>ERZ809074.679-NODE-679-length-51120-cov-21.909351_pt1 | contig 51120 bp, 45 predicted proteins | sample MGYA00520795_ERZ809074 | MGnify/ENA primary metagenome ERZ809074 (study PRJEB31570, sample SAMEA3212989) | Homo sapiens | biome: human-gut; feature: human gut; material: fecal | place: Sweden | collected 2011 ...
ACAGGCCTTCACCGCAGCAAACCAATAGCCATTGTATGCCCAAAAGGAGGCCGCCAATAACACCCCTTCCGCTTAACGGCACCGCCAAATGATCCCTTGGGGACGGAGGAAAACGGATCACCGGGCCAGACCGACCCCCTCGGTGATCCGTTTTCCTCCGTCCCCAAGGGATCTGAGACAAGGTGGCGTGAAACGAAAGGGCGCTGACCTTCTGGTCGCGCCCTTGAAGTTGAACGTCAGATTGTCCAAATGCGGCCCGCGCAGCGTCGGCCGGTCCGCCGTTCGTTAGAACGGCGGAACTAAATCAACTTAAAGCCCTTGCGCTTGCCTACGGAGAGGGTGTCGCCCAGCTTGAGGGCGCTGGGGTCGATGTTGTAGCTCTTGGGAGCCACAGCCTTGCCGTTGATCTTGACGCCGCCGCCGTCGATGTCGCGACGGGCCTGGCCGGCGCTCGCCGAAAGACCCAGGTCCTTGAGCAGGCCTGCGAGGTAGATCTGGCCCTCGTCGTTAACATTCAGATCAACGTGCTTCTCGGGGAAGTCGGCAAGCTGGCCCTCCTTGAACACGCGGTCGAACTCGGCCTGAGCCTCGTCACCGGCACCGGCGCCGTGATAGGTGTCGCACAGGTCGCGGCCCAGAGCGCGCTTGAGCTCATAGGGATCGGCAGAACCGTCGGCCAGGGCGGCGTCGATCTTGTCGACCTCGGCCGGGGTGAGCGAGCTGGCCAGACGATAGTACTTGCCGATCATCTCGTCGGGGATGGACATGGTCTTGCCGAACATATCCTTGGGAGCATCGGTCAGGCCGATGTAGTTGCCGTAGGACTTGGACATCTTGCGCACGCCATCGGTGCCCTCGAGCAGCGGCATGGTGAGCGCGATCTGGGGCTCCATGCCCATCTTCTCCATGAGCTCACGGCCGGCGAGCAGGTTGAAGAGCTGATCGGTGCCGCCCATCTCCACGTCAGCCTTGATCTGCACGGAGTCGAAAGCCTGCATCACGGGATACAAGAACTCATGCAGGGCGATCGGCGTCTGAGACTGATAGCGCTTGGTAAAGTCGTCGCGTTCGAGAATACGGGCGACGGTGAACTTGGAGCACACCTGTAGCAGACCGGCGAGATCCATCGACAAGATCCAGTCACCGTTGTGCACGATGGTGGTCTTCTCGGGATCCAGGATCTTCATGGCCTGGCTCACATAGGTCTCGGCGTTGGCCTCGATCTGCTCCTGCGAAAGCTGCGGACGGGTGGAGTTCTTGCCCGAGGGATCGCCAATCAGCGCGGTACCGTTGCCGATGATGAGGGTGACGTTGTGGCCCAGGTCCTGGAACTGACGCATCTTGCGCAGCGGCACGGCATGGCCCAGGTGCAGGTCGGGGCTGGTGGGGTCGACGCCGAGCTTGATGTTGAGGGGCTCGCCCTTCTCAAGCTTCTTGCGAAGGTCGGCCTCGGGAACGATCTGCGCGGCGCCCGAGGTGATGATACGCATTTGCTCGTCAACAGACAGCATTGGGTATCCTCCTTTTGCTATAGCACCCTCGCCGAAAACGGCGGTGCTGGAAGTCCATAAACTCTCTTATGATAACAAACTGACGCGACGCGGCACCTATGACAGGAAAATCCTCGTCCTGCCGCATGCGTCGATAGCAACTGGCAGACGCGTGCCGTCACGCTCGACCAGATAGCGCGCCTGCCGACGACGCAAGCAGTCGCGGCAACGGACCTGCTCCGTCGCATCGGTGGCGCAGACGCCCTCGGCGGTCAGCAGGCAGTGCTCGCACACCATAAGCTCGGGACGGTCGGCGTCGATGGGGCCAAGAACGCCGGGTTCAGCAGCCAGCTCGGCAATTCGCTCCCTATCATTGCTGAGCAACTCGGCAGGCAAGTACACCCACCCCGCCCCAAGCCCGCGCAGCCAGGCAAGCGTGGCCCGATTGGCACAGAACACCGGCGCCGCCACGTCAAACGTCGCGCCCAGCTCGCGGGCCATCGCCACCTGCCCCAGGTTGCGACAGACGACGCGCCCGGCACGCTGCATAAGTGCCCGAGTCCGCTCGGTATCGCCCGCGCGGCACACTTCGTCGAGCACCACCGTCGCATCGGACAGATCTCGCTCATCGCGCGGATCCACATCCATCAGTTCCCAGGCAAAGACCATACGAGCAAAATCCTCGCGCTTTGCCGGCTCCGCCGGCCCCGCCAACTCCGTCGGCACGTCGCCATCTGCCAGAACGCCCTCAAACGGCAACACCTCAACGGACCGCTCAACAGGCGCGACCGCATCTGCCTCGGCACGCATACGCTCCAACACCGTTGCCGTCTGCCCCAGCACGCCGGCGCTGCGAATCAGATAGACCTCGCAGCCCGCATCCACCTTGCGCTTGCAATGCACGACGATGCGCTCTCCCGCAGCGGCATCCACGGGGCAAGGCACCTGTGGCCAGCGCTTGGGCACATCGGGACGCGCGTCGGCACCCGGGTAAAATCGGATTTCGAGCGTATCGCCCGCCGCCACGGCGGCATCAAGCTCAACCGTCACCTCTTCGTGACCCACCGCCACCAAGTGGCCCACGCGCACGCCCTGGTTGATCGCGCGCTCGAAGCTCATGAGCTCGGCGCCCGAACGACCCCGCAGATACGTATCGGTAAAGCCGCGGTTGAACGACCTTCCCAGCTCGCGCTCAAGCGTCGGCACCGCATCGGCATCCCATGTGCCGTCGCGCAGCATATCGAGCGCCCGACGCCACACCCTCACCACGTTAAAGACGTAGTCGGGATTCTTCATGCGACCCTCGATCTTGAGCGATGCCACGCCGGCGGCAACAAGCTCGGGCAGGTGCGCGATGCCCAGATAGTCACGCGGACAAAGCAGGCGGTCCCCTTCGACAGCAACAACACTCTGCCCCGCCTCGTCCACCAAGCCATAGGACAGACGGCACGGCTGCGTGCAGTCGCCGCGCATCGCCGACCGCCCGCGCCGCAGGGCCGAAAACTCACACGTGCCTGAATAGCCAATGCAAATAGCGCCGTGACAGAACACCTCGATGGGCACGCCAGTAGCGCAAAGCGTCCCAATCTCCGCCACGTTCAGCTCGCGCGCCGTCGTCACGCGCTCAACTCCCAACTCCTTGGCAGCCAACTGCACGGCACCCTCGCTATGAGCGCCCGCTTGGGTGGACAGGTGAATCTCGACCCCCGGAATCGCCGCACGAAGCGCGCAAGTCAGCCCGGCATCGGCCACAATCAACGCATCGGCGCCCAACGCATGCGCATGCGCCCCCAACGCCACGGCGTCGGCAAGCTCATCATCGAACACGAACACGTTGAGCGTCACGTACACACGTACGCCATGGGCATGGGCCACGGCACAACCGCGCGCGAACTCATCATCGCTAAAGCCATGTGCGCTCACTCGAGCGTTGAATCCGTCCAGCCCCACATAGACCGCATCGGCACCCGCCGCAATCGCCGCGAGCATCTGGTCGAGCCCGCCAGCAGGCGCCAGCAGCTCGGGCAGCGTCACTCCAGCCGCCGCCAACTCGCTTTCGCATTGTCCGCTCGGTTCCATCGGCCGAATCACCATCGGTAAACTCCTTGCCAAGGTGTGCTTTCACTCTGAAAATTGCTTCCAACCAGCATACACGAGGCCTCGCGTGCCCCGATTGGTTTATCGTGTAATAACTTATGTCCATCCTGCTAGGCATAACACCTGCCGCCTGGCACGACATACCTGGAGGTCAATATATGGGTCCTCGCCAACGACAGGAGCGCGGTCGCTCTAAGACGCATGCCCTTCCCATGATTTTGCTCTCGTTTTTGGGCTTTCTGCTTATCGCGGGCGTAGCTTTTGGCATCGGCATGATCGGCAACGTCAACCGCTGGCTGTCCGATCTGCCCGACTACACCGACGCCAACGCCTATCTGGTCAGCGAGCCCACCAACATCGTCGACTGCAACGGCAATACCATTGCGAGTTTCTACACTCAAAACCGCAAGTCCATCACCAAGGACCAAGTGTCCCCCTACGTGCTGCAGGGCACCATCGATGTCGAGGACGAGCGCTTCTATGAGCATGGCGGCATCGACCTCTGGGGCATTGCACGTGCATCGGTGGCGACCCTCACCGGCGGTCACGAGGGTGCGTCGACCATCACCCAGCAGCTGGTCCGCAACACCATCCTGCAGGAGGAACAATTCGACTCGACCATCGAGCGTAAGGTGCGCGAGGCCTATATCGCCATCAAGATGGAGGACATGTACTCCAAAGACGATATCCTCATGATGTACCTCAACACCATCTACTACGGCCACGGCGCCTACGGCATCGAGGCCGCCGCCGAGACCTATCTGTCCAAGACTGCCGCCGACCTCACCCTGAGCGAGGCCGCGCTGCTCATCGGCCTTCCCAACTCGCCCTCGCAGTACGACCCCACGGTTAACCCCGACTTGGCGCTGTCCCGCCGCAACAAGGTTCTGGACAACATGCTGCGCTTGGGACACATCACGCAGGAAGAGCACGATGCCGCACAGGCTGAACCCATCACCCTCAACCTGACAGAGATCTCGGGCAGCGGCGTTAACATCTATTCGCAGCCCTACTTTGTCTCCTATGTCAAGCAACTTCTTGAGCAGGAGTTCTCCACCGACGTGCTCTTTAAGGGCGGCCTTACGGTTAAGACCACCATCGACCCCACGATGCAGCAGGTGGCCGAGGAGGCCGTGCGCTCGCAGCTTGACACAACCGGACTCGACGGCCTGGACATGGGCATGGTGGTCATTGACCCCAAGACCGGCCACATCAAGTGCATGGTGGGCGGCTATGACTACGACTCGGACCAGAACCACGTGAACCACGCAACGGCCAAACGCCCCACGGGCTCCTCGTTTAAGGCGTTCACGCTCGCCGCTGCCATCCAGTGCGGCATGGACCCCGATATCACCCTCAACTGCAACTCGCCGCTCCCCCTTAAAAATTCCTCTGCCAAAGTCCAGAACTACGCAAACCAGAGCTTTGGCACCATTACGCTCAAGCAGGCGACGGCGCTTTCGTCCAACACCGGCTATGTCCAGGTCGCAGACGCCATCGGCAACGACAAGATTATCTCGCTTGCCAAAAAACTCGGCATCGATCCCAAGAAGGACAACCTCGAAGACGTGCCCGTCATGACGCTCGGCACCGGCTCCATCTCGCCGCTCGAGATGGCCGCCGCCTATGCCGCCTTTGCCAACGGCGGATACTATCGCCAACCCATCGCCATCACCGAGATCATCTCCCGCAGCGGATCAGTGCTGTACCAGCACACCGACAATCCGCAACAGGCGCTCACCGCCGGTGAGGCTGCAGCCGTGACCGATACCCTGAGCGGCGTTATGCGTGGCAGCGGCACCGGCGCTTCGGGCGCCCTGAGCGTCAACCAGCCATGCGCTGGCAAGACGGGCACCACCAGCGATGTTACCAACCTGTGGTTCTGCGGCTACACTCCACAACTCTCCGTTGCGGTTTGGACCGGCTACTCCCAGGGCGAGATCCCCATCAAAAAGAACGGTGCAGACTTACACCCTTATTCCACCAACCTGCCCGTCTTCAAGAAATTCATGGATACGGTCTTGGCCGGCAAAGAGCGCGAGGAATTCCCGACCGGCACGGCACCTCATTACAAGAGCAATGACTCTTGGAAGTTCTTTGGAACAACCAACAAAAAGGAAGACGAAGAGGACGAAGATGAGGAGGAAGAGACCACCACAACCACTACGACGACAACCACGACCACTGAAACCCCGGGCGGCGACACCACCGGCGACAGCGGTACGACAGGTGGCGACGGTGGCGCGGGTGGCGACGGTGGCGACGGTGGCACGCCGACGCCTACCCCCGATCCTACGCCCACGCCCGACCCCTCTACGGGCCAGTAGGCGCAAAGCGGCATCTGACACCAAGGCGCCCGAGCAGCACGTACGCTGCTCGGGCGCTTCTTTATTTTGGCAGATACCACAAGATGCCGCGACGGCTCCGGCTACAGGACCGATAGGACAACAGGCACTGGCATGCAAAAAGGGCGCTGACCTTCGTCAACGCCCTCGGCAATTACCTATAGCAACAATCGGCACAGCAGCAGTGCCGCTACTCCCCTACTTGTGAGAGTTACTCAGCTTGTTGATGAGTGCCTCAAGACGCTCTCCGTCCTCGGCCGTCTGCGCAATGACCAAGATCGTGTCGTTGCCGGCAAGCGAGCCAAGCACGTCGGGCAGCTCCGCAGCATCGACAGCTGCGGCAATACCAGAAGCCGTACCGGGCTGCGCCTTGATCATAACCAGATTATCGGTGCGCAGTACGCCGGTAACCAACTCGGAAACCATGCGCTGCAGATGCAGGTCCTCGGCAAGGACATAGATGCCCTCGGGGAGCTTGCGCAGTCCCATGTCCGCGATGTCGCGCGAAACGGTCGCCTGCGTGCAATCGAAACCCATGGCGCGAAGCTCGTCTACCAAAACGCGCTGCGTGCGTACGTCCTTATTGCGAACAATATCTCTGATGGCATCCTGGCGCCCATTGCGTTTTTTGGCCATACAAAACCTCACTCCAAAAGATGGCGGAGACAATCACTTAGTGATTGAATAGTTTAGCGCTATTTGAGGGTTTTAGTGAATAAGAACGCATTTCGAAACAATTCCATGCAATTTATTTCGAAAATCACGCTACTAGGCAGTCCTGGCGCCCGAACGATTGAAAAAGGCCGCCAGATGCGTATACAACGCACACCGCATGGGCTTGGCGCTGGCTATCGAACCATAGAGTAGACCTAGGCCACGATGATTGCCCTTAAGGGCCACAACCATCTGACGGGTACGCTGCGCATCGAGCATATCATGCAAACGGGCCGAACGCTCTATTGAAGACACCCCATGGGGGCTCAGACATAAATTTTCGATGCAGGCAACCAGGCCGGTATAGTAATACCGCTGGCAGACCAGTTTCAACTGATCGCTACCGCCCCCGACGGCAAGCGAGTCAGCAAGCCTGTCGAGCGCCCCGATATCATCAGAAAGCCTGGCAAACATCGTGGGGTCAAACGTCTCCGTAATCGATGGCGCCACTGCATGAAAACGGGCACGACCACATCCCGAAACGCTCTTTGCCTGCGAAAGCGCGAACGTCAAAAAAGACACCGTGCGAAATGCATCGCCATGCGCAAGGCATGCCTCAAAGAGGGCGCGATCATACAGCACGCCGGAGGACTGTCGGATTAAACCACGGGAGATCAACTGGGTCAGGCAAGCTGCCTGGTCCCCATCGCCAGAAACGGATGCCGCGTCCAAAACTCGGGAATGACGCTCGCGGTGGGCATCGTAGCGATCGAGCGAAACAGAAGGGAACACGATGTCAGCCGAAGCGTCGCACGAACTGTCGACCATCTGCGAAAGGGACTGCGGCGCAAACCACTCATTGGCATTCATCGCAATGATCTGGGAGCCGCGCGAAGCCGCAAAGCCGGCACGCAAACAGGCACCAGGCGCTGGGTCCTCAGCATCAATCAAATCAATATGAATGTCTCTGCCGGCGGCAACTTCGAGTGAATGGCGCACACCGGCTACCACGCCGCGGCAAACGACGACAATTTGCAAATCGTAGAGGTCTTGGTTTTGGATGCTCTCGAGTGCGCGCATCGCATAGCTGGGCGAACCCTCAACAATCAGGATCACCGAAAGTCGCGGATGCGAACCACGTCGAACCAAGTTTTCCGTCCTCTCGACAGTCAATCACAAACTGTCGTTCATGGTACACCCCGTCAATTAATGCGGGCGGTCACCCGTCGCGATGCACGTCAAGAACAGATGTTGCACACGCCCCGCCCACAGGCGCCGCACACAAAGATCGCCGTCAGGCAGTCTCTTCCCTAATCGAGTACCACAAGTTCGGTGGGGTCGTAGTCCACACCCATAAAAGTAAGACCGCATGCGGGTGCCGTAGGACCAGCTGCGGTTCGATCGCAGGCGTCAATCACCTCACGCATCCACTCAGGATCGCGGCGATGCATGCCGATCTCGACAAGAGTGCCCACAATGGTTCGAACCATCGAATGCAAAAACGCATTGCCCTCGATGGTAAACGTGAGGATGTTCTCGCCAAAGGCGACCTCATGGCCAAACTCGGCACGCATTACGCAGCGGTGCGTAGGTTTGCCCACGGCAGAGGCGACCTTGCAAAAGCTCTTAAAGTCCTGCTCGCCCAAAAGCGCAGGGCAGGCGGCCGCCATCGCATCGACGTCGAGGGGATAGCGATGCCACCACACGGCACCGCGTGACAGCACGGGCCGCGCGTCACGGTCGGCAATGCGATAGGTGTAAGTGCGAGAACGCGCGTCAAAGCGCGCAGAAAAGCCCTTACGAGCCTTGTAGACCTCGTTTATGGCGATATCTTTGGGAAGGAGGGCATCCATAGCCCTCACCCACCTACGGCGCGTACACGCGAGCTCAGCGTCCGTTACAGGCACGCTGATGTATTGGGCCACCGCATGCACGCCGGCATCGGTACGCCCCGCGCACGTCAGATCGATTGGGCGGCGCAGCAACGTCTCGATGGCACGACGCAGCTCGCCCGCAACCGTCGTCTGGCCCGGCTGCTCGGCAAATCCGCTATAGGAGGAGCCATCGTAGGCCACGCGAAATACAAGGGTGGCATCGAGCTCGGGGGTCGAATTGAAATCAGACGGCGCAGTCATGGGCGCTCCCAACAAACTAGCAACGGTATTGCGACAAAAAAAGAGGGGTACGCGAACGTACCCCTCGAATATAGCCTATGCAGACAGAATGTCTACTCAGCGGTCTCCTCAGCAGCGGTCTCCTCGACAGCCTCAACCTTCTTGGGAGCAGCGGCCTTCTTGGGGGCCGGAGCAGCCTTCTTGGCCTTAGGCGTGCAAGGCTCGGTGACGAGCTCCATGATAACGATGGGAGCGTTGTCGCCCTTGCGGTTACCGAGCTTCATGATGCGGGTGTAACCGCCGTTGCGGTCCTGCCACATACCCTGAGCAGCCTTGTCGAAGATCTCGGCAACGAGCTGCTTATCGCCGAGCTTGGCGATAGCCAGACGACGAGAGTGCAGGTCGCCCTTCTTGGCCCAGGTGATGATCGGATCGACGACCGAACGCAGCGCCTTAGCGCGGGTCTCGGTGGTCTTGATGCGGTCGTTCTCGAAGAGGGCCTTAGCAAGGCTCTTCTTCATGGCCTTGGTGTGGCTCGCATCGGTGCCGAGCTTCAGGCCCTTCTTAACGTTGTGACGCATGGTCTAGTTTCTCCTCAAATATGCGAAGCATTAAGCCTTCAGGCTCAGGCCCATGGACTCAAGCTTGTCCTTCACTTCCTCGATCGACTTAACACCGAAGTTACGGATGTTGAGCAGATCGTTCTCCGAGAACTCAACGAGCTGACGGACCGAGTGAATGCTGGCGCGCTTAAGGCAGTTGTAGGAACGGACGGAAAGGTCCAGATCCTCGATCTGCTTGTCCAGCTCGGCGTTGTCGTTGGTGACCTCGGGAGCGAAGATCGAAGCCTCCTCCTCGACCTCGGGGGTCTCGGCAAGGTTCATAAAAGCGGCCATATGCTGGTTGATGATATTGGCAGCCTGGACCACGGCGTCGCGCGGGGCGATGGAACCGTTGGTCTCGATCTCGAGGACAAGGCGGTCGTAGTCGGTATGCTGGCCGACACGGCAAGCCTCAACGAGCTTGGCGCAACGGGACACCGGCGAGTACAGCGAGTCGACGTGGATCACACCGATGGGATCGTTGTCACGCTTGTTAGCCTCGCCAGAGACATAGCCGCGGCCATAGCCGATGCGCATGCTCATGGTGAGATGGCCACCCTCGGTGAGCGTAGCAATGTGCTGCTCGGGGTTGACCAGCTCAAACTCGGACGGAATAAAGAAGTCCGCACCGGTGACCTCGCAGGGGCCGTCAACCGAGATGGTGGCGGTCGCCTCGTCGGTCGTGCCGAGAGCCCTGAAGACAAGACCCTTGACATTCAGGACGATGTCGGTGACATCCTCGACCATGTTAGGGATGGTCATGAACTCGTGCTGCGCACCATCGATCTGAATGGCCTCGACGGCGGCACCCTCGAGCGAGGACAGAAGAACACGACGAAGCGAGTTACCCAGCGTATCGCCGTAGCCACGCTCGAGCGGCTCGACGGAGACACGAGCAGAGGTCTCGTTGATCTCTTCGACCTGAACCTGAGGCCTAATGAATTCTGACATGTATTACCTCCAGCCTCAGCAGCCCGGATGGACTACTTAGAGTAGAGCTCGACGATGAGCTGCTCGTTGATATCACCGCTGATCTGCTCACGCGTCGGCAGAGCGAGCACGTTACCAGACAGCTTCTCGATATCGACCTCGAGCCAGCCAGGGACCTCAAAGCGCTCGGAGGAAATCAGAGCCTCCTTGATGGGGAGGAGGTCACGGAACTTCTCGCCGACAGCGACGACGTCGCCGGCCTTGACGCGGTAGGACGGGATGTCCACGCGCTTGCCGTTCACGGTGAAGTGACCGTGACGGACGGACTGACGAGCCTCCTTGCGGGTGCGAGCGAAGCCAAGACGGAAGACGACGTTGTCGAGGCGAGACTCAAGGATGATCATGAGGTTCTCACCGGTGACGCCGTTCATCTTACGGGCCTTGTTGAAGTAGCCGTGGAACTGCTTCTCCAGAACGCCATAGATGAACTTGACCTTCTGCTTCTCACGCAGCTGCATGCCGTACTCAGATTCCTTGCGACGGCGCTTGGGCTGACGGATAGATTCCTTCTTGCTGCTGTAACCGAGCTCAGCGGGATCGATCCCGAGCTGACGGCAGCGCTTAAGAACAGGAGTCCTGTCGATTGCCATATTGATACGATCCTTTCAGTTACACGCGGCGACGCTTCTTGGGGCGGCAGCCGTTGTGCGGAATGGGGGTCTTGTCCTGGATGCTCGAGACCTCGAGGCCAGCAGCCTGGAGGGAGCGGATGGCGGTCTCACGACCGGAGCCGGGGCCCTTGACGAAGACGGAAACCTTCTTCATACCGTGCTCCATGGCCTGCTTGGCAGCAGCCTCGGCAGCCATCTGGGCAGCGAACGGCGTGGACTTACGGGAGCCCTTGAAGCCCACCTGGCCAGCCGACTTCCAGGAAATGACGTTGCCCTGGGGATCGGTGATCGAAACGATCGTGTTGTTGAACGTAGAACGAATGTGAGCCTGGCCCACGGAAATGTTCTTACGGTCCGCGCGCTTCAGACGGGCAGCGCGAACGTTCTTCTTAGCAGTAGCCATCTATCTAGCGCTCCTTATTTCTTCTTCTTAGCACCGATCTGACGCTTCGGGCCCTTGCGGGTACGAGCGTTAGTGTGGGTGCGCTGGCCGCGGACCGGGAGGCCCTTGCGGTGACGAAGGCCGCGGTTGCAGCCGATGTCCATAAGGCGCTTGACGTTCTGGTTGCGCTCACGGCGGAGGTCGCCCTCAACCATGATCTGATTCTTATCGATATAATCGCGGATGGCGTTAACCTCATCCTCGGTGAGGTCCTTAACGCGCGTATCCACGTTAACGTTGCACTCGACGCAAATCTTCGTCGCAGTGGTGCGGCCGATGCCGTAAATGTAGGTCAGACCGATCTCAACGCGCTTCTCACGCGGGAGGTCGACACCATTAATACGGGCCAACGTAGTCTCCTCTCTTAACCCTGACGCTGCTTATGACGGGGGTTCTCGCAAATGACGAGGACCTTGCCATGGCGCCTAATGATTTTGCACTTATCGCACATCTTCTTGACCGAAGGACGTACCTTCATCGTTCTTCCTTTCGGTAGCGCTCAAACTACTTCCCTACTATCTACTCGCCCAGCCGCAGGCGTTTAAAACTATGGCTGGTCTTCACACGCAAACCGACCGTAGGTTGAGCTAAGCCTGCAGTCGGAAAAGAGCGTGTATGCGTGCCGCTATTTATAGCGATAGGTGATGCGACCGCGGGTCAGGTCGTACGGGGAAAGCTCCACGACAACCCTGTCACCGGGGAGAATGCGGATGTAATTCATTCGGATCTTGCCAGAAATGTTGCACAGAACCGAATGACCGTTCTCGAGCTCAACCTTAAACATGGCGTTGGGCAGCGGCTCCTTTACCGTACCCTCGAGCTCAATTGCGTCTTCCTTCTTCACAAGCAATCATCTTTCTCTAGAAAACGACAGCGATTGAGTATTCTACAATACGTATCCACGCATCGTAATATCTTCGTAATGGCTCCACATCTAAGTGGAACTTGTTACATTTGAAATGTAAAACAAAGCCGTCCCCTGATGCCCAAGATCGCCTTGAAATGAGAAGGCATAGACCTTGGGGTCATGCCTTCGAAATTGAAAGGCGAGGTTGGGCATCAGGGGCGGCGACTTTTACATTTCACCGCCTTGGAGGGAGCACCAAGCACCCTGGGCATCCGTGGTAAGAATCACCGGACCGTCATTGGTAATGGCGACGGTGTTCTCGTAGTGCGCGGCGGGCAGGTGATCGTTGGTCGTAACGATCCAACCATCGGAGCCTGTGCTCACATGATTGGAGCCCATCGTAACCATCGGCTCGATAGCGATAACCATACCAGCCTGAAGGCGAACGCCTCTCCCCTTCTTTCCATAATTTGGAACATTGGGGTCCTCGTGCATCACGCGGCCAATACCGTGCCCCACGTAATCGCGAAGCACGCCGTAGCCGTGAGACTCGGCGAGGGACTGAACGGCATAGCCGACGTCCCCGATATGGTTACCGGGAACAGCCTGCTCAATGGCAGCCTTTAGGCAATCGCGCGTAACCTCGCACAGGGCCTTGGCCTCGGGCGTGGGCGTGCCGACGAAAAACGTCCAAGCGTTATCGCCGACCCAACCGTCGACAATGGCTCCCGTATCGATGGAGATGATATCGCCATCGCGCAGGATCATGTCAGGGTTGGGAATACCGTGAACCACGGCATCGTTGATCGATGCGCAAATGGTCCCCGGGAAGCCGCCGTAACCCTTAAAGGCAGGGGTGCCTCCATGCATGCGGATAATCTGCTCGGCAAGCTGATCGAGTTCGAAGGTCGACACGCCGGGGCGAACCATGGCTCCAACGTGGCGGAGCGCCATCTTAGATAGCGCTCCTGCCTTCTTCATCTGCTCAATTTGCGTTGCAGACTTAATCTTGATCATAGACCGAGAGCCTCTTTGACATCCCCGTACACGGTCTCGCGAGCCTGGTCACCGTTGACCGACTTGAGCAGACCCTGGCCACGATAGTAGTCGACGAGCGGGCTCGTGGACTTCTCGTAGACGTCGAGACGGTTCTTGATGGTCTCGGGCTTGTCGTCGTCGCGCTGATACATCTCGCCGCCGCACTTGGGGCAAGTAGTATCGGCAGCCGTGCCGGTGTAGCCGCAGGCGCGGCAGGTACGACGCGAAGACAGACGATCGATGATGACCTCGGGGGCCACATCGACCAGAAGGGCACAGTCGATCTCGCGACCCATGGCGGAGAGCTCGGAATCGAGCGTCACAGCCTGGGCGGTGTTGCGCGGGAAGCCGTCGAGGATGAAGCCCTGCTGGGCGTCATCGGCGGCAAGGCGCTCCTTGACAAGGTCGATCACGAGCTGGTCGGGAACGAGCTCGCCAGCGTCCATGTACTTCTTAGCCTGAATACCAAGCTCGCTGCCACCCTTGACGGCAGCACGCAGCAGGTCGCCCGTGGAAATGTGAGCGACGCCAAACTCGGCGACGAGCTCCTGTGCGACGGTGCCCTTACCGGCACCCGGAGCTCCGAGCAATACGAGGTTCATGAGCAATCCTCCTCTAGCCTATTTAAAGAATCCATCATAATCATACATCTTGATCTGGCCTTCGAGCTTATCGACCGTGTCGAGCACGACGCCGACCATGATGAGGATGGACGTGCCGCCAAATGCCTGGATCAGGTGGTTACCCGTGAAGGAGAAGATGATCGAAGGCACGATGGCGATGAGCGCCAAAAAGACAGCGCTGGGAAGCGTGATCTTGTTGAGCGCGTTCTTGATGTAGGCCGCGGTAGCCCTACCCGGACGGACGCCCGGAATAAAGCCGCCCTGCTTCTTAAGGTTGTCGGCCGTGTCATCGGGGTTGAACACCATGGAGGTGTAGAAGTACGCGAAGAACACAATGAGGACAACGTTAAGCACCCAGTTGAGCCAACCGGTCGAAAGCGCAGAGGCAACTGCCTGAATCCAGCCGATGCCGGGGAAGAACACAGCAATCTGGGCCGGGAAGTACAGCAGCGCCGAAGCGAAGATGATCGGCACGACACCCGCGGTGTTGACCTTGATGGGCAGGTAGGTGGTCTGGCCACCCATCATGCGACGGCCCACGACGCGCTTGGCATAGGAGACCGGAATGCGGCGCTGGCCGCGCTCAAGGAAAACGATCAGCGGGATGACCAGCAGGATGATGGCGCAGATGATCACCATGGTGATGATGCCACCGGCATTGCCCTCGGTGCTGGAGAAGATCGCCTGCGGCAGACCGGCCATGATGTTCGCAAAGATGATCAACGACATGCCATTGCCGATACCGCGCTGGGTAATGAGCTCACCAATCCACATGATCAGCATGGCGCCCGCGGTGAGCGTGCCGACGACCATGAGGTCGAAGATGATCTCGGGAGCGCCAGCGCCATTAAAGCTGATGCCGAAGCTCTTAAAGAGGAAGAGGTAACCCACGGAGTTGAGGATTGCCAAAGCCAGGGTGAGGTAACGCGAATACTGCGTAATCTTGGTCTGACCGACCTCGCCCTCGCGGGCAAGCTCATGCAGGGAAGGCACAACGGCCTGGAGCATCTGGAGGATAATCGAGCTGGTGATGTAAGGCATGATGCCCAGCGAAAACACCGACACATAGCTCAACGCGCCACCAGAGAAAAGATTCAGGAGGGCCATAGCACCTGCGGCGACCGAATTGTTATCGGTCGAGAAAAGGCCCAGCATCCCCTGGAAGGGAATGCCGGGCACAGGAACGTGCGCACCAATGCGGTACACGACGAGCATAGCTATGGTAAAAAGAATCTTTTCGCGCAATTCTTTGATGCGGAAAGCATTCTTAAGACCATTTAGCACGGCAGCTCGACCTTTCCGCCGGCGGCCTCGATCTTGGCCTGCGCAGAAGCGCTGACCTTGTCGACCTTGACCGTGAACTTCTTGGTGAGCTCACCATTGCCGAGCACCTTGACGGGCTCGAACTCGCTCTTGGTGATGCGAGCGGCCTTAAGAGCGGCACCGTCGATTACAGCACCGTCCTCGAACTTGCGCTCGAGACGCTCAACGTTAACAGCGGTGTACTCGATACGACGGGGGTTGCGGAAGCCCGGAAGCTTGGGCAGGCGCATAGCCAGCGGAGTCTGGCCACCCTCGAAGCCGGCACCCTTGGTGCCGCCAGAGCGGGAACCCTGGCCCTTCTGACCGCGGCCAGAAGTGGTGCCGTGACCCGAAGAATTGCCACGGCCGACGCGCTTGCGGTTCTTGGTGGAACCGGGCGCGGGAGTAAGATCGTGAAGCTGCATTTGCTACTCCTCTACAATCTCGACAAGGTGCTTGACCTTGAAGATCATGCCGCGGACGGACTCGTTGTCAGCAATCTCGCGAACCTCGCGGATCCTGTGGAGACCGAGGGCACGGACAGTACGGACCTGGTCCTGCTTGCAACCGTTGGTGCTGCGGACCTGCTTGATCTTGATGGTGTCAGCCATGCTTAGTTCTCCTTACCGACGAACATCTCGGAGACCGTCAGGCCACGGCGAGCCGCGACGTCCTCAGGGCTGGAGAGCTCCTTGAGGCCCTCGACGGCAGCCTTGATGATGTTGAGGCCGTTGTCGGTACCGAGGGACTTGGACAGGACGTTCTTGATGCCAGCAAGCTCGAAGAGGGGACGCACAGCGCCGCCGGCGATAACGCCGGTACCCTCGACAGCGGGCTTGATGATGATGCGGCCGGCACCAAAGTGGCCGAGAACCTCGTGCGGAATGGTGCCCTGATCGGTCACCGGCACGTGGAACATGTTCTTCTTGGCATCGAGAGACGCCTTGGAGATGGCCATGGGCACCTCAGCGGACTTGCCCATGCCAACGCCGACGTTGCCCTTGCCGTCGCCAACGACGACGAGAGCGACGAGGCTCATGCGACGACCGCCCTTGACGGTCTTCGACACGCGGTTGATGTAAACGACGCGCTCCTCGAACTCGGAGGCCTCGCGCTGCTGCTTCTGATTACGAGCCATGTGCTACATACCTCCTAGAACTCGAGACCGGCGGCACGAGCACCGTCGGCGAGGGCCTTGACGCGGCCATGGTAGATACGGCCACCACGATCGAAAGCGACCTTGGTGATGCCGGCCTCGATGGCACGCTTGCCAACGAGCTGACCGACCTTCTCCGCAGCCTCCTTGTTCGAGGTGTGGGTGCCCTTGAACTCGGCCTCGAGGGTCGAGGCAGAGACGAGCGTCAGGCTGGAGCCCTTGCTGTCGTCGATGATCTGGGCATAGATGTTGGCGTTGGTACGGGTCACGCGAAGACGCGGACGCTCGGCGGTACCCGAGACCTTGCCGCGAACACGACGCTGACGACGCTTGAGGCCTTCCAGCTTCGCCTTATGCTTGTTCATACGTAAACTCCTAAAAAGGTTGATCTTGCCAGCACCTAACGGGGTGCTGGTCTTATGCGAGTAAGTCGGTTACGACTACTTGGCGGCCTTACCCAGCTTGCGGCGGATGTGCTCGCCGACATAGTGGATACCCTTGCCCTTGTAAGGCTCGGGAGGACGATGGCCGCGAATCTCAGCGGCGATCTGACCGACCTGCTGCTTGTTGATACCCTTGACGTTCACGTGGGTGTTGTCGGGAACCTCGAAGGTGATGCCCTCGGGAGCCTCGACGATCACGGGGTGCGAGAAGCCCAGGGAGAACTCGAGGTTCTTGCCCTTCTGCTGCACGCGGTAACCGACGCCGGCGAGCTCGAGCTTCTTCTCGAAGCCCTCGGAAACGCCAACAACCATGTTGTGGATGAGGGCGCGGGTGAGGCCGTGACGGGCACGGGTCTCACGCTCGTCGTCGGGACGGGAAACGGTGAGGACGTTGTCCTCGACGTTGATGGTGAGCTTCTCAAAAACATCGAGCTCGAGCTGGCCCTTGGGGCCCTTGACGACAACGTTGTTGCCGTTGACTGCCACTTCGACTCCGGCGGGAATCTGGACAGGCTTATTACCGATACGAGACACGGTGATCTCCTTTCCTTCTACCTACCGACCGAATTACCAGACGTAAGCGATGATCTCGCCGCCGACGTTGTGCTTGCGAGCATCGCGGTCGGTCATAACGCCATGGCTGGTGGAAATAATGGCGGTACCAAGGCCACCGCGAACGCGGGGCATGTCGGCAACGCCGGTGTACTTACGCAGGCCCGGCTTGGAAATGCGGCGGATGCCGTTGATGACCTTAGCCTTCTTGGGACCATACTTAAGCGTGATGTGCAGAGTCTTCTGGGGAACGGTGTCCTCGACATCGTAGCCCTCGATGTAGCCCTCCTCGTGCAGAACACGAGCGATCTCGACGAGCTTCTTGCTGCTCGGCATGGAGACCGTGGCCTTGTTCACAGAGTTAGCGTTACGGATGCGCGTAAGCATATCTGCGATCGGGTCTGTAAGGTTCATACAGATTCTCCTTCGTTCTTGATGAACACGTGCTCTTGGTTCTTCGCCGCCCTTAACGGCAAAGCCTATTTAGCGCGTTTTCCCTGTTCCAAACTGATGCTTGAAACGCTGGTAGTGACTTACCAGCTGGCCTTCTTAACGCCGGGAAGCTCGCCCTTGAGTGCAAGCTCACGGAAGCAGACACGGCACAGGCCGAACTTGCGGTACACAGAGTGCGGACGGCCGCAGCGCTGGCAGCGCGTGTACTCACGAGTAGAGAACTTCTGCTTGCGATTGCACTTGACGATCATCGATGTCTTAGCCACTTATATCCTCCTCACATAGAGTATTGTTCGCCCCAAGCGCCGCCCCCTTGTGGGAACGGCGCTTATAGGGCAGGTGAACCTATTTCTTGAACGGGAAACCGAAGGCGTCCAGAAGGGCCTTGGCCTCCTCATCGGTGTTGGCGGTGGTCACGAAAGTGATGTCCATACCACGCTGGTGATCGACGGAGTCGAAGTCGATCTCGGGGAAGATGAGCTGCTCGGTGACGCCCATGGAGAAGTTACCACGGCCGTCGAAGCTCTTGGCGGAGATGCCGCGGAAGTCGCGGATACGGGGGATCGCGACGGAGGTCAGGCGATCGAAGAACTCCCACATACGGTCGCCACGCAGGGTAACCTTGCAGCCGATCGGCATACCAGCGCGCAGGCGGAAGGTAGCGATGGACTTGCGGGCACGGGTGATCATCGGCTGCTGGCCGGTGATGGCGCGCAGGTCGCGCACGGCACCGTCGATGGCCTTGGAATCGGTAGCGGCCTCGCCGACACCCATGTTCACGACGATCTTCTCAAACTTGGGGATCATCATGACGTTCTCGTACTGGAACTTGTCCTGAAGCTGCTGCTTGACCTCGTTGTTGTACTTGGTCTTCAGACGCGGCACATACTTCTCTTCTGCCATTGTTCACTCCTTCTTGGGGTTTTAAGCACGGGGCGTGGCCACAGTGGGTTGTCCTCGTGCCTCCTGGCTGCATCCGCGCCGCTCATGGCATTTCGCGGTTTGGACTCGACGCAGCAGGAGCCGACAAAACAATCGGTACTATACGCGCATCGGGAGCGTATTTCCAGAAAAACCTCTTCTGCCTGCACAACTCCACAACTCCCCCGCACAAATTGATCCCTAGGGGACGGAGGAAAACGGATCACTCGGGTCGCCTGGCCCTCCGAGTGATCCGTTTTCCTCCGTCCCCTAGGGATCAATATGGCAGTTGCGGTGAAATAGGGACTGTTTGATGGCTTAACAGGCTTAAACAGTCCGTATCTCACCGCAACTTAGAAGGAGGGACTAGCGCTTGCGGGGAACGAGTTTGGTGCGGCGCAGGTGAATCATCTCGGCGGCTATGGAGATGGCGATCTCCTCGGGGTCCTCCGCCTCGATGGCGACGCCGATTGGCAGGTGCAGCCCGTCGATCTGCTCCTGCGTAAAGCCTTCCTGCTCCAAACGGGCCCGCACAAAGGCCGTCTTGCGACGCGAGCCCAGGCAACCCAGATAGGCGGGCTTGGCGCGCATGGCCTGAATCACCACGTCGATATCGGACTTGTGGCCTGCTGTGGCCACGACCACCAAGTCGCGCGGGCCGATGGGGCACAGCTCGTCCAGGTTTTTGTAGTCGACCAAACGACGGTCGAAGACGCCGGGCACCCATTCGGGCGTCAACGTGCCGGGGCGATCGTCGCAGGCCACGACGGCAAAGCCCGCCGCCGTCAGCACACGCGCCGTCGCGGCGCCCACGTGCCCGCAGCCAAAGATGTAGGTCAGGCCCTCGGGGCAGAGCGTCTCGATGTGCGCGGGAGGAATCTCGGAGGCGGCGTTGGTGTAGGTGACCTTACCCCCCTCTTCCGTCAGCGAAAGCCCGGGGCAACCCACAATGGTGCGGCGCGACTCCTCGCCATGGTATTCATCAGCGTCGCCTTCGAGCGCGCTTGCGATAAACGGCTCAAAATCGATGACAAAGTCGCCGATGCGTCGATACGCCAAGACGCCGGCAACCGACTGGAACAACGGCGCCTGGGTCGCGTCCAGGTGCAGATAGCACAGGCAGATGGCTCCGCCGCAGATCATGCCGGTATCGGAGTTCTCGCCGCCCATGGTGTAGCGGACCAGACGCGATTGACCCCCGGCCAGCAGCTCCCGAGCTTCATCCAGCGCAAAGAGCTCAATCTTGCCGCCGCCGATGGTGCCCGCTTGGCTTCCATCGGCAAAGACGGCCATCCAGGCGCCCACGCCGCGCGGTGACGACCCCGCCGTACCGACCACGACCACGAGCTCGCACGTCTCGCCAGCCTTCAGAGCGCCAAGCGCAGCATTCACCACTTCGAGCTTTTCCATTGCAATTTCCTATCCCTGGAATACACCGGTGAGCATGGCGAGCGCCTCGAGCACGCCGCCGCCGACCGATGTCGCCTTGTCCGAAATATAGTTGATGTAGCTGGCGTCACCGCGTGGGTCGACATCGGCGCACTTAAAGCCCTCGGTGACTTGAACGCCGTCTGCCAAAAGGCCGCGCAGGCAGCCGTCAATCGTCGTGAACATGGGTGTATCGCCCGCACACCCGATCACATCGCCGGCACTCACGATATCGCCGATCGCATGGTCGGACCTAAACACGCCGGCGGCGGGGCTGTGGATAACGCGCTCCTTGCCATAGCCGGCGATAATGCCCGGCACGCCCGTATTGGGCTGGGGCGAGCCCTGGGTAATGACGCGGCCCAAAAAATGCCCGCGCATAGTCTCGACCACGGCATCGCAATCAACCGGCGCGGTAAAGCCCGGCCCTACCGCGATGACGGCAGGAGCCATGTCGCGCGTGGTGCCCAGATTGCGCTTGGCCAGAATCGCGTCTACCACGGCCGCGGGCCTAAGTTCGCCGAGCATCTGTGCCTGGGGGTCCACCACCACGGCGACATCCCCCGCCTCGGTAATCTCAAGCGCCTCGGCCGGCGTCTGCGCCAAGCGGGCACGAATGCCCTCGACCTCGACCTCGCCCAAGCGAATGGCCTCGCAAAAACTGATCGTGCGACGGATGCACGTGGGGACCGCGATATCGGCCATGACGACCGACACGCCGGCGCGCACCAGACGAGCAGCCACACCCGTGGCGATATCGCCTGCGCCGCGAACATAAACGAGCATTCCCGGGGAACCTCCCTGTGCTACGGTTTGAGCAGAGCAAAAGCGGTTCTGCCGCTACGCTAATGATTATTTCTTATCGCAGCATTATACGGCGGTGAACAGATGGAAACGGTTAACGGCAGCCTTGCCTCCACGCTCAAGATTGAGCCGGGCATCACCGCGATCATCGGCAGCGGCGGCAAGTCGACCCTGCTAAAGACGCTCGGCCTTGAGCTTATGCGTGCCGGCGGCCGCGTGCTCCTCTGCACCACCACGCACATGTTTCCCGTAGCCGGCGTGCCATGGGACGGGTCGAGCCGTCGCCTGGGCGCTGCGCCCTGGAAGCCAGGTGCCCTACACACCCCAGGCTGCACCTGCGAGGCCTGCTCGGGGCTTGTGCGGGGAAGCATCTGCCAAGCCGGTGTCTTGGACCCCCAGACGGGCAAGCTCTCCTCCCCTGCCGAGCCGCTCGACCAGCTGGCGCAGCGCTTTGACTACGTCCTGGCCGAGGCGGACGGCAGCAAGCGACTTCCGCTCAAGGCGCACGCCGCCTGGGAGCCGGTGATTCCCTCTGGCACGACCAACATCGTTTGGCTCGTCGGCGCCTCGGGATTCGGCAAGCCCATCATCGAGGCTGTCCACCGCCCCGAGCTCTTTTGCGGGCGTTGCGGCTGCGAGCCCACCGACATCGCCACGCCCGAGCGCGTCGCCCAGGTGCTCAATGCCGAGATGCAGGCGCTGGAACTCAGCACCGCGCGCGTCATGCTCAACCAAGTCGACACGCTCAGCGACCCCACGATGGCCGACCGCTTTGAGGCCGCCCTCAGCCGCTCCGTCGTCGCCACCAGCCTCAAGTAGCCGGCGCTACCCTGGCGCCCTTTCTGCTAGCGAGGCACGTAGCAGGCCGCGATGTGCTCCGAGACGCGGCGCTGGCCCTTGGCGGTGTCGACGTCCCACAGCTCGTACGCGCGCGCCTCGACCAACTGGACATCGGCGCGGCCGCGCAGCAGCGACGATCCGCCATCCTTGCCCTTAAGCCCCATAAGGTCGGGAAAGAGGCTCTCAGGGAACAGCACCGGCGAGGCGGGTTCACCGTTTAGGGCAAGACGCACGGGCGCAACGCCACCGCCAGCCTTAAAAACACCGGCGAGCGCCTCAAAGGAATCCGAACTCACGAGCGGCTGGTCGCCCGGCAAAAAGAGGCAGCCCTTCCAGCCGCGATCGGCTCCCCAGGTAAGACCGGCGCGCACACTCTCGCTCCTGAGCGCGCCATCGTGCAGCGCGCACGCGCAGCGCAGCTCACGGCAAATCTCGGCAACTTGAGGCCAGCGCGTTGTAACAACAACGTCAAATCCTTTGGGCACCGACTCAATCGTCCGCTGAATCAGCGGCTTTCCGCAGATATCGGCAAGCATCTTGTTAGAGCCAAACCGCTTGCCCTCGCCCGAAGCCATAATGACGCATCCAAGTTTCATGGTGATACCTCCCCTGAAGCCATCGTACCCATAACTCGCGCCGCGGGTGCATAAAGATGGTGTCCTGGCCGTTGGCGGCCTTATAACGCAGCGACGCTTTCGTTATTTGCGAACAAGTGGGGTTTATGGCACAGTGAGCCCAAATTAATTTTTAGGAAGGCACCCATGACCCCCGCACAGATTGAGTTTTACAAGCGCCTTGCACACAGTCTGGCGCTCCAATTTGGTCCCAACTGTGAAATCGTCGTCCACGATCTGGAGACCGGGGACATGGACCACTCTATCGTGGCGATTGAAAACGGCCACGTCAGCGGACGCAAACTGGGCGACGGTCCCAGCCATATCGTACTCGAGTCCATGCACGAGGATGCCGGCGAAGTCCACGACCGCGCGCCGTATCTCACCAAGACCGCCAATGGCAAGCTGCTCAAATCGTCGACCATTTTCATTCGCGACGACAACGGTAACCCCGTTGGCATTATGGGCATCAACTTTGACATCACGCTCATGAAGGCATTTGAGTGTTCGCTCGATGCGCTCACCGGCACAGGCGACAAGGGATACACCGTGCCCGAGCCCATCACCAAAAACATCGGCGACCTGCTCGAAGATCTGCTGCGCGAGTGCGAGCAGTACGTGGGCAAGCCCGCCGCCCTCATGACCAAGGACGAGCGCATTCGCGCTATCGGATACCTCGACCGTCGTGGTGCCTTCCTTATCTCCAAATCGAGCGAGCGCGCCTGCGAGTTCTTTGGCATCTCCAAGTACAGCTTCTACAGCTACCTCAACGAGGCCAAGGCAGAGGCCGACGACAAGTAAACGACCCGCCTGAATCATCCTCCCTGGGCGACTTCTGGAATGCTCGAATCCGGGCATCGGTGACAAGGCAAGTTCCATATAATCGAAGGGCTAGACAGTTCGAAAGGATGGGACAAGATGGGGTCGAGCAACGCATCGCGCAGCAGCCACGGTGGTTCTCCGACAAGCGGTACGCACGCACGCCGCACATTTGACGAGGGCGAAGACAGCATCTTTGCGCTGAGCCTCGATGATGTGATGGGCGATCACCCCTGGACCGGCGACGAGATTATGGGCGGCAAAACCCCTTCGGCGGGCGATCCTTCCGAGACGGCGGCGTTTCTCGCTGCTGCGCAACGCGTTGCGCCCAAACCGCCTGTTGCAGATCTCGATGACTTTGCGACCCGTCAGTTTGCCTTCGATTCCTGGGCTGATGCCGATCTGGACGAAACATCTGCCGGCGCGCCGACGCTCGACGAGCCGGTAAACCCGCTTGTCGCCGCGTCCGTTTCCGAATACGAGCCGGACAGCAATGCGCAAGCTATACCCACATCCTCATACTCCGATAGTGACGATTATTATGGCGACTACTATGCCGAGGAAGAGCCGTCGCGCTTTTCGGAGTTCAATCCAGTAGCAAAAAGTATCTTTATAGCGATCGTCGTCGTGCTGCTTGGCGTCATTGCGTTTGAGGGATTCCAGCTGTTCCGCAGCCCCGTCGAGTCCGAATCGGCAACGCAGCAAAAAGAGAACGAGAGCAAAGACTACCTCGACGTCAACAGCCTCAAGGGCGACCCCAACGACGGGGACGAGTAGCGAGGGCTGAGGGCGACCACATAGTCAGCGGTGCGCTACGACTCCAAGAGCCCTGCCATAAAGACAGGCAGATACAGCACGTTTCCATCGCGATGCAAATTGCATTCCGCAAGCACCAGGGCGCGGTCGATGCCGTAGCCCTTCGTCGCGAGCGCGTTGTCGAGCGCCGCATGGGACTTAAAGCTCTTGCCCGACTTGACCTCGATGGCAAGAACCTCCCCATCGAACGTCTCCTCCACAAAATCGAGCTCACCGACCTTTTTGGACGTAAAGTAGTGTAATCTAAAACCATGAGCTTTGAGCTCTTGGGCAACGAAGCCCTCAAACGCCGCCCCCATATTCATGCCAAAGGGGCCTTCTGCCTCTCCATCAAATACCCCTTGGGCAACCTTCTTGGAATACGACGACATGAGCATTCCGGTGTCCAAGTAAAACAGCTTAAACAGATTTCGCTGCTCCCCCATTAAAAGAGGAGCTACCGGAGCTGTCACGTTATACACGGGAAGCGCAACGCCCGCCTCCGAGAGCCAAAGAAAATGGTCTGTCACCTGCGAAAAACGCTTAACACCGCTAATCGACGACAGCTTGAATCGCTTGTTTTTTGAACCGGCCTCGCTAGGAATTAAATCGTAGATATCGCGAATAACCAGGCGCAGCTCGGGCGGAGCGTACTTTGCGATGTCATCGCGATACAGGGCGTGAAGATCGCGGTGGATGTTTCGAACCTCGTCGACATTGCGCGTCGCCAAGAAGGAATTGACCGCGTCGGGCATGCCTCCCACCACCACATACTGATGGAACAGATCGAGCAAGCGGTCATACAGGTAGCCAGGGAGCTCCCCCTCATCCTTTAGACAGCCCCTGAGCATGTCAAACACGCTGGCACCAACGCCATTTGCCCAGCAGAACTCCTCAAAGGTGAGCGGGTACATCTGGACCTGCTCGACATACCCCACCGGCAGGGAATCGATGCCCTCGAGCTCAACGCCAAGGAGCGATCCGGTAAGGATGTATCGAAAGTCGCCGCGCTGGACCAGGTATTTGATAAACGTCACCACGTTGGGGCATCGCTGCACCTCGTCGATAACCACGACGGTCTTGTTCGCAACCATCGGCTGCGTCGCAGCGATAGACATGCGCATAAGCAGGTCGTCCGCACTTTTCGCCGCCAAAAACGAATCGCGCACGGACGCGTCGGCGATAAGGTCGAACGTCACGACGTTTTCGAACGATTCACGTGCGAACGCGTTGACCAGATATGACTTTCCTACCTGTCGGGCGCCCTTGACCAAAAGGGCCTTGTTAGGCGACGAGGCAAGCCAAGATTCAAATTGTGCTTTCGCTTTTCTCTGTAGCATAAGCGTACCCCTTATTACGTGCTGTTTTAGCACTAGGATACACTTTTCCGTTGTTGTTAGGTGCTCATTTCGACACTTTTCCGAGGTTTTAAAGTGTACATTACGACACTTTTCCATACTTTTACATGGGCGATTTCGACACTTTTTCGGATTTAAGCCTAGCAGCAGCCGGCGAAATCAAGCGCCGTCCGCGCGTCATTTCGCAGGCGGCGCTTGATTTGTGTCCGCGCGTGTTGATAGACTCCATCTTGCCCGCAAAGAGCGGGCGCGTTTTATCCAGAGTCGGGGTAGAGAGTTGGCTCCACGATCCCGACGCCAACCGGCCAAGAGGCACGGTGGCCCCGCCAACATCGATGAAAGGAGTCCGTATGGACAATTTCTCTGTGCGCAGTGAGCGCAACTTCCACAACCTGGCAGCCAAGCCAAAACGAATGCATCTTCTGGACAAGCCGAATGGCTACGCCTCGGCCATGGTCAAGAGCAGCCTCTCCCACCAGGTGCGCTTTACCGTGCAGGTGCTCGAGGAAGAGCTCTGCGCTGCCGGCAATCCACACGTGCTGCAGATCAAGCTGCTTGGGGACGATTCGCGCGAGCCGTCTAGCTGGAAGCTCTTCGCCGACGGCGTGTGCGTTGTGGACGGGTCCGGCGCCTTTGCCCGCGAGTGCTTCTACGAGGGCGCTGAGGCGTTTCTGGACCTGTGCCGCGACGCCGTCGAGACTGCCGAGCTGCGCCAGTGGAGCCAGAGGGAGTATGAGCTGTTGAGTGCTTCGCGTGGGATTGCAGGGGCGCAAGTGGACAGGTATGCCATAGGCAATTCCAAGATGGCAAGGGCCGAGAATTAGATTCCCGGCCCTTGCCTAGCACTGCCTTATAAGGTCGAGCACCGCGAGGATATCATCGGCATTCCGAAGAACAACATAGGACGGTAGGCTTGGGCCAAATCCACCCTGCGCACGTTTGCCCTAGCGCATGTCCTCTGGATCCGTTAGATCATCCACACTCTTTGCCAAGCCAACGGCAATCCAACCACCGTTGCTAGTCCTGCCTTCCAGCACGGCATGCGACTTTCGTTTACCCGACTTGAATCCTACGTAGGAGAGCTGATGGCAAGCGATTGAACGTTTGGTGCGCGAGAGCGCCAATCAGCACAATCAGCCCAGACAGCGCGCTCCTCTAGCCCCAAAGACTTTGTCGAGATGCTCAATAATCATGAGCGCGGTCTCTTCTTCACCAACATTTTCACCGCAATCAACCCCACGAAGACAACCAGACGAGCGAGCAGTAGACAAGCTACTCGCTCGCTTGTTTTTCCTCAAGCATCTCGCAAAACTCGTCTACGCTCATCAACCATTTTTGTTGTTCGGCAGTATATGAAACAAAAACGGGACGAGGCACAACTAGTTGCAGATTGTGTTCGCGCATTGAATCCGTGTACTCTGTGCTAACCGCAGCATCGAGCGTAATTAGGTGCTTATGATCAATTCGATTTGCCTCTTCGAGAACCTGACGCCAACGCTCTTTTATTGTCGTCTTTGCCCCAAGCATCGTCAGCCGCTCTACCGGAAAACAAGCATCTCTGTACGCCTCAATGGACGGCATAATGAAATCCGGCTTCGATTTACCCTCAGTGTAGGGCTGAGCGGTATAACGAATGCCCCTTCCTTTAAACAGAAACTCGAGCTGGTGTTCAAACGCCGCACCTGCTCGCGACTTCCTTCGCTGAAATGTTGACATCGTTATTCGGAGCACCGCGTCAACATCCAGTACTCCCCTCATATAGGGAGTGAGGTCCTTTTCAAGTAAGTACTTTTCGAATACCTTGAATAGAATCTCTTCTCGTTCATAGCAATCAAGTAAGCACTGGTCAGGAAATCCCCTCCAGTCAAGATCACCAAGCGTCGAAGCAGAATACCTTGTGAAGTCGATTCCTTTGGGAAACGAGTCGCCGAATTTTTCAATCATATCGTCCAGATATGACTCGGCAGAAGCAGGTAAAGCAACCTCGACACCAATTGCCTCGAGAATAGATGCCGCAATCGATCCGATTCTAATGTCATCGGTCGTTGACCGCGAGAATCTGCCACTAGAGACATCCTCTAAACCAAACAGCCACCTCAGTTGACTTTCGGCATTTGATCCTCGACTCGCGAACACAACCAAAAGACCGTGCTCATCAGAAATCGCCATGATCATTAAGTCGTCGATATGAGCGGCCTTAATTGCATCATTGTCATTGTAGTAAAGCCTGTATTCAGTCCTAGTGGGATGCTTCCTGCGGGCGTCATACCAAGTTGTGAAACCATGGTCAAACAGCGGGTTAGCATCGTCGCACAGATAAGCAAAGGTCGTCGGTATGCCCCTGATATCATTGTCGCCAAAGAGCGATCGAAGCTCAGCGGTACCATTGAATTCGTGCTGATTGCTTACTTTCCCGTCGATATCAACCGCGACCAGCCTCTTTGCGACTGCGCCATCAAAGTAGCTACTCAGTACACCGTAATCCATCGAAATAAGCCTCCATCATTACCTTGGCGACCGCCCGCACTGCTGGAACAGTAACGGAGTTTCCGAATTGATGATATGCCTGCGTGTCAGACACCGGAATGATGAATTGATCGGGAAAGCCCTGGAGCCTTGCGCATTCACGCGGAGTGAGCTTGCGAGGATTGACTCCCTCGCCACGAGAAATAAGGATTTCACTACCGTCCTTATGATATCGCGCTGAAAGGGTACGTGTGGTGTCGTCTGGGCCCACTGTGCTATAGCCAAATCCATTGCCAGCCGCCTGATGCTTTTTCTTATAAGCACGCAAATAGTCCCATAACTTATCCGACAAAATGTATCGATTATCCGGGCTGTCTTCAAGGATCTCCTTAACAGTATGACCACCAGACCCCATATCAAGCTGATTCCAGTCAAATGGAGTCTTTTTCTTGAAGCCGACAATATAGATGCGCTCACGGTGTTGGCAAGTCCAATTTTTACTGTCGAGCACTTTGTAATGGACGTCATAACCCAGTTCATCTTCAAGCGTCTGCATAATAATCTTGAAGGTTTTGCCATGGTCATGGCTCGTTAAATTCTTAACGTTCTCAAGCAGAAAAGCCTCCGGCTTCTTATCGCGCAGAATGCGGGCGACTTCAAAGAATAAAGTACCCTGAGTTTTGTCTTCGAATCCCGTCGCCCTGCCCATAGATTTCTTTTTTGACACACCTGCAAGCGAAAAGGGCTGACACGGAAAGCCTGCTAGCAGCACATTAAAACTCGGAATGTCTTCCGAGCGGACCTCGTGAATATCTCCCGCAGGGGTGTCCCCGTAATTCATTCGATAGGTCTTCTGCGCGAACTTATCCCACTCACAAGAGAAAACGCACCTGCCGCCCAATTCTTGAAAGGGCATGCGTATGCCACCGATGCCCGCAAAGAGGTCAATATAAGTAAAGGGGGCGTCCTTGCGATCGCCTTGTGCAAATGGAGCCTTATGGCCAAAAGAGCGAATGAAAGCCAGCTCAGCTGCAGAAGGACAAGATTCTCCCGTCTCCCAACGGCGCACAGTTCTATCACCATTTGGCCCCATCCCAAGGGCAGCGGCGAACTCTTTTTGAGTTAACGCAAGCTCTTTGCGCTTTGCAGTTATCTCCCCTTTTACGTCTAACATGCTATCCAATCGGAATAAACTGCGGACGATTTGTCCGCTAATTGACACAGCGAATCACTAGCTTAAGGCGTATCACAACGCATGGCAATAGTGACTGCATGACAGTAAACTAAATGCGCATGCGGACATATTTAACCGAATAGTCTTTATGATCTTCAATTAACTAGTGGGCCAGCTTTCGCTAGCCCACATTTAAACAGGCGTTTGAGCAGTCTGATTCCTGTTCCAATTACCTCAAAGGGCACTGTAAAGATCAGCACTAAATAAGCCAGTCGTCGGCATGTCGAACGTACCTACGATTAGAGCCCTATCGAGAAACCTGTTGCCGTTTTCGCAGGCTGTTTCTGGAACAAGCGCACAGTTATAACAAGCTGCCAGATTGCAAGAGTCAAGCCCTTGGCCCCGCGATTCAATACAGACAGGGTCATCTGAACACCAAGTAGCCTTCTGCATGGAATTGTTTAGAATCTCTTCTAACCTGCCCGGCTCCCCGGATCTGACCAAGCCGCCCAGAGAACCATCTCCCGACGCAGACGCAGTGTAGATTAGAACACCGTGCATGTCCTCGAACTCCTCGGCGCCATCCTCTAGGTACGCTTGGCAATACACTCTTTCACGAAGAGATGCGGCAGAATAACCGCAGACTTCGCTGATACCCAACAAAACTATGTGAGAAAAAGTGTGAATGGCGACGAACAGGGGATTGATCTCCCTAGGCTTAGCATTACGACTTTTTATCGCGTTATTAAGGTTTTCCTGCATTACCTCGATTCTGGCAGCAACCTCGGGTCGCGCACACCACTCTTCCAAAACGCTCTGATCGAATTCGACAAACACTCCCTCACCAACGGTTTGGTTTGCAAGCGTCCAGTCAAGTCGTTTTCTCGAAAGCTCCCTTCGCCGTTCCTCCATACTCTTCAGATCGTTGTATTCAGGGTTCAATCTGGTGAACCCAACGAGAGCCCGGGTTACGGTCAAAGTGTCTATCAGGGATACACCCGCTATGTAGTTACGGATTAGCGGCGACTCGTATTCGTTGGGATTAACGGCACGACCGACAAATTCCCCACTCTTCCTAATTTTAGGATCTCGCAGCGTCAGATACTCGTCATGAAGATACTCAATCTCGGATTGTCCAGAGTCCCCTTCAGTTTTCTTTCGTTGATAAGCCAGACGCAAGTCTTCCGGGTCGACTCCGCCCATGCTTGCAATTAACGATAACGCTGCGTCCAAATCACCTTTTCGATCGAACTCGAGCATCGTAGTAAACTGCTCGTCGGCAACTTTCTTCACCCGCTCATCCAATGCATCGGGGATGAGCACCGAGCTGACCACATCGGGATAACATACGTTCGTTGCGCCCATAATAACGACGCGCAGGTCTTTCCCGTCGCAAGAACATTGTTGTTTGGAAATACGATTAAGCCATGGCTGCCTGCCGCTGCAGTGATAACCAATCTTATTCAGTCCTTCTGGTCTATTAGCTCCGTGGAGCGATTTACGAGCTCCGCAAGTGCACTGATAGACGATATCGCCCATGGTCGTACTTCCGCCCATGGTCCTTCTGCTTACAACATGTTCTCTTGATTTCGGATCAATGTCTGTTCCGTTATGCACCCACTGCATAACGGGAAAATTATCGATATGGCCATGTGGACACACGACGACAAAACGCTCTGGAATGAGCTTAATATCGCGCTTAAATTTTTTTGAACAAGCCTCACATCGAATCTGCGTACTTACATTGGTCGACTCTTTGTATTGCATTTGACCACATCGTGGGCAATACAACCAGTTGGGAAAACGAAGCGCTGGGACGAAACCGCCGTGGTGCCCGTCATCAACTGGAGGCGCATACAACCTATTTACTCCAACGTATCTTTTCAGCCTTGAATCTGCAATTGTCTCCAGGTCCCCCTTGTTTACCTGTTGCTCATAAGCATCAAGGCCGGCAATCATTACCGTAGTATTGGCATCGCACGGGTAAATTGCGCCAACGCTATACGGCCCGAACATCTGGCCCATGCGAAGCGAATAACTTTTTCCTCTTCCCTGTTTGCGAGTATTTCCAGCATTGAGCCTAGGCATTACATTCCGCCTCCCTATCGTTATATTCGCCATATGAGCCTACAATCCGCAGCTTGCATTGAGCGTCAACGCTTCTCATCGAAGTCGGAACGTCAAACGTTCCCCCGCTCCATGCATCGCCCGTCTTGCTTCCCGAAGGATGCATAAGCGGAGTCGGCGGATCAAGATTATCCGGCTTAAGTTCGAACCATCGGTCATAGTCACTCTCTTGCCAAATGGCGCGAATGGCTTCTATATCCTGTTTGGCACCAGCAAGCTCATGAGGGTCAACTTTTTCGATTCGAGATAGTATCGTTTCCGCCGCAAGTGAAAAAGCCCTTTCCTCGGGGCTTCGGAACGCCTCGGAATCTTCTTCATCCACCGACCGATAAATACCGATCAAGGTTCCGAACAGAGCACGATCGCGGACCTGTCTACAAAATGAGGTGACGCTAGATGGCTCAACGTTTTGATAAAACCCATTGTGATACATTGCAAAATTCTCGTAATGCGAACGATCGCGTGGCTTCGTAGCACTATAAACAACAAACACAATGCCCTTGGCCTTACCGCGGCCAACACGACTACTTGCCTGAATGTATTCTGCCGTTGTCTTGGGCTGGCCCTCGACAACCATCAGCCCAAGACGCCCGACATCCAAGCCTACAGAAATCATATTAGTCGCAAAACAAAGGTCAACAGCCTTACTTGAAGGATATGAAATAGTGAGGCTGTCTAAGCCCTTTCTCACCTCGTCGGCATCCTTACGTCCTGTCAGCTCTTTAGCCACGTTGATATACCGCACGGATTTATCGCCAACTCGCTCCGCACGCATCTTGTGTTCGCGAAGTCGTTCCGGAATATCACCGCCCATCCAAGTGACGGCTTGTCCAAGTTCTCTCGTTGTCCCATAGTAGCCAACGATGGTCCAATAAGGATCTTTTTGTTCATCAGTAACATCATTCCATGTTGCAGGTTCCCAAAGAAGGTCTGCATAGAGGCGTATATTTGCAGAAGCAGCATTCAATGTCGGGATAAGCAAACCAGCATATCGGCGACCTCGAGCTTCCTTGTCTTCATAAGAAAAGAAAGAGTCGTCGTAGTCTATTCCTGAAGGCGGAAACTGAAATACCTTGTCTTCCCCACAGGCATATAACTGATTGCACTGCTCTTTAGCCCTGCTAACCGTCGCTGTCGAAGCAACGACTTTTGGCAAAATCTTGGAAGAGTCGTCAGTGCGCTCACAAAGCGCAGAAACAAGGGTTTCGTAATGGCCCGCCATCGACCCTAGCGGCCCAGATATTAAATGTAACTCATCCTGGATGATCAGTTTGGGAGGACGGCCCCTTCTGCCATTGTCAATTCCGAACAAAGCAAAGGCTTCGTGACGGTAGGGCAGCATTGCGAACTTATCAATTGTTCCGACAAGAAGTGATGGCGGGTTTTGATAAATCTCCTCATCGACGACATCCAAAGGCAGTCCGTCGCCTTTCGAATAACCGCATTCAGGATTCGAGCAAACAAACAATAGCTTTTTTGTCCGCCTTTGACGCACATAAGATGCCCTGCGGTCGTCTTCAAAACTACTCCCACACCAAGGGCACTTGCGCACTGGAAATGGATTAAGGCCTTCGTTTCTATCAACATAAGCCTGCCTCTTTTTCTCAGCTTCGTCACGCTTATTCGGACTTGCATCACTACCAACCCATAATCCAATTCTGAACTCGCGACTACCGAGTAGCTCGGGCTCCTTGCGCCTCATCGCTTCAAGAGAGCAGATAAGGGAAGAGGCGCGATCGAATTGTTGTGAAGTCAGAAGACGTAAGGTATACCGCATAAACACGGTGACGCCTTCACTCTCATTATGCGACAGACGCTCCCAAATTAGCACGAATGCTGTTAGCCCCAGATACGCCTCCGTTTTACCGCCACCAGTTGGGAACCAGATCAAGTCGACGACTTTCCTGTCGTCGCATGTCTCATCCACCATCGATCTGATATTCATCAAAATAAAGGCCAGCTGAAAGGGCCTCCAACTACGCGTGTATCCAAGGGGCTCATTAAGGCTGCCACGCTCTCCTGAGACAACGCTATAATGCAAGAACTGCTCATACATGGCCTCGTTGGCCATTATGAACGCCTTTTTTGCTATGTCATCAGCTTCCAACGTGCCGATGCCCTCTTCAATACGATTAAGACAAATATCGCACTTGGCCAAGTTATCCCAAGCTGTCACTTGATAGCATTCCGCTAGACCTTCAGCTTTACTCCTTACCTCAGCAATCCACTGAGCATATTTCTTGCATAAAAGCCGCATCGACCTAACAGTGTCTTCCCAATGATTGGGATTGCCAAAATCTTCGATCGATAAGGTCACGTTTTCCATAGATGGGTGAATTGGCTTCATTGAGCGAGTTTCGGCAATTGGAATAATCTGGGTTTCAGCCCAAAGTACAGGCCGATTTTCATCCCAACGAGTTGCGCACCCATGCCCTATCGCATAGTTTCGAATATTGCGATAGATAAGTCGTTTTGTCGCATCTTCCGCCGATACAACATGATTTGCCTGATTCCACACCGGCGGAATTAGACCGCTGTCAGAGTTAATTCTCAAATAGGTTTGGTAATAGCACTTAAGATCATCATCGGATCGATTGTTTGTAGCGTAATCTGTATTGCATACGGCCACCGTAAGCACAACGCCGCCCGAAATAGCACGACGGTAAACGAGCCATAGCTCGAGATGCTCTTCCCCCAGCCTGTAGACACGTTTAACATCGCCATGACGTCCGCTTGGAATTTTGAGGTCTCCCTGGTTGAAAACAAAGTGTACGGGAACGCGTTTAAAATGGCTCTTGTCGTCAACTTTAACTCGGACATATTTAGCGCAACGGATATCAGCCGACAAGATATCTTCAGGCTGAACTGCCACGGTCATGCTGATGGCAGACTGCGCACGCGCATTGGATAACGCGACCGGCTCTTCATAGTCCTCGTCAGATGGAGCCTCGCTCACATCCGAGGCATCCGCTACATCTAGCAAACCACTGTCGCAAACAGAACCCTCATTGCTTCTATCCAGAACTGCATCCGATTCTCCGCCGGCGCTCTTCTCTTGAGCGACATCAACGTGAGCGCCCCGTGGGTGCAGAACCCCCGCATGATATCGAAGCGCGGGAGAAGCGCCCTCATCGAGCATTTCCTCAGAGTCCGGGTCCATTGGACCAACAAACTCCTCATGCACAGACCTGTACAAACGATTTCTGAGCTCTTCATCGACGCTGCTATTGATTTTTGTATTCAACTGAAAGCACTCCCTACAAAACGTCAACGCGACTGATCGCCACGTCCTTTTGATCGCCAACGAAAGCAACTCTGAGCAGTTCGATATCGCCCGCCTCGTGGCGCTCATCGAAACCGGCGACAGCGCTATCCAGACCATATTTGGCTAAATCGTGAATAAACGCAGTGACCATGTCTTTCGCCGCAATTCTGCCAACCGCACGGTGCTTGTTCCTAATGGCAGAGACGGCACGCTCGATAGAATTTAATTCTTCGTCGGTTATCGAAAAACCAAGCGCAACAAATATCGCCCGCACGTCCTCTTTCGCTTGCGGTGCAATATTCCTCCCTCTCACCCAAGCACGGACTGCGCTTTTCGTTCGCGTTTCCGACACCTCTGAGTAAATCCTGTCTATTATTTCGGCATCTGTGTATCCAGCCATACGTGCGTCCTTAATTGGTTCACGCCATTTATGCGCCGCAGCCAGCACGTTGTCGTAGTTTTCTGTGGACCTTTCAGATTCCCTTTTTATATACGACTTATCCGAATGAGTTCGCAAAACCACGTCCCCTGGAAGAAGAGCCGAAGCGGATTTCTGATCAGGCTCTGCACTTTTTCCAGCAAGACAATTGCTGATAACAAGAAGACGGCCACCCTTCCTACCCGAAGTTTTGGCTCTAAGCCAAACGTGAGTTCCATCATGAAACAACACAGGCGTTGCGAGAACTGATTCTTCTCCGTCTTTTGCAATGTCTTTGCTTATTCTCTTTTCCTCTAATTTACTAACGAAAGACGATGGCTGTTCTCCGCAAATAACTTCAGTTTCAACCGGTACACCCGCCCGTCTTGACGGCAAGACTCTATTTATTCTCTTAAGCGGCGAAACGTCCAATGCATCCAATGTCTTATCCGATATTTTGAGACAACGGTTTGTCATTTCATTCCATTGCAGGTGGGCATTTGTCCGCCAACCAACTTCTAGTCCACCGTTTCCATCTTCATATCCATAGAGAACGAGATAGACATTGTTCGCCAAACCAGCATGAAGGGCCTTGACCATAGTCCCCTTGTCATACCATCCGCTAAAAATAACTCGGTCCTGGCTGCCGAGGTATTTTCCTCGCAGATAGTCTCTTGCCGCAATCACTTTAAATTGCTTCGCGCTATATCCGTTTAGCTCAAGTTCCTTTGCCCAATAAGCATAGACTTCGTCAACCCGATTTCTGTCAACAACAAGAATGGTAGACAAGTCATCCTCAATGCCGTCGACAATTAAATCGTATATGACCTGTTCTTTTGGCATTCGATGTCCCACTCTAAATACAGCAGTTAAAATGCCGCATGCCTCAACGAGCAGATTGTAATCAGGGAGCATCAAAACTCTCGAGTCTTCGATCAATTCACGCGCGGAGTTGATAATGTCACACTGCAAATCGCTGTATTTTTTGTCAGGCGCTTCCGTCATTCGAATTGCAGACCCCAAAACAACATAGATGTCTTGGATTGCCCCGAGGACATCGTCGTCATCCACATCAATGCTGCCCAATGTGTTATATACGATCTCGGCAGCACGCGTTAAACCCGCCCGTTCATCGGGCACCGGATACACAATTTCATGCGGCTTATCAAGAACCCTGCGCTGGATATCGGACAGAACTGGGTCATCTGACAACAGCGCAGCATTGCAGTCATCCCAGTCAAATAGTAGAAAGCCCTGATCGCCAAGCTGACGCAAACGATCCATGGTCCAACGATCGCAGAAGCCTATAGCCTCAATTCCACAATCTTTTAAATCTAAGATGTCGCTTAGAAGTGTTGTGTTCATCAGATCGGGAGTAGAAATGTTCAGGGACACAAATTCAACGGGGAGCGATTCATCCATAGAGATGTCGATTATTTGAGAAATGCTACCTACTCCGTCTACCCGCGGACCAATATAAATGAATGGAGTGCATGCAAAAGGCCATTTAAAGCCACAGTGCTCCTCGCCGTTTTGGTCAACGTAAGCCACTGGCATTGCTTCATTCAGGTCGTATTCCCGGCCCCCTATACGCACTTTGCATTTACAGATGGCAGTCGGTGCATCATTCGCGTATTGGGATGGAGAGGTAACGTAACCAACTGGTTGAACGGTTCTGCCACATTGATTCAAAATGTCTCTGAGTGTTGGGGAAAGCGACTGATAGAGCTCTTCTTCTCTACGCAATGAATTACGCTTGCGTTTTTTCGTGCTTCGCGTCAACGAGAGTTCCGCGGCAGCGGAAGCGTTGTGGGCAAGCGGAAACTCCCTCACCTCTCTGCTGAGGCCAAGCGATTCATCTTGAGAAGAAAATCTGACTGTTTTTTCGTCAATCGAGGTAATCTTGACGACACAGTTTCCGATCGCGACCTTATCGCCAACTTGAACCTTATGAAGTCCTTGGCGAGGCTCACCAGTCATCAAGTTCTCCAGCGCCGCCAAGAGCACAATAGCGATGGCTTCTCTTTCGAAATCAGGGCAGCTGACAATAAGGCCCGGGTATCCCTTTGTTCGAGCCCTACGCAGCAAAGACAAGTTCGCCCGCGTGATCGACGTAATTTCAACCTCACCCATATTTGGGAAAGAGAAATGGATGTCATTTCCTACGCAAGAATGAGAGTTAAATAGATCAGCGAATGACGCCCTTTGACTACTGTTCACAATACCCTCGTTATCTTAGCCATTCTGTTGTTTAGCCACCCGAAATGAAGCCAGCAACCCCATAACCTTGTCTTGAATTATATTCGGTTCCGTGATTTTTATTGCCGAACTCGGCATATTAACGATGAGCGGTATCTATTCTCGCGCCGCAGGTACAGCACAAATTGTTGAACAACAATTCGGGTTCAAGACTCAAACACAGTCCGATATATTGCACCTAGGCACAAAGAGCATGAGACGTTCAAAAGGCGGTCACCCCTCATTCGAATAGCTTGGTTGCAAACGAGCTTTCCGACCTAGCACTTCGACATTTCGAAGACCGCTGATGAAGAATGGAGCAGAAGGAACAGCTTCTTGCATGTCTGTTTTCTTACCGGCTTGTACATCATCCCGTGCATCAAAAAATTTCGGTTGAGTTCGCCTTCAATATCGCGATTGAAGTTGTTTGCATTGTGGAAAAAGTAATCATACACAGTTAGGCAATTATTAAGCCAAACCAGAGACATTGCATCACTTTCAAGGCAATCAACATCCCGCTTCGCTTTTTCTAAAGCGGCTTTGCCATTTCGCCTCTTTTCCACCTTGGGCATCGCAAGTATCAACTGACCCTCTATCAAGCTGCAAAGCATCATGGCGCAGGGCTTATAATGGCGTTGCCGAAAAAGCTCAACGCACTCTTGCAAATCGCGCTTTTTCCTAACGCCCTGCTCAAGCTCCTTTAATAGCTTACACATTTCATCATCGGTCAAAATGCTCGAGTAGAGAGCGTTGGCCTCCTGAAACGTGGAAGGTGGATCGCAAACATCTGAAAACGGCAGATAGGAAATAGGCCACCCATATCTTCCCCAACAAGCAGCACCGTCTTTGTAACAATCCCATCTGAAATTCTCAAACCGCGGCCCTAGCGATTGCCAATTGATTTGATTAATGACCTCGGAAAGAGCAGTCGTTAAAGGTTTAAGCACCTCGTGAACGACACTCGATGTGTCAAAGAAAGAGTCTCTTTGAGCGGCCAGACAATTTTGGAGCTCGCGATACGGGGCGAAGACTTCGCTTGGTACTACAATCCTTGGGACTTTAACTCTTGCTATTGTTTCCGATAAGACTTTCATGGATTCGCCGATTTGCGGTGCAAGGTTAATGCGAATTTGTGAAAATGACGAGTCGGCTGCGCCACTTAAGCATGAGCCCGATTTTTGCAATCTCACAGAGCAATCCGTCGGCCGACCCTCTTGCAAGCTAGTCATTAAACCTATTCCAAACAGTCGCAATAAAATGGTCCTGCCATATCCCAAAGTCTTTAGACACATGCTTCGAGGCGTTTTGCCACTCCCGCGTTGCCAGATCAAACTTTTCGCGATCGTGATCAGCTGCAGCATCGCGTGTTTTATATGCAAGGTCATTACACCTGGCGCATAGGTTTAATGCCAAATCACCATTTTTGACGACCGCAAAAGACTCAAAAAAGCCTTTCCTGCGTCCGCAACAATCACATCTCATCGAGAACCACATCCCGAACAATCAAATCAGCCATTTCGCTCTCCATGTTAAGCTCATCCCGAAAAGACACTCTCCCCCTGCCGCTCTTAGCTTTCTCAATTTTCGGCTCGAGAAACAGCAAGATGTCCTTAGATTGGGAGCTAGATCCAAGCAAATCTCTCTGAAGCCGCGATAGTTCCTTTTTACTGGCTCCAAGATCGTCAAACAATGCCTCTTGTTCTTCCGACGACAACATGTGCTCAAATAACGCACTGGTTAGCACTGCATTGACCAGCCTTCCCGTCAAAATACAGTCATCCTCTTTGAATAGGTTTCCGACCATTTTTGCCACGCCACCGCAAAGACCCCCGCCAACTAACCCAGCACCAAGGCCAACAGCTTTTCCTATATTTTTATTCACACGCTCCCCAAATCTTCCGCAAAGCACTGCACCTGCTGCAGCGGTTGCGCCCATGGACCCCGCAAATGATGCAACAAGCGCAAACATATTCTTTGTGTACTGAGCCGTCGACATCCTGTCGGTTATTCTATTGAGCGTATCCGGAACGGCGAACACTATGAACATGACACCTTCAGCCATAGCGTTTGAGCCAATAAACTTTACGAAACTCTTCTGAGCGGCGGAACCGTAAATAGCCTTTTTGCCGGCAAGTGCCCTAAAGGAATTAACGAAGCCTTGAACCACGCTCTTGTCGAGATTATTTGCAAGACCAACGGCAAGTGGCTGGAGGACGTTTGGTGCGTTTGTTCTTGCGATTTGAGATGCAAGGATGCTCCCTGTGAAACTCAGTCCATATACTCTCAATCCCGTCCAAAGCGCACTTTTTGCTGCCACTCTGGCATTTTTAGTTTTCCAAAATACCTGCGCAAACGTTACAACCGCAGAAATTCCAAAGGCGGATGCGCAGGCAACGGCTCCCGTAGCGGCGTCAAAAGAAATGGACTCTATTGTTCCGGCCTTTGCCAAATTCAAAGCCTGAGAGTATGACAGGCGTCCTTTTCTAATGATGTCATACGCAGCGCAAGGATCATCCACGTTGGGAACTTGCCCGGCCGCAATCTTCGTCTTCATTTTCTCAACCGCTGCCGCGTATTGATCTGAAGGGACCTCGATCTTCATCGGATTGCCCGAGAGATCGAGATACCTAAATACTTTTTTTCCAGCAGAATCAAGCTGAAAGCAAGCGTCAACAGAAGCACTGGCAGTGCGACAATATTTGCACTGGACAGGAGCTGCATTGACAATTTTATCGGGGCCGTTTTTTGCGTTATCTCTTCCGACAACCGTTGAACTTTCTCCGTTAAATACGTCCAGAAGTGCACCAGCTTCTTCGGCGTATATTCCGTGTCCCGTCTTAGTTTGACCTGACCCGTACGCCGCATTAAACATGACGGCTTCAGTATTCAAAGCGTTTATAGCGCTGAAAGAAGCATTCTTCAGAATCTCCTCGGCAGCCCTCCGCCTTTCCTTATAGTCGCGACTTAATTTGTTGAGAGCGTCGCAGAATTCGGGGCTGGCAAACCTTGCGACCTCCATGTCTCCAGACCGCAAGACAAAACTATCCTTCGAAATTGCATCAACGCAATACTCATCGGGAGAAAAGTATTCCCACGGAATGATTCTGTAGAGATCTTTAGGGACAGGAGCGCGGTCCTTCTTTTCAAGGTTCTTGTTATTGGCTTTGATGTCTTTAGCCCGCTCCTTGACCGCTTCTTTAGTCGACTTGACGATAAGACATTTATCCGTAACAACCACCCCGGCTGGATAGCCGCCAAAGCTTTGGATATCTGCCCATAAGACCTCGTAGTCGTTTGGAACGGGAATATAAGTTGCAATATTACGTCGATTGTCCTGCGTCAGCGGAGTAGGCGACTCGGGCAGCCTTTCCAAAAGACCTTCTAGCGCTGAGTTCATACGCTCCTCTTTCCAAAGAAAATAGCAAACACTTTTTACCCAATTATGCTAGGGGCATATTGCACCAGCAGCTCGTATGGCTCATTTTGATCTGACCTTGCTCCACGCCGAATTTGATGCAGAGTCAGGTCTCCACAATCTACCTACCTCCCCTCCGCCTTCAGCTTCAGCAGCAGGTCGCCCAGCTCGGGGCACTTGCTGGAAAGGCGCGTCTGGGGTCGCTCGCCCATCCCCCATCGTTGGCGGATCTCCTGGGCGTGCGGACTCACACGGTAGTTCCCGTCCATCATCTGCTTGAGCAGCTTGGCGGTCACGCGCGCATCGGCAAGGGCGCTGTGGGCGTGGCCCGTCGACTCGTCGAACTCGATGCCAAACCACGTCGCCGCATCGCCCAACGAGACGCGCCCGTGGCTGCCCACATCCATAATCGAGGTGTAAAACGCCTGCAGATCGGCCCAGTCCGTAGGAAATGCGGAAAGGTCGATGCGCTTTGCCTGGCACTCGGTCAAAAGCTGTCGACGGTCCGTCCCGCTCCAGCAAACTATCTGGGCGGAGTAGCGACCGATCCAATCGCTGAGCCTTTTGATCACCATGTAGAGCGGGTCGGCCATCGCGGTGTCCACGGCCGATATCCCCGTAAGCTCGCGGACGGGAAACGCAACGCCTTCGGTAAATTCCGTCTGCACAAACTGCGAGAACTCGCCCATAACGTTGCCGTGGTAATCGAGCTTGACGGCGCCGACCTCGATAATCTCATTGCGCAGTCCACGGCGCTGGCGCTGCTTTGGCACCGGCGCAAACTCAAAGTCCAGCACGATCTGGCGCGCAAAGTTCGTCGTATCGATAGCCGAGATACCCGGCGTCTTTTCAGCTGACACGGTTAGGGCCTTTCTCCGTCAACTGCCGCTTGCTACATAGGCGGCTACATTGCCGTAAGGATAGGCGCTCGTGCGGACATGAAAGCGGGACGCAATGCCACGCGCGTTGCTTGCACGCTGTTTGGGTAGTCCCAAAAGAGCATCAGCCCGTTGCGCCATTACAAGCGAACATATATTCGTATTTATGGCTGCAGTTTGATAGGCTGGTTATTGTTGACGGCAGTTCCTTGTGCCGGGCAGCGCCCTCCATGCGACGGGAGGTGATGCCCATGACCGATCTGACTGATTTCGTGAAGCTCCTGACCGCTTTGGTCTCGCTCCTCACGGCGCTTATCGGACTTACCGAGGCACTCAAGCAGCGTACGAAGCAGAAAAAGAGGGGTCGACGCCACTAAGGCATTGACCCCTTAATCGAAGTAACGGCGCTGCCCAGCTATCACCCTTGGGCTGCCGTCGACCTTATTCTACCCACGGGTGCCAGGTTTACCAAATGGATTTTCGGTAAAGGAAGCACGGCACGCCCGCAAAACCACTACGCCCCAAGTGCCGCCATGGGGATCACCGCCACGCCGTCGTCGCGTGTGTAGGCAATGCTCCCCTTTCCAACCACGACCGCCAAAAACGCCGGCGCGGCATTCTGAGACGCGCTTTCCACTTGAAGGGCGATCCGGAAAGCGCGACCCATTCCGAGCATCACATCAGAGCGCGCTTGGTTATCTCCGCTCGCACATCTCGGCAAACGAAATCAGCTTGGTATCTCCCCTGTTCGCCGCAGCTTCCTGACATCCTTGCGTAAAGCCACGCTTCGAGAAGATCACGTAGCTTTTATGCTGCCGCCTAAAGAGCTCGCTTCGGTACACGAGCTTTTCCAGAACATCCTCGCCTACCGGTTCGTTACGCCATTTGCACTCCGCAAAGAGCGCCGCGCCCTCTCCGTCGTCGACAATCAAATCGATCTCTTCCTGCGTACGCGTCCGATTGTCCGTTCCCCACCAACGGCCCACCGTCGACGGCACCACATCAAGCTCGCCTGCGCGCGCAAGCTCATACACATACTGCTTGCAAACAAGCTCAAAAACCGTACCTATGTAATCCGATACGTGCGACTCAATGCGTTTATACGCCATCTCGGCCATATCGTTTTGAATCAGCCCTATGTTCTGCGGAACAAACTTGTACCAGAACCTAAACATCTGGTCACTCAGCAGATACACGGCCCGCTTATTGCTCGTCTCGTTTAGGGGCAGCTCGCGCTCGACAATCCCAAGCGACGTCAGCTTATCCGCATAGCTCTTTACGTTGCTCGCAGGGATTCCCGTGGAGCTCGCAATCTCCGAGATCTTCGAGCGCCCCTGGGCAATTGCTTGCACGATCGCATCATATTGCTCGGGATTGCGGCACTCTTGCAATAGCAGATTACTCGGCTCCTCAAAGAGATAGCCCGTAGGAGTAAGAAAAAGACGCTTGATGTTGTCCTTGAGCGGTGCGGCAGGATCGACTTTCTCGATATATGCAGGAATGCCGCCTGTCATGCCATAGCAAACCGCAGCGTCTTCGCGACTCATGCCCCGCCACAGGCCGAGGGTCGTCGTAAAATCGAGTGGCATGATCTTAAACTGTGCCGTACGCCTACCGTATAGCGGGCTCTCGTAGCCCAACACCTGTTCCTCCATAAACGAAAGCGACGACCCGCACAGGATAAGCATGAGCTTAGTCTCTTTGTACAGGTGATCAATCTTGTCTTGCAGCAACGAGCTGATCTCGGGATTCGATTGGGCGAGATAGGGGTACTCGTCAATCACGACAATCAAACGTTCCGTGCGAGCCATGGTGGCCAATGCATCGAACGCCTCGTCAAAACTACGAAACGACACACCCGCAGCACCAACCGAGCCTGCAAGTATCGCCTGACTAAAGCCGTGCAGGTTTGCCATTGCATTGGTGCGACGAGCTTGAAAGTAAATAGCCTTCTTGCCTTGGATAAACTCTGTGATAAGGCGCGTTTTACCTACGCGACGGCGGCCGTAAATCACGGGCATCTCAAAGGAGCCCGTGCCATACAGTCGATTGAGCTCGGACATTTCCGCTGTTCTTCCGATAAACATAGGGCCATCCTTCCTTTACGTTATAGCTAGCTATATTATACCTTCCTATAATATAGCTAGCTATAACGTAATTCGACAAGCGGCGCACGCACAAGGGCAGTACACCACCGCACGTGGACCGTTCCGGAAACTCCGGGGCAAATCCGCCCTGCGAGCGCTTATCGAACTTTCCGAGGCACTCAAGCGGTGTTCGAAGTATAAAAAGAGGGGTCGACGCCGTTAAGGCATCGACCCCTTAATCTAAGCAACGGCGCTGCCCAGCTCTTCACCACTTGGGCTGCCGTCAGTCTTATTTTACCCACAGGGCAAACCCTTTGAAGTGCGGCTTGGCGCCGCATGGCGTCGGCGGACGAGGCGATGCGTCCGCCGACGAATAGCACCGAATTGGCTACTTCTTGCTCTCGGGCAAGACCAGATCCACGGCAGCGTCCTTGGCAGCATCGATGTGCTGAGCCACGACCGGCGTCTGCGGAAGGATCAGGTTAAGGGCAATGGCCATGATGGCGGTGGGAGTTACGGCATTGGAGCCGATGACGGTGGACACCCAGGTAGGCATACCCTCGCCGGCAAGGCAACCGCTGGCCATCCAGATACCCAGGCCAAAGACGACGGAGGTGCCGACGATGGTGGTAGTGCGCTGCGTAAGGCCCTCGCGGGTGAACATGCGCACGCCGTTCATGGTGATGGTGCCAAAGACGCCGACGGTCGCGCCGCCGATGACGGGCTGCGGGATAGCGGAAAGGACGGCAGAGAGCTGCGGGAACAGACCGGCGATGGCAAAGACGGCCGCGATGGTCACAAAGACCCACTTGTTGACGACCTTGTTGGAGCAGATGATACCCACGTTCTGGCCAAGGGCGCTGGTGGGAAGACCGCCCAGCAGGCCGCCGACCATAGAGGTGATGCCCTGGGACACGATAGCGCCGGAGAGCTCGCGCTCGGTAGGCATACGGTCGATGGAGCCCAGACAGGCGGCGGAGACGTCACCGATAACCTGGATTGCAACCATGGGGAACACGACGGCGAGGGTAATGCAGACCTCGGGATCAAACTCGAGCGCGTAGGGCATAAGCTTGGGAAGGGCGAAGACCTGAGCGGTGGCGACGCTCGAGAAATCGATCATGCCAAAGGGGATCGAAACGATCATGCCAGCGATCATGCCAAAGAACACGGATCCCAGCTTGAGCGTGCCCTTGCCAAAGTTGGCGAGCGCAAAGACCACGGCGAAGGTGATCAGAGCGACGCACCAGGCCTGCGGGGTGCCCCACAGCGGCGTGCCCATACCGCCGGCCATATATTTGACGGCCGTGGGATACAGCGAAACGCCGATGGAGAAGATGACCGTACCGGTCACGACGGGCGGGAACAGCCACTTGATCTTGCTGTAGGCCAGACCAAAGAGGGCCGCGACGGCACCGCCGACAATCTCGCCGCCCAGCAGCGCGCCAAAGCTAAAGCCCGAGGCGCCCATGGCCTGAAGGGCCGGGAGGAACGCGAACGAGACGCCCATGACGATGGGCAGGCCGCCGCCGATGCGACGGAAGGGAGCGAAGGCCTGAAGGGCCGTGTCGAGTGCCGAAAGAATGAGCGCAACCTGAATGATGTCGGTGCTCTGCTGGCTATTAAAGCCGTAGACGCCGGCCATGATGACCGCCGGGGTAATGATGCCGGCAAACGATGCCAGCACGTGCTGAAGGGCACACGGGATCATTTCCTTAACGGGAGGCATGCCCTCGCGAGTGAACAGGGCTTCAGTGCCGTTCGTAACCGTCTCCTGGGCCATTTGACCACCAATCCTAGAAGTAGTTGTTTTCGCATCTAACATTCTATTGTGACGCAGTGCGGGGTTGAGGTTGCGCCTTCGTTGAATATCGAATTTAGGATATTTCTCATTCTCAATAATAATTTTTTGTTATCAGACTATTCTTCAGCTGAAATAAAACGTTTCCACAGGTCAGAAATGTGTCTGCCTAAACTACCATCTAACTTTTCTTTTGGTCGACCGTTTACCGCCACATTCCTACCGCTCGTCTGTATTACGTAATGTACCTGCGAATATGTGAGTCAAGAGACACCGTGTTACCATGATAAAAAATTGTTATGAACATTTCCGATTTCACCCAAAGGAGTTGCCCATGAACGAGACCGTACGCCGCTTTTTGCCGATGGTCGATTTCCTGGAGCAGATACTCGGCAAAAACAGCGAAATCGTCCTGCACGATTTCTCGGATCCCGACCACGCCATCGTCGATATTCGCAACGGTATCGTGAGTGGCCGCAAGATTGGCGGACCCGCTACCGATCCTGCGCTCAAGATCATGCACGACCCCAAGTATCGCGACCTGTCGTTCGTTACCGGCTACGAGGGGCGCGGTGCCGGTGGCAAGACGTTGGAATCCGCAACGTACTTTATCCGCGAGAACGGCGAGATCGTCGGCATGCTGTGCGTCAACACCGATCTTTCGGCCGTGCGCAACATCAACGCCATGGCCCAGCAGCTTATGGCCTGCTTCGACGCCACGCCGGTCCGCACGGAGCCCTCCCCCATCGAGGTCGAAAGCCTTTCGGAGTCCACACAGGAGCTCATCGACCGCAGTATTTCCGAGCTGCTGAGCGCGCGCGGGCTGAATGTAGCGTCGCTCGGTCAGAGCGACCGCGTGGACGTTATTCGCCACCTTAACGGCAACGGCGTATTTATGCTCAAGGGCGCCGTTGCCTGTGCTGCCACCGCGCTGGGCATCTCTGAGCCCAGCGTCTACCGCTATCTGCAAAAGGTCCGCAAGGAGGGCTAACCCACTGATCCCTTGGGGACGGAGGAAAGCGGATCATTTTTGCCCGAGAAGCTGCTGAAGACTTTGTCCTGCTTAAGCTGCGGGCATCGCCCATCGCGACGGCGCCACTATACTTTTGAGTATCTGAGCATTTTGAAAGGCAGGATATGACCGCAACCGCCAGTCGAACCACCAACCGCAGACCCGAGCTCTTGGCCCCCGCCGGAGGCCCCGAGCCCTTTGCCGCCGCACTCGCTGCCGGCGCCGATGCCATCTACTGCGGCATGGGCAGCTTCAACGCCCGCCGCAAGGCAACGAACTTTACCGACGAGGCCTTTGAGCAGGCCTGCCGCACTGCGCACCTGGCCGGCTCGCGCGTCTACGTCACGGTCAACATCGTCATCAAACAGTCCGAGATGGGCGATGCGCTTCAACTCATCCATCGCTGCTCCACGCTGGGCGCCGACGCCTTCATTATCCAGGACTGGGGACTGTTCTTTGAGGTCAAGCGCACCATGCCCGGCATCGAGACACACATCTCGACCCAGGCGAACATCCACGATGACCGCGGGACTATCTGGTGCCGCGAGCAGGGCGCCGACCGCGTGACCCTCTCGCGCGAGCTCTCTATCGACGAGATCGCCGCCATTCACAATGCCGCGCCCGACGTTGACCTGGAGGTCTTTAGCCATGGCGCCATCTGCTTTTGCTACTCGGGCCTGTGCCTGCTGTCGAGCTTTGCCATGGCGGGGCGCTCGGCCAACCGCGGCATGTGCGCTCAGCCCTGTCGCCTGCCTTACGAGCTAATCGACGAGAACGGCCGCTCGCTCTCCCCTGCCGGTCGCGAGCGCGCGCTGTGCCCGCGCGACACCAACACGTCGCAGCTTGTTCGCCGTCTGTATGACGCCGGCGCCGCATCGCTCAAGCTCGAGGGCCGCATGAAGGCGCCCGATTACGTGTATTCCATCGTTGACGTGTATCGTCATCAGATTGATGACATGCTGGCCGATGTTTCGACCTCTAAGGATGAGGAAGCCGCCCGCCAGCGCCAGCTCAAGCGCTGCTTTAACCGTGACTTTACGCACGCCTATCAGGACGGTACCTCGGGTGACGAGATGATGAGCTACGAGCGCTCCAACAACCGCGGCCAGATCGTGGGCACGGTGCTTGGTAGCCGCCTGGCCAACCGCGATGTGCGCGGGCTCAAGCCCGACGACCGCCGTCGCCGCGCTGCCATCGCCCGCATTGAGCTGTTTGAGCCCGTGGGCAAGGGCGACCTGCTGGAACTTCGTCACGATAACGAGTTTGACCAGTTCCTGACCACCATCGCCGCCGATGATGCCGCCGCGGGCGACATCATCGAGTGCCGCGTGCCTCGCAGCATGCCCGAGGGCTGCCGCGTGCGCGTGATTCGAAGCCAGCGCGCCATTGACGCTGCCGGCGCCGCGCTCAAGCGCGATGTGCTGCGTCGCCGCGCCGTAGATGTGTCCGTCGTGGCGCGTCTGGGCGAGCCGTTTACCGTTACGCTCACCTGCTGCGACGACCCCGCGCTCACCGCCACCGCCACCGGCTTTACCGTCGAGGCCGCCAAGACTCGCGCCGTCGAGGCGGCAGATCTGGTGGAGCACGTCGGGCGCATGGGCTCCTCGCCCTTTGAGGCCGCGAGCTTTGACGTGGCCCTCGACGAGGGCTGCGGCATGGGCTTCTCCGCCGTACATAAGGTGCGCGCCGCCGCTTGCAAGGCGCTGGAAGAGGCCATTCTGGCGCCGTACGCGGAGCGCGCCCGTACGCTCGAGCTGCCGGCGATTGTCACCAGTGATTCCCGCCCCGCGCCCGAGCACTACCGCGATGAACCGCAGATCTGCGCCGCCGTCACCACGCTCGTCGCCGCCGAGACCGCTCGTGCCGAGGGTGCAACGCGCATCTACATGACCACCGATGCGCTCGAGGCCGCCGGTGTCTCCCCCGCCGATGCGTTTGAGCAGGGCATTGTACCCGTACTCGACGAGGTCTGTCGCGCCGTTGACCACGTACGCGTCGACCCATGGATTCTTGCTGGAGCGACTGTCGCCGTCGGCAATATCTCCGAGCTCGCCGTAGCCGCGCATGCCGGCGCCACAGCCGAGATTCGCTCTTGCCTGCCGGTGCACAACACGCCCTGCATGGAGGCACTTGCCGAACGCGGAGCCGGTGCGTTTTGGCTCTCGCCCGAAATCACGCTCGACGAGATTGTCTCGCTCGGTGCCGCCGCGCCCGCGGCTCTGGGCATCACCGTCTTTGGCCGCCCGCGCGTCATGACAAGCGAGCATTGCATTCTGCAGGTTGCCAACGGCTGCATCCACGATTGCGCCAACTGCCGCCTGCGCGTCCGCAAGCTGTCGCTCAAGAATATCGACGGCAAGGTCATGCCGGTGCGTACCGACATCCACGGCCGCTCACGCCTGTACGACGCCTACCCCATTGACTTCACACCGCAGGTTCCGCAGCTGCTCGAAGCCGGCGTGCGCCGTCTTATGGTCGACGGAACCCTGCTCGAGGCCGATGAGATTGGCCGTGCCGTCGCTCGCGTCCGTCGCGCCATTGAGGCGGCTCAAGCCGGCCGTAAGCCCGCCGCCCGCCTGCGCGGCGCCACCTCGGGCTGCATGTTTGTGGGAATTAGCTAACCGAAAGGCTTACACGTGAACGAAGAACCTCAAGTCCTCTACTGCGACGCCTGGCTCATGGCCATCGATAAGCCCGCCGGCATGATCGTCCACGGTGACGGCACCGGGGAGCGCACACTTACCGACTACGCTAGCGACCTTTTGCTGGCGATGGGCGACGGCTTTGCCGCGACCGACATGCAGCCGCTCAACCGCCTGGACCGCAACACCACCGGCGTGGTGCTGTTTTCGCTCGACAAGCAGACGCAGCCCGCCTTTGACCAAATGGTCATCGACCACGCTTTTGAAAAGCACTACCTGGCGCTCGCCGAGGGCAAGATCGACTGGAACGAAAAGCTCATCGACAAGCCCATCGCCCGTGACCGCCACGATAGCCGCAAGATGCGCGTCGGCGCCAGCGGCAAGCCGTCTCAGACGCGCGTCAAGGTGCTCAAGCGCCTTAAGAGCCGCCGAGGCCTGCCCACGCGTTCGTATATCGATGTCGAGCTGCTCACCGGCCGCAAGCACCAGATCCGTGTGCACCTGGCCAGCGAGCACCATCCGCTGGTGGGCGACGACCTTTACGGCACTGCGCGCCCCTGCGGCCTGATGCTCCACGCCCACAGCGTGTCCTTTACGCATCCCGTAACCGGCGAGCACATCCACATCGAAGCCCCCTGCCCCTGGGAGCCCTAAACCACCACAATGGGGACAGGCACCTTTGTGGTGGTTTTGACGCAATGGCTTAGCCGCGGTCCCAAAACGTCTCGATCTGTAACAGTTAGAACCCATTTTCCGGTCTATCTGTTACAGATCGAGACACTCGAATCCCCCTCAAGGGAAAATCTCAATCTGTAACAGTAACTCGGCAAGATCCGTCCCAGATGTTACAGATTGAGACAAAGGGACGGCGCGATTCGGAAGTATCTCAATCTGTAACACCTAGCCCACCTTTTACGGTCCAGTTGTTACAGACTTAGACAAACCGGCAGACAACGAAAGCGGCAACGCCCGTGATGGACGTTGCCGCTTTTCTATTGAGAAAACTCCTCGGTTTTCGTTACTAACCACCACAATGGGAACAGACACCTTCGCGGTGGTTTTGGCCTTAGCCTGCCCTTACCTGCTAGACCGTGATGACGTTGTCCATTGCCCGGTACTTGGCGGGAACCTCGCCTGCGGTAATAATCGTTGCGTCGCGGAAGTCCGCGAACTTAACGGGCGCCACCATGCCAAATTTACTGGCGTCCGAGATTACGAAGCGTTTGGCCGTATGGCGCATCGAGATACGCTTTACTTGCGCTTCCTCGATATCGGGCGCCGTGAAGCCCTGCTCGGCGGCAATGCCGTTAGAACCCCAAAAGCCACAATTGAAGTTGTAGCGGTCTAAGGTTGCCAAGGCATCGGGGCCAACGAGCGCCTCGGTCTCGGGCTTGAGCTCGCCACCCAACACCACGGTACGCATGCCGCGCAAAGCAAGGTGCTGAGCATGGAGCACAGAATCGGTCACATAGGTGACATCTTCAAGGTGTGGAAGATGCTCGATGAGCTTGAGCGTCGTCGAGCCCGAGTCGATGTATACAAAGCTCTCGGGCTCCACAAGCGCCGCCGCACGGGCGCAGATACGCTCCTTGTCGTCGTTATGGAGATCACTGCGCTCATTGAGCGTTAGGTCGCGCGTCACGTGCGCGCGCTCAAGGCTCGTCGCTCCACCGTGGACCTTGGCGATGCGGTGCGCTCGATCGAGCGTCTGCAGGTCGCGCCGAATGGTAGACGCCGTCACGCCCAGGGTATCGGCAAGCTCTGGCACAGTAACCGAGCCAGCCTGCTGCACCATCGACACAATCGCATTGAGCCTATCTTCCGCTAGCATCGCTTACTCCTCCTCGGGGTACACGACTCCCCAGTCGGCGCGAAGCTTGGTCATAAGCTCCATAACATCAGAAGCATAATCCAGCAGCTGGCGCTTGGAGTCGTCGCCGGCAACGGCCTTCTCAAGATCGGCCATCTCATAACAAAGGGCGTAAGCCTCGGTGCCGGCGTGGACCTCCTCGCGGTGGCCGTCTGCAGTCCACACGATGGTCGCGTGATCGGCACGCGGATACTCGTTGACCTCGATATAGCACTTGTCAAAGCTAATGACCGAGCGTTTGGGCTGCTTGGAGTGGAGCGTAAGGCTCACGACGCCCAGCTGCTGCTCGGCGTTACGACAGACGATACCGCCCGCAACGTCAACGCCGGTCTCGCAGGTGTTGCCCAGCGAAACGACCTCAGCGGGCTGGCTTGCCATAAAGAGGCGCA
>ERZ809074.683-NODE-683-length-51015-cov-5.516327_pt1 | contig 51015 bp, 40 predicted proteins | sample MGYA00520795_ERZ809074 | MGnify/ENA primary metagenome ERZ809074 (study PRJEB31570, sample SAMEA3212989) | Homo sapiens | biome: human-gut; feature: human gut; material: fecal | place: Sweden | collected 2011 ...
TCGCCGTCGGCGGCGGTGGCGATGAAGTAAAACGCCTTGTTGCTGATTTCCGTATACCGGGCGACGCACCGATCAATAAGCGTCTTCATCTGCGCATCCATCGTATAGAAATACACCGGCGTCGCCATGACGATCACGTCAGCGGCGATCATCTTTCCCAGAATCTCGGCCATATCGTCCTTCTGCACGCAGACGCCGTTGTTCTGGTGGCAGGCTTCACAGCCGATGCAATAGCCGATGTTTTTGTCGCGGAGGAAAACCTTTTCGGCCCGATGGCCGGATTCCCGCGCGCCTTCCATGAAGCGATCACACAATATATCGGAATTGCCGCCCTTTCTGGGGCTCCCCGACAGTATCAGTATATTTTTGCTCATGCCATTCCTCTCAACGAAAAGGTTATTTTCCCATGCCGATCTTGCGAAGCCACGCGGCCACCTCGCCTTGCGCGGAAGCGGCCCGGCTTCCCCTGACGGCAAGCCCGTCCAGAACAACCGCCTTCGGGCAAAACGTCTTGATGTCCGCAACGCTGCGGCCCAGCGCGCTGCCCTCATGCGTGATGAACGGGGCAATCCGCTTGCCCGCCAAATCGTACTCGGACAGGAACGTCCTCACCGGCCCGGCTACAGTGCCCCACCAGTTGGGCGATCCCACGAAAACGACGTCGTACGCCTCGATGTGCCCGATCCTGTCCTTCAAAGGCGGCTTGTAGCCCGACGCCAGTTCCTGCTTCGCCTGCTCCGTGGTCGCACGGTACGCCTCGGGATACGGCGTCACCGGCTGAAGTTCCACAATATCCCCGCCGACCGCCGCATGAATGGCCTCGGCGACGGCGCGCGTGTTGCCGGAACGGGAATAGTAGACGACCAACGCCTTGGCTCCGCCCTCCGTGGCGGCATAGGCCGACGAAACATGCGGCAACAAACGACCTCCGAACCCGGCAAGCAGCCCGGCGACCGTATATTTCAGCAGACTTCTTCTGGACGAATCGATTTCCAGTGCCTTGCTCATAACAATCCTCTCTTGTCCGTTTCGAACTTTCAGCTGTGTATTCCATCCATACGGATCAACAATTCCATGAATCAGATATACTGCCTCCGAACCTCTGTGAGTAGATACGATTCTACCCATTTTTTGCCAGATCCTCTCTTCCCTCCCCTCTGCAAGAGCCTATGGCTGTCTCTTCGGACACGCGGGCGCACATCTGAGGAAAGTACATGAAGGTGTACCATTGAAGGACACGGCACGAGATACGGACAATGTCCGGCAACGCTTCCCAGAGACAGGGCGACAGAAAAAGCAAGGAGATCCCAGAGGCGGGGGAGGAGGAAAACGGCTCAGGCCCTGTCGAAAAAGCCGGAAAGCGTTTCCACCCTGACCACACGGGGAGGCGGAAGCTGGGGAACGGCTTCGGCAATGCGGCGGGCCAGCTCGGCACAAAGGCCGGGAGCAAGGGCGGGCTCCGGCAGGACGTGCAATTCCAGCCGTTCCGCATCGACGAGACGCAGACGGAAATCCGGCCCGGGCAGTCCGGCCGAGGCGAACACACCATGAACGGCCCGCTCACCGGCGGCAAGCCCCGCGAGCAGGGAACGCTCCGGCTTCATGCCGTACGGGAGCCGCGTCAGCAGGCAAGGCCGGGCTTTCTGCTCCGGATCTTCCATTCCCGTCAGTGCGGCGCACCGATGGATGTCCGCCTTGGTCAGGCCGGCGGAAGCCAGCGGGGACAGGATGCCGAGTTCCTCGACGGCCCGTATGCCGGGGCGGTACTGCCCCGCATCGGAAGCGTTCGTACCGTCGCACAGGGGAAGGTCGGTTCGAGCTTTCAGCAAGGAAAACAGGTTACGCTTGCACGCATAACAACGGCGGCGATCCCCGGAAGCCACCAAAGCTAAATCCAATGGATCGGCGGGAAGTTCCTCATAGGCGAGCTCCCGGGAGGCCGCCCAATGACGCGCGTAGTCCGTCTCTTCCGGGGGAATGTGCGGTCCGACGATGTGCAACAGTACGGGCTCGAAGCCGAACCGTTGGGCCGCATGAGCGAGAAAACGGCTGTCCAGCCCACCCGAGTAGGCCAAAGCAAAACGGTTCCCTGCCGCGAGGACGCCGAGGACGCTTTCAAGACGCGGCAGGAGCGCGGTTTCGTCCGGAGACGCGGCGGTCATACTTGAATCCATCACGGCAATACCCTCATACACTTACAAAAAAATGCCGGAAACCCCGTTCACCGATACGGCGGCATCAGCCTTCAAGCTCCGTACCACAGGCGAAGATCGTCCCGTTGGGCGCATTGGCGAAAACACGCGACCCGTAGACCAGAGCCCGTCTTTCCACCAGCATGGCGGGCCACGGCCCGAACGTCGCCCCAAGGCTGCGAAGCAGGGCGATGGCTGTGGGCGTCACGGTTTCGCCTTCCCCGGAGAACGGACGGACGGGAATGCCTTCGAGCAGTTCCAGTACCGCAGGAGCCGGAACGGGTATGACGCCGTGGGCGCAAACGACCTCCCCGTCCGCAATGGGCAGGGGGCTGACCACAAACCGCGCGGGCGAGAGCCGCGTGAACAGGACGCAGGCCATACAAATGTCCAGGATGCTGTCCAGCGCGCCGACCTCATGAAAACGGACGGCCTCCGGCTTCATGCCGTGCACGGCGGCTTCGGCCTTCGCCAGCAACGTGAACGTATCCGAGGCCAAGCGCTTCGGCTCATCGTCCATGCCGCTCCCGGCGATGATCCCAAGAATATTCTCAAGGGTGCGGTGTTCGTGCTGGTGGGGAAGCGACACGTCCGCGAACCAGCCGCCGATACGGTTCACCTGCCGCCGCGTCAAGCGCACGGTCCCGGCGAGCTCGGGCAGCACGGCGGCAAGCAGCCTGTCCGTTTCCGCCTCGCCGAGTTCCGTCATACGCAGCAGCCCGGCAAGGAACATATCCCCGGACAAGCCGGAATGTGACCGGATGGTCAGGATGCGGCCTCCCCGGGCTTTGCCCCGCCCATCCCCGTGGGCCGTTTCATGCGTATGGCCGTGCTCATGATGGTGTTCATGGCGGTGGGCATGAGCCCCGTGTGCGTGCGCTTCGCTCATAATCCGTTTACCACCCTTGCGGCGGCGCAGGCCGCGCCGTACCCGTTGTCGATATTCATGATCCCCACGCCGGGAGCGCAGCTTGAAAGCATACTCGCCAGCGCGGCCCGTCCGCCCTGCGCCGCACCGTACCCAACGGACGTCGGCACGCCGAAGATCGGCTTGGGCGTAAGCCCGCCCATCACGCTGACCAGCGCGGCGTCGAGCCCGGCAACCACGATCACGGCATCAAAGGTGTTGATCTCCTCCAGCCGCTCCGCGAGCCGCCACAACCCGGCAACGCCGCAGTCTTCAAACAGTTTGTGCCCGATGCCCAGATACGCCAGCGTCCGCGCCGCCTCCCAGGCTACGAAGCCGTCCGCCGTGCCCGCGGAAATGACGGCGACCCTGCCCTTGCCCTTCGGCGGGAGCGCGTCCCCGAACGCGGTACGCGACAGGGGATGGTAGTCATACCCTGCGCGGATCTCGGCGGGAACCCGAGCGAACACGTCCGGGGCAAGCCGTGTGAACAGGACCGGATGCCCCGAGCCCCTGCCAAAACGGGAGAGCAGCTCCACGAGCGCCTCGAAAGGCTTCCCTTCGCAAAAAACCGCTTCCGGCAGCCCGATCCGGGCCGTCCGGGCGTGATCAAACAGAATGCCGTGATCCATATCCTTACCCGTCTTTTGGAAAATTCCGAAACACCACGCCGCCGGGGTGAAGGCCGAGGGGAGCCCCGCCCCACCGGTGCGGGCAGCCATGCGCCCGGGCGCATCCGCATCATGGCCGCCCGCGAACGGCGCCTTACACCGTGATCAGTTCATAATCCCGCGAACCCATGCCGATGGATTCGGCATACTCAACCTGATGCCAGCCCCGCGTATTCGGATGCAGCGCCGAGAACTTGTCGTAGCCGCAGGAGTGCGCGCCGTGCTCGCCCAGCGGAATGAGGCTGTGCGCTTCCTTCACCAGATCGAAACAGGCCGTGTCCAGCGCTACGGGGTCCTCCGAAGCGAGGATACCCAGATCCGGGACAATCGCCGGCTCGGACCATCCGGCGCAGTCGCACTGCGGCGTCACGTTGAGCAGGAAGTTCAGGTAGCAAATGCGGCCTTCCTTGCCCTTTACCGCTCCGTAGGCGTATTCCGCCATGCGCTCGGCGAAGTCGGAATACTCGTTGGGCGTGTCGACGCCGATGGCCCCCTGCTTACAGGCCGTTACGCATTCGTAACAACCGATGCAGCGTTCCTTGTCGATGACGGCATGGCGGCCCTTCTCGGCTTTTTCCAATGAAAGCGCGTTCCTCGGGCACAGCGGTACGCACTGCCCGCAGCCGATGCATTTCGGGTAGATCACGACGTTTCTGCCGTGCTGATCGATTTTCCCGGCCTGCGGAGCGCAGCCCATGGCGAGGTTCTTGATCGCGCCGCCGAAACCGCCCATCGCGTGCCCCTTGAAGTGGGACAGAACGACCATCGCATTGGCGGAAAGGAACGCCTGCGCAATCTTGACCGAAGCGAAATGTTTCAGGTTGACGGCCACTTCCTCGTAGCACTTGCTGGTCACGCCGTCGGCCATGATCACCGGAGCGTCCACGACATAGGGCGTAAAACCGTGGCGATACGCCGTTTCCAGATGATCCACGGCGTTATGGCGGGTGGACTTGTAGAGCGTGCAGGTATCCGTCAGGAACGGGCGGGCCCCCGTCGCCTTCACGCAATCCACGACCTGCCGCACGAACGTCGGGTGCAGGTAGGTATCGTTGCCCGCTTCGCCGAAGTGCAGCTTGATGGCAACGACCTCATCCTCGCCGACCGTGCCGAGCGGCTTCACCTTGTCCGCAAGCCCCACGGCGTCGCAGAGCCGCTTGATCTTGGCGAGCCGGTGATCGGAAGGGTTTTTTACAGCAAGTTTTGCCAGATAAACGGGAACAGACATACTTTCTCCTTGTTTGCAAACTGCCCCGCCGAGTACGGCGGGAACTCCGGCACCCGGTGCGCGGCTCACAGCGAAGCCCTCATGCACACCGGGACACTCTCAATACGAAAGGGAAACCGCGCCTCCCGGATGGGAAAGCGGGCGAGCCCCCGCTAGTTTTCCGGGATGACCCCGTTGACGCACCCGAGCGCGTTCAGGGTCCGGGGGAATCCGATATACGGCAGGCAACACGTCAGCGCGTCGATCAGGTTTTCTTTCGTGTTCCCCACATTCACATTGCCCTGCACATGGCTCTTGACCTGGCTCTCGCACCCGCCCAAAGAGCTGATGATGCAAAAGGTCAGGATTTCGCGGGTCCGCAGGTCCAATCCTTTCCGTGTGTACACGTCCCCAAAGCAGAATGCCGAGAGCATGTCGCGGAGGAGATGCCGCTGGTTCTGCGGCGTGCTCTTGTGCATGGCGTCTATCGCCGCTCCGAAAATGGACTTCTGCACTTTGACGCCCTGCATGAAGCGGTCGTCTTCCGTTACCGTCTTCTGCGAGGCCACGGGCAGCGGGATGCGTTTTTCCCTGAAGACCTCATTGACCAGCCGGAGCGCTTTTTCGGTCTTGGGGAACCCGATATACGGAGCGCACTGGTACATAGCTTCCTTGATTTCCTCGGGCTTCGCCCCGACCTGCAAGGCCGCGCCCACATGCGGGGCGAAGCCGTCCAAAGTCTGGCTAGCCGTCAGGACGACCAGCGTGATCAGCTCCTGCATTTTGGCGTCGAGCGACCCGTGCCACGCGACTTCGCCCCAGATGAGGCGATCCCGCATCTCGGCGAAATCCGGATCGGTCGCCTCTAAAGGAGACCAGGCGTTTCCGAAACGTTCCAACTGCTTCTTTTCGGCCAAGGCGGCTCTGCTCATGTTCTTGCCTCCGTTTGGAACCTGCTGCGTAGGGGAAGAAGCCGCGATTGCCGCGCCGGACAACAGCAAACAAAACAATGCGGCGAAAAGCCCACAAGAAATGTTCCTTTTTTTGTGTGCAGGCATATGCGACCTCCCATCATGTCAATGCGTTGAAAGCGGCCCGGATACCCGAGGCCGGAAGGGAAAACGCTGCGGGCATGGCGTGATTTCCCTATGGGTGCACCATACGCTCCCTAATGGAGAACAGAAGATACGATCCTCTCTTATTCTTGCCTGATTCTCTCGCGGTGCTACCCAAAGAGGTCGGAGTGTGGTATCAAAAAACCGAACCCTGAAAAGGATTTTTCTTTATTCCATGCAAAAACAGAGGATTATGCCATATGATGGAAACGGGGAGTGGAGAGACGGCAAGAACCGCCAGCCTTTTGAAAGAGAAATTGCTCCAGCGGGCGCCCGAGCACGGGAAGTATCCGATGGACATCGAAGGGCTGGTCATCACGCGGCGGCATGAAGCCAACAGGATTGAAACCTGCTTCTCCAAGCCTTCCGTCAGCGTGATCATTCAAGGCTCCAAGCGGACCATGCTGGGCTCCGAGGAGTACTGCTACGGCGAAAACCAGTGCCTCGTGGCCGGGGTGGACATGCCGAGCTCCTTTTACGTCACGGATGCCAGCCCTGAGCGGCCCTTTCTGGCGCTGTGCCTTGATCTGGACAAGTACCTGATCACCCGGCTCGCGGCGGAAGTCCCGCCGCCCTGCGCGACCGGGGCCTGCTCCTACAAGGGGCTCTCCGTCGCGGACGTCGATCCCGATATCCTACATGCGTTCCTGCGCCTCGTCGAGCTTCTCGAGAAACCGGAGCAGATACCCATACTCGGGCCGCTCATTGTCCGCGAAATCCATTACCGCCTGCTCATCGGCCCCCAAGGGGAATTCCTGCGCCGACTGAACACCCTTGGCACCCAGAGCAATCAGATCGCCCAAGCCATCACGTGGCTGCGGGACAATTACAGGGAACCGTTGCAGGTCGACAAGCTGGCTCAGAAGGTAAACATGGCCACCTCCACGTTCCACCGCCATTTTAAGGAAGTGACGACGCTCAGCCCGTTGCAGTTCCACAAGCGGCTGCGCCTGTACGAGGCCAAGCGCCTCATGCTCACGGAAAGCAAGGATGCCTCCAGCGCAAGTTTGGCCGTCGGCTACGAGAGCCCTACGCAGTTCAACCGGGAGTATAAGCGGCTGTTTGGCGAACCGCCGCACAGGGACGTGATGAGGATGCGCTGAGGACGGCGGCGCTTGCGCACCTCCCCCGTGCCTTTCCCCTGAGCGGTGGGAGTGCGGTGGGATCACTCAAAAAACCGGAAAAAAGCCCCTTCCGAGCATATCGGAAGGGGCTTTTTTCCGGGTACGGCATTCGCCGCCCCACTGTCCCTCACCCAGAGAATGTACCGCGTTGGCTGCGGCATAGGTATTCCTTTCCGGCAATAAGGCGGCTCTTCCGGATCGATCCGCACGGGGGACATGGAGAGATAATTTCTTTACAATACATATGGATATATACTTTTTTAGAGAAAAATCCCTTCCGTTATTGCCTTTATAGACAGATCAGTCTAAAAATCATCCATGCAAAATCACGCGCAAGACGCCAAAGGCCGTGGCCGCCCGCCCAAGCAACGCGGCAACAAACTGCTGACCCGGGAAATGCTGGTCCACGTCGGGACGGAAGTGCTGACGGAAAAAGGCTATTCCGCAGTGGGGGTCGACGAGATATTGCAGCGCACGGGTATTTCGAGGTGTTCTTTCTACTACTATTTCAAGACAAAGGAAGGGTTCGGCGCGGAACTCATAGACCGCTACAGGCTCTCCATCACGCAAAAGCTGGAGCGTTGCCTCTCTGACACATCCCTGTCCCCGCTGGGCAGCCTCCGGGCCTTCGTCGGCGAAGTGCGGGACGAGATGGCACGGACCAATTGCCGTTCCGGTTGTCTGGCCGGAAAGCTGGCGCAGGAGGTCAACACCTTGCCGGAAAACTTCCGCGAGCAACTTTCCGCCGTCTTCGCGGAGTGGCAGGATGTTTTCGCGCGCGGCCTCAAACGTGCCCAAGAGACGGGAGAAATATCCCCGGAACTGGACTGCGCCTCTACGGCGGCCTTCTTCTGGTACGGCTGGGAGGGGGCCCTGCAGCGGGCCAATCTGGAATTGAACATCAAACCCGTCGATATCTTCATCGGCAATTTCTTTTCCCGGCTGACGGGATAAGCCTAACGTCTCCATGAATCGGCAAGCGGCCGAACAGCTTCCGGCGTCCGTCAATAACGCCGGGGTCTCCGGTTTTTGCCTCTATCCGGCCCACTCACACAGCCCGGCTTCCCGCCGCCGGCAACGTTTCAAAAAAGGATATGCCTCATGGCTCACGCGGACCCCTCCAGCGAACTGGCAACGAAACCCCTCGGCAGGCTTCTTTTACGTTTCGCCATCCCGAGCATTTTTGCACAGATCGTCAACCTCCTCTACAACATTGTCGACCGCATTTTCGTCGGCAGGATACCGGAGATTGGCCCACTGGCGCTGGCCGGGCTCGGCGTCGCCTTCCCCATCATCCTGATCATCTCGTCCTTCTCCTTCCTCGCGGGCATGGGCGGCGCACCGCTCGCATCCATCGCCATGGGGCGCGGCGACAATGCAAAAGCCGAGCGCATCCTCGGCAGTGCCTGCGTGTTCCTCCTCGCCATGTCGGTCGTGCTCACGGTGTTGTGCTTCTGGGCCATGCGCCCGATGCTGCTCATGTTCGGGGCAAGCGAACAGACCATCGGGTATGCGGTCGACTATTTTTCGCTCTACCTGCTCGGCACCCCGGCTGTGCAGCTCTCGCTGGGCCTGAACTACTATATTTCCTGCCAGGGCTTTGCCAAGACGAGCATGATGACCGTCCTCATCGGGGCGGCCCTCAACATTATCCTCGATCCGATATTCATCTACGGCCTCGATATGGGCTGCAAAGGCGCGGCGCTCGCCACGATTTGCAGCCAGGCCGTCAGTGCCGTCTGGATCTTCGCCTTCTTCTTCGGCAAACGCACGGTTTTGCATTTCCGCAGGCAATACCTGCGGCTGGACCTCAAGGAACTTGTGCCCGTCATCCTGCTCGGCCTTTCCCCGTTCTTCGTCCAAGTGACGGACTGCATCGTCCCCTTGGTCATGAACGCCGGGATGCAGCAATACGGCAACGACTACTACGTCGGCACCATGACCGTCATGTTCAGCATCGAGCAACTGCTGCGCCTGCCAGCGGACGGCCTGTGCCAAGGCGCCGTGCCCATCATGAGCTACAACTACGGCGCGGGCAAACCCGAACGCGTGAAGAAGACCTTTTTCCTCATCCTGGCCTTTTCCTTCGGTTTTACCACCATCGCAAGCTGGCTCATCCTGCTCTTTCCCAAGACCTTCATCATGCCGTTCACCGATTCCCAGCGGCTCATCGAAATCACCATCCCCGCCATACGCATATACTTCGGGGGCATGATGTTCATCGGCGTCCTCTACGCCTGCCAGCGCACGTTCATGGCGCTGGGGCGCACCAAGCTCTCCCTCCTCGGGGCCATGATGCGCAAGCTCGTCATCCTGCTCCCGCTCTGCTTCATCCTCCCCAGGCTCGGCTACGGGACGGACGGCCTGCTTTATGCGGAATGCATCGCCGACGTCCTGGGCTCCGCCATTGTATTTGCGATTTTCATTTGGAACTTCAAATCAATGCTCAAAACCCCCTAACGGTATAAAAGCCCTTCACAGGCGTTTCGGCGTCCCGCGCGATTTCCTGATCCTTATCCGTATACGGCGCAAGGTCCAAAGCGGCAGAGGCGGAAGGCCGTTTCGAATCATTGGCAGAAGGGGCGGGCATGTTTTTCTCCTCCGCGCTTGACGCCCTCCCTTGAGTTACAGAGCGGACTCCCTTAGAATCATAGGAAATACGCTCTTCTTTGGAGATTCACCGTGAAGCCGCTTGCCACCCTCGCCAAAGGTATCTGCCTGTTCTGCGCCATTTTCGCGGCACAGGCGATGGCCTTTGCTGATGTGGCGGAACGGACGGCGCCTTTGCCCCCCGCCGAAGTTTTGATCATCAATTCTTTTCATTCCGGCCATTTCTGGGAATACAACATCATAAAGCGGATCTCTGAAGAGCTTGAAAATACGGAAACGGGCTTCCGTATACGCCTGCATTGCGAATATCTCGACTATGAACGTCATCCTCCCGGAAGTCTGGATAACGAACTCGTAAGCCTGTTTGCCCGAAAATACGCCGGGGTATCCCTCAAAGCCATCATTGTAACGGATAACGACGCGCTGGACTTCATGCTCGCCCACGGGAACCGCCTTTTCCCTGGCGTCCCCGTCGTCTTTTGCGGCATCGCGGATCCTCCCGCAGAGCTTGCCGAACGCCGGGCGCACTATACCGGCATTCTGGAAAATTTCTCCATCCACCGCATCCTTGAATCCATCCCCCTCGTCCACCCGGAAGCCCGCCATCTGGCCATCATTTGCGGCGACACGACGTCCGCCCGTACGGCATTGCGCCAAGCGGCCCCGGAACTGGCGGCAATGAAGCCGGGCATTGCCGTCCGGACTCTTGCGGCACTGCCCGCACAGGCCATGCAAAAAGCTCTTGAAGAACTGCCCCGGGATACGGTGCTCCTGAACTTCGGCTACTACCGCACAGCCGACGGCCAAAGCTACTCCATGAAGGAAAGCCTGCAACAGCTCCGCAGCTGGACCGACCTGCCCATGTATTCCCCGTGGAGTGGCCAGCTCGGCAAAGGGGTGCTGGCAGGCCAATGCGCATTCAACGAATTCCACGCCGTACATGCCGCGCACATGGTCCTGTCCGTTCTCGGCGGCACGCCACCGGATGCCATCCCGCTGCTGCATGAACCGTCCCCGTATCTCATTTATGATCATGCCGTGCTGACACTGTACGGCATCAGCGAAAGCGACCTTCCGCCGGATTCGGTCATCATCAACCGCCCCCTTTCGTTTTATGAGCAGCACCGGGCCGCTTTGCTGCCTGCGATGACCGTCATGCTGGTCCTTTTCGGCATCATCCTGTTGCTCATGTATCTGCTCCGTGTAAAACAGCGTTCGGAATCCCTGCTCAGACAGGAAAAAGCTGTGCTGGCCCAAGCGAACGCCCTTGAACGCCGCAGCCAGCTCGAGCGGCGTATGGAGGCCATCGGCCGCATGGCGGGAGGGATCACCCATGACGTGAACAATATCCTCGGAGGAATCGCCGCTTGCGCCCAGCTTGCCCTGCCTGAAATTCCACGGGAAAACCCGGCCTACGAGGACGTTTTGCATATCCTTGATGCCACTGTCCGCGGCAAAGATCTCATGAAGCAGATCCGCATGACCGACAGCACCAAAACGCTGGATGCCCGTTCCGAAACGCCGCTTGTGTCGAAATTGATACGGGAATGCGCGGAAACGCTTCAGCCGCAACTCCCTCCCCACATTTCCCTCAACGTGCGCAACGCCTGTCCCGAAGCGCGTATCCGGGCCGTATCCGTTGAGGTGCACCAAGTCCTCCTCAACCTGTGCCTCAACGCCATCCAGGCAATGCCGGATGGAGGCGAGCTCACCGTTTCCGCCGGGCTCTACGCCGTGGAGCGGCACCGTTCCGGAGACGAGCTTGCCGAGGGCAGCTATGTCCGCATAGACATTTCCGATACCGGGAAAGGCATCCCATCGGGGCTCATGGAATTCATTTTTGATCCCTTCTTTACTACAAAACAGGAAAACGGGGGCAGCGGCCTTGGGCTCGCGCAAGTCCACAGCCTCGTCCAGCGTAACCGGGGAGCGGTGCGCGTGGCCAACCGTCCCTGCGGCGGAGCCCTCTTTTCCGTATTCTTGCCGCATGATTTTCCCTCTCCCGAACGGGATGATGCTGGCAAAGCAACCGGCAAGCCCCTCTCCGAAACGGTATCGCCCGTCGATTCCATCCCGCAGCCGGTTGAAAACGGTTTCCCCACGGGCCAACCCCGCACCGCGCCGCCCGGCGGCACAGCCGGGGAAATCCTCGTTGTGGACGATGATCCGGGCATACTCTATCTTCTTGAAAAGCTGCTGAACCAAATGCGGCTTTCCGTCGTCACCGCCGCTGATGCGGAAACGGCGCTGTCCCTGTTCGAGAAGGGGATGCATCCAGCTCTCGTCATTACGGATCAAAAACTGCCGGGTATACAGGGCATCGCCTTTGCCCGCCTTGTGCGGAAACGTTTTCCCCGGATGCCGATCATTCTTTGCAGCAGCTGTTCGGCCATGCATGACGCGCAATCATGCCATATGGGAGCTGACGAGGACATACAGCGGTTCGTGAAGCCATTTGATCCGCAACGGCTGAAAGAGGCCGTGGACCGCGCTCTGCAACCCAAGACAGGAAGATGGATATGGCGCGCATTTTAGTCATAGACGATGATGAAACGTTCTCCTACGTGCTCAAGCGTGCCTGTAGCCGCCAAGGCCATGAGGTGATGCTCTCCGCCTCGGCGTGCGAAGCGAAAGAAGCCAGTGCCGGCATGTTCGACATTGTTTTTTTGGACATCAGCCTGCCGGACGGCAACGGCTTGTCCCTCCTTCCCCTGCTCCTAGGCAGCGAAGGGCACCCTGAAGTCATCGTGATCACGGGACACGACAACCGTGACTGGCTGGAACAGGCACTTATGGCAGGGGCATGGGACTTCATCCGCAAGGACGACTCGCTCGACACCGTTTTCGCGGCTCTGGAGCAGGCGCTCCTTTATCATCAGAACCGCTGTGGTGCCCAGCTCTCCTCTTCCGGGCAGCGGACAACGCCTTTGAAGCGAAACAGGCTTGTCGGATCGGGTGCGGCCATCGGCCGTTGCCTGGAATCCGTGATCCAGTGTGCCGACAGCGATGTCTGCGTTTTGCTCAGCGGGGAAACCGGGACAGGCAAGGAGGTTTTCGCGCGAACCATCCACGAAAACAGCGGCCGCCAAAACGGTCCCTTCATCGTCGTGGACTGTGCGGCCCTTCCCGAGAACCTTGCCGAAAGCCTGTTGTTCGGGCATGTACGCGGCGCCTTCACCGGTGCGATTACACGTGAAAACGGCCTGATCCCCGAAGCAGACGGCGGGACGCTGTTCCTTGATGAAGTGGGGGAACTTCCCCTTTCGCTGCAAAAGGTCTTTCTGCGCGTACTTCAGGAAAAGCGCGTCCGCCCCGTGGGCTCCACACAGGAAACCCCCTGCGATTTCCGCCTGATCGCAGCGACCAACAGAAATCTCGAACACATGGTGGAGGAAGAATCCTTCAGGCGGGACCTTTTCTACCGTCTTCAGACCGTCCACATTCCGTTGCCGCCCCTGCGTGAACGCCAGGAGGACATCCTGCCTCTGGCGCACCATTTTTGCGCCCACTTCTCCGAACTCTACGCCCTCCCCGCAAAGCAGCTTGCCACGGGGACGGCTACGGCGTTGCAGTTGTACGGCTGGCCGGGCAACGTGCGGGAACTGTGCGGAGCCATGGAGCGTTCGGTCCTCACCGCGGGGCGGGCTTCCGTCATTTTTCCCCAACACCTGCCCACAGGCATCCGCATTCATGCCGCAACGCAGCGCTTAGCCGCGCTTTCCGTTCCAAAGGAAGAAAAGGGCTCCTCCGTTTCCGAAAGCGGCCTCCCCTCCTATGCCGAGTTCCGCGAACAGGTATGGCAAAAGGAAGAAGGCCGTTATCTGGCCCGGATACTCGATCAGACAGGGGGAAACATTTCGGAGGCGTGCGAGGTGACCGGGCTTTCCCGCTCACGGCTCTACGCCTTGCTCAAACGCCACGGCCTCACGCGCTGATGTCCTGAAAAACAGGATTTCGGCGGTTCAGCCGTCTTCTTATCCAGGATTTCCGCATTCGCTCCGGTCAAGAAGAGCCGGTAACATACTGCCATCATAAAGGGGATCTTTGGAATCCTTCTTGCTTTGCGCAAGACAAAAACCGGGCGCCATACCCCGGCAAGGAGGAAATGATGAACAGATCCCAAAAGTTTCTCGGTATCACGCTGATGGCCTCGCTGCTTTGCGGTTTCACCCCCATGCAAAGCGAGGCCAAGGAGTACAAAATCGGAGGGATGTACACTTACGACTATCACGACGGGCGCCATGCGGACTGGGGGGAGTACGAGCTCCACGCCGCCAAGATGGCGATCGAGGACATCAACGCCTCCGGTATGCTCGGCGGAAACACGCTCGACATGCCGCCCGAACTTGTCATCGATTACCATTGCTGGCCGGAAGGCGCAGCCGAAAAAGCCCGGTCACTCCTGAAGCAAAATATCATCGCCCTTACCGGCGTGGATTGTAGCGGCCCCGCCGTCCTCATCGCCAAGGAGGCCGAAAAATTCAAGACTCCTGTGGTGTCCGTCGGCGCCAACGCCGCAAGCCTGAGCTCCCCCACCGAATTCCCCTACTACTACCGCAACGTGACTCCGAGCACCAAATATGAAGGCTACCTCCTTGAAGTGGCCAAGCATTATGACATCAAGGAAATCGCCCTGTTCCACACCACTGACGCATGGGGTTCCGGCGCTGCGGCGGTTATCTTGAACGAAGCCGCCAAGCTCGGCATTGAGGTGAAGGCCTCCTACGGCTATTCGCGGAATACGCCTGTCGAGGAAGTCCAAAAGAGGATGGCTGCGGTCAAGGAGTTGGGGATCAAAAGTATTTTTATCACCATGCCCACGCCTGATACGGTCATTGCCTTCCGCACGCTGACCAACCTCGGCATGAACCAGCCCGGCTACAGCCTCTTCGCCGCCGAGATGACCTCAGCCGACGAAAAGCCCGATGCCATCAATGGTGCCTTCGGCTATCTTGCGCCCATGACCAAGCTCGTGCCCAGCAAGGCGCTCGACGAATTCGCCGCCCGGTTTTCAAAAAAAATCGGCAAGAAGGTGGACATGAATTCCAAGGCGTTCTTCTACGGCGTGCTTTCCTATGATCACATGATGGCCCTGGGCCTCGCCATGAAAAACGTCCAAGATCAAAAGCTGGAAATGAATGGCGACACCCTTATGGCAAGCCTGCGCGCCTTGTCATTCGATGGCCTTTCCGGGCGCCAGAATCTGGCCCCGGGTACAAACGACCGCGAGATCATGGCCGTGGAAATCATGAATTGCCAAGGCTACAAGGAAGACGGCAAAACAGTCCGCTTCGTTCCCGTGGGATTCGTTGATTCCGTTACCGGCAAGCTCACCATCGAAGAGGACAAAATCCTCTGGCCCGGCAAGACCAGTACTCCGCCCAATCGCTGATCAGACGCAATAGATTCTTGCAGAGCAGCCGCCCGCAATACCGCAGGCGGCTGTTCTGGGAAATATGCTCCTCCCAAACGCTTTCCGCTGCTCTAGAAAGAGCGCTCCCCAAAGAGCCTTCCAGAAGGCACGCCCCTGTATCCCTCTCCCCTGCCGCACTTGAGAACGTTTCCCGTACGAGACCGGAAAAACCGCGACGGGCTGCGAGCCCTTTCAAAGGACATGGGGCAAAGAGTTGTGGGGAGGAGGGAATTTATGGCTCCATTTTCTCAAGGAGAAGAGGATGCTACCTATCCCCGCATCGGGATCTTCATCATCGCATAAAGCGGAGAGAACGGAGGGCGGCATCGCCCCAGAAAACAGAAAAGGCCCTACAGCTTTCGCTGTAAGGCCTTGTACTTTCTGGCTCCCCGGGACGGACTTGAACCGCCAACCTAGTGATTAACAGTCACCCGCTCTGCCGATTGAGCCACCGGGGAATGAGGCACTCGTTGGTGCGAAAAGAGGTCTATCGAAATGCCCTCCTTCCGTCAAGCGTTTTCTCCGTTTTTTCTGAAAAAACTTTTTGACCCACGGCACGTCCTTGACTGTACAGCACAATTGGACTACGGCTTTGCGGATACAAACTGTGCGATCAGGTCCACAGGGCGCCACGGCCGGAGGGGGGGTCCCGCCGCCGCGGGCGGGAGGGCAACGCGAGAACGGAGAAACGGTCCCGCTGTCTCTAACCCGTTGGAACATTGCACGGCTTTCTTGTAGCATCGGTCACGCGCCGCAACAGGAAGCCTGTCCGCCAAAGCCCCGTTCTCGCCGCCGGATACGACCGCGTTTCTTGCCGTCCGGAAACGCGTAAAATTGTCGCCGGTCGCCAATCGCTATTTTAATTGATGGAGAGATTCCCTTGAGCAGCCCGGAAACTACGCACCACAAGCCCGTCAAGCTTGCTACCAAATCAGCCCACGCATCCTATTTCATGCCCATGCTTCAAAGCCTCGCCGATAAAGACGAGCTCAACGAAGTCGTCAAAAACTGCGTGGTCAAATCCTGCGAACTCATGGATGCCGGGGTCCCTCTTCATCTCAATGGATTCGTGAAGACGCATGACGCCGGAGCCATCCGGGCCGAATACGAAGCCTGTTCCGCCACCGAACTCGAAGAACTGAACGAGTCGTTCACCTGTGCCGGACGCATCATCTCCCACCGCTCCTTCGGCAAGGTCGCGTTTTTCCATCTTATGGATCGCAGCGGCCGTATCCAGTGCTATGCGTCCAAAGACCTCATGGGTGAGGAAGCCTACAAACACTTCAAAAAGTTCGACATCGGCGACATCGTGGGCGTGCACGGGAAGCTTTTCCGCACCAAGACCGACGAGCTGACCCTCGCCTGTGATCAGGTCACCCTGCTCACCAAGTCGTTCCGGTCCCTGCCTGAAAAGCACAAGGGCCTCACCAACGTCGAAATCCGCTACCGCCAGCGGTATGTGGACCTCATCACCAATCCGAAGGTCCGCGACATTTTCCGCAAGCGCAGCAAAATCATCCGTACCTTCCGCGCCTTCCTTGAGGAACGCGGCTTTGTGGAAGTGGAAACCCCCATGCTCCACCCCGTGGCGGGCGGCGCGGCGGCGCGTCCGTTCATCACCCACCATAATGCGCTGGACATGGAACTGTACATGCGCATCGCGCCCGAACTGTACCTCAAGCGCCTCCTCGTGGGCGGCTTTGAAAAAGTTTTCGAGCTGAACCGCAACTTCCGCAATGAAGGCATCTCCATCCGTCACAACCCCGAATTCACCATGTGCGAATTCTACTGGGCCTATGCGACGTTTTATGATCTGATGGACCTGACCGAGGAACTGTTCTCCACCATCGCCACGGAAGTCTGCGGCAGCCCGATCATCACCTATCAGGGGACGGAACTCGACCTGACCCCCGGCAAGTGGCAGCGCCTCACCTTCCACGAATCGCTGGAAAAGATCGGCGGGCACGCCCCCGAATTCTACAACGACTTCGACAAGGTACTCGCCTACGTCCGCGAACGCGGGGAAAAGATCCTCAAGACGGACAAGCTCGGCAAGCTGCAGGCCAAGCTCTTTGACCTCGACGTCGAGCCCAAGCTCGTCGCCCCCACGTTCATCTACCACTACCCCACGGAGATCTCTCCGCTGGCGCGCCGCAACAAGGATAACCCGGACATTACGGACCGTTTCGAGCTCTTCATCATGGGCCGCGAATACGGCAACGCGTTCTCGGAACTCAACGATCCCATCGACCAGCGTATGCGTTTTGAACAGCAGGTCCGCGAGAAGGCGGCCGGCGACGACGAAGCCTGCGCGATGGACGAAGATTACCTGCGCGCGCTGGAATACGGTATGCCCCCGGCCGCGGGCGAAGGCATCGGCATCGACCGGCTGGTCATGCTCCTGACCGACTCCCCGTCCATTCGTGAAGTGATCTTCTTCCCGCTGTTGAAGCAGGAATCCTAAACTCTATGCGTTTTGAACTCTTCGTAGCTTTGCGCTACCTCTTTGCTCGGCGCAAGCAGGCCTTTATTTATATCATTTCAGCCATGTCCGTGCTTGGCGTGGCCATAGGCGTCGCCGCGCTGGTCGTGGTTCTCGGCGTCTACAACGGGTTCACGACGGACATCCGGGATAAAATCCTCGGCGCGAACGCGCACATCATCGTTTCCGGTCCGCTGGCGGCGCTCACCGCGCCGCCTTCGGATGCGGACTTCGAAAAAATGCGCGGCGGCGAAGCCCCCGAACTCTCCGGCATGGCGGCTGTGCTCCGGCGCATCAACGCCACTCCCGGCGTCGTCGGCTCCACCCCCTTCCTCTACGCGGAAGGCATGTTGTCCTCCCCGAGAGGCGTCAAAGGCGTCGTCCTGCGGGGTATCGACCCCAAGACCGCGCCGGACGTCCTGACCATGCTGGACAACCTGAGCAGCGGCAGCGTCGCGGACCTGAACGCTTCCGTGGAGGGCGCGCCGCCCGGCGTGCTCATCGGCAAGGAACTGGCACAGCGCCTCGGCCTGGTCGTGGGCAGCCGCGTCAACCTCCTTTCGCCTTCCGGACAAAAGACCACCGCCGGTTTCCAGCCCCGCATCCGTCCCTACAAGGTTGCGGGCATTTTCCAGACCGGCATGTTCGAATACGATTCGTCGCTCGGGTTCATCTCCCTTGCGGCTGCGCGCGATCTGCTGGGCCTGCCTTCCGATCAGATTTCCGGCATCGAGGTCACCGTCAAGGACGTATACAAGGCCGATACCGTGGCCGCCGCCCTCCAAAAGGAGCTCGGCCCGCTGGCTTCCGTCCGGACATGGATGGACATGAACGCCAATCTCTTCGCTGCGTTGAAGCTTGAAAAAATCGGCATGTTCATCCTGCTGGCGATGGTCGTCCTCATCGGCTCCTTCTCCATCGTCACCACGCTGGTCATGCTGGTCATGGAAAAAACGCACGACATCGCCATCCTGATGTCCATGGGCGCGACCAAGGGGATGATCCGCCGGATCTTCATGCTTCAGGGCACGATCATCGGCGTGGTGGGCACCTTGCTCGGTTATGTGCTCGGCATAGGGCTGGCGCTCCTCCTCCAACGATACCAATTCATCAAACTTCCACCGGGGGTTTATACGCTGGATCACCTGCCCATCCTGCTCAATTGGGTTGATATCGTCGTGGTCGGCGTGTCCGCCATGACCTTGTGTTTCCTTGCCACGATCTACCCGGCGCGGCAGGCTTCGAGCCTTGAACCCGCCGAAGCCCTGCGGTTCGAATGATGGAACAGACAGCGTACGCGACCGCGACCCCGGTGCTCTACGAGCTTTCCGGCGTCGAGAAGTCCTGCGAGGGACCTGCGGAGCGCATCACCATTCTGAAAAATATGGACCTGACCGTCCGCGCTGGCGAATCCCTCGCCATCGTCGGAGCGTCGGGATCGGGCAAATCCACCCTCCTCCACCTGCTCGGCGCGCTGGACACGCCGACCGCGGGCAAGGTATTGTTCGAGGGCAAAAGCCTGCCGGACATGACGCCCGTGGAAAAAGCCCATTTCCGCAACAAAAAGCTTGGGTTCGTCTTCCAGTTCCACCACCTGCTGCCCGAGTTTTCCACCGAGGAAAATGTGGCCATGCAGGCGCTCATCGCCGGGATGAACCGGTCGAAGGCGCTGGGGCTGGCGCGGCAGGCCCTCGAACGCGTCGGGCTTTCCGACAGGAAGGATCACAGGGTAACCACCCTTTCCGGCGGCGAGCGTCAGCGCGCCGCCATTGCGCGGGCTATCCTGCTGGAGCCCCGCGTGCTGCTGGCCGACGAGCCGACCGGCAACTTGGACCAGCGGACCGGCGATTCCGTCGCCGAATTGCTTCTGGAACTGAACCGCACACTCGGCATGACCCTCGTCATTGTCACCCATAACCGTGAAATGGCGGGAACCCTCGGGCGCTGCCTCGAATTACGATCTGGAGAACTGTATGAAGAGATGCGTACTCGCGCTGCTGGCGCTGGCGCTGTGTAACCTGTTGTTCCACGGTACGGCTCAGGCGGCGCCCAAACAGGCGGCCTCGGATGCTGTCCGTGTGGCTGTGCTCCCCTTCCAGATCAATGGAGGGGCGGATCTCAACTACCTGAACGACGAGCTGCCCAAGCTGTTTGAGCAGCGGCTGGCCCAAAAGGGATTCAAGGTCATTCCGGCAAAGGATACGTTGCGCCTGCTCAAGAACCAGCAGATCAGCCAGCTCAATCTGGCGACCGCGCGCTCCATCGCCAGGCAGGCCGGGGCGAACTACGCCGTGTACGGCAGCTTCAGCAAGACCGGCGACGCGTTCAGCATCGACGCCCGCATGGTGGATGCCGCTGGACAGCAGGGGGCGCAGCCCTATTTCGCCCAGAAGCAAAACATGATCGAACTGCTTCCCGCCGTCGACGAACTTGTCGACAAGATGGGCGGCGGCGCGGTCAAGGGCGACGCCATCACGGACATCCAGATCCGCGGCGTCAAGGTGCTCGACCCCGACGTGGTGCTGATGCGCCTGTCCACCCGCAAGGGTGATGTGGTTGATCCCTCCACGCTCAATGAAGAAATCAAGCGAATCTGGGATCTCGGCTACTTCAGCGACGTGAACGCCGACATCGAACAGGGCGGACAGGGCCGCGTGCTCGTGTTCACGGTCAAGGAAAAGCCCCGCATCGACGACGTGATCGTCAACGGTTCCGACGAAGTCAAAAAAGAAGACATTCTGGCGGCCATGAGCTCCAAGACGGGCTCCGTCCTCAACGACCGCCTGCTTGCCGAAGACATCCAGAAGGTCACCGAGCTGTACCGCAAGGAAGGCTTCTACCTCGCCGAAGTGAACTACCGCATCGAGCAGAAGGCCAACAGCGCCTCCGCCGTGCTGGTCTTCGACGTGAAGGAAGGCAAGAAGCTCTACATCAAGGAAATCAAGATCGAAGGGCTCCAGGGCATCGACGCCGGCGATCTCAAGAAGGAACTCGCGCTCCAAGAGCACGGCATCCTGTCATGGGTTACCGGAACGGGCGTGCTCCGCGAAGAATACCTTGAGCGCGACTCCGCGGCAATCACGGCCTACGCCATGAACCACGGCTACGTGGACATTCAGGTCGCCGCGCCGCAGGTGGACTACTCCGAAGACGGAATCACCGTCACGTTCACCGTCAATGAAGGCAAACGCTACAAACTCGGCGAAATCGGCTTCAAAGGCGATCTCATCGACAGCGACGAGCGCCTGAAAGAAGTGATCAAGCTTGACGACTACAAAGATTCCAACGGGTATTTCTCCCTCACCGTCCTGCAGGACGACATCAAGGCCCTCACCGACTTCTACGGCAATTACGGCTACGCCTTTGCCGAAGTCGATGTGGACACCCCGAAGAACGATGAGGAAGGCATCATCAACGTCTTCTATGTGCCGCACAAGAAGCAGAAGGTGCATATCCGCCGCGTGGTCACGCAGGGCAACACCCGTACCCGCGACAACGTCATCTTCCGTGAATTGCGCCTTGCCGACGGGGACCAGTTCGACGGCTCCAAGCTGCGCCGCTCCAACGAGCGCCTGAACCGCCTCCGCTACTTTACCCAGGCCGACACCACCATCGTTCCCACGGACAAGGACGATGAGGTCGATCTCCGCGTCAACCTGAAGGAAGACCGCACCGGCGCCATCATGGGCGGCGTGGGCTACTCGACCTTCTACCAGTTCGGCGTGAGCGGCAGCATCCAGGAGCGCAACCTGTTCGGCCGCGGCTACTCGCTCGGCCTGCAGGGTTTCGTATCCGGCAAGTCCTCGTATCTGGACCTGTCTTTCGTCAACCCGCGCATCTACGATACCGATTTCGGTTTCAGCAACAACAGCTACGCCATCTGGGAAGAATGGGATGACTTCAAGAAGAAGACCATCGGTAATACCATCCGCCTCTTCCATCCCATTGGCGAGTACACCTCGGTGTCCGTTGGCTACCGTCTCGACCGCTACACCCTGTTCGACATTCCCGACACGGCCTCCCGCGCCTACAAGGAATACGAGGGCAAGAACCTCTCGAGCGTCGTAAGCACCAGCATCACCTACGACTCCACCGACTCGCGCGAACGTCCCACGTCCGGTGTGGTGGGCCGCGTCTCTATGGAATACGGCGGCGGCGGTATCGGCGGTAACGACAACTTCTTCAAGCCTATCGGTGAATTGCAGTCGTTCCACACCCTGTTCCGCAACCCGAACCACATCTTCCATTGGCGTGGCCGCGTCGGCGGCGTGTTCGAAAACTCCAACAAGCCGGTCCCCGTATTCGACCGCTTCTTCATCGGCGGCATCGACTCCATCCGTGGTTATGACTCGGAAGACCTTGCCCCGCGCGATCCCAAGTACCACGACGAAATCGGCGGCGACCGCATGGGCTTCCTGAACTTCGAATACATCTGGACGTTCCATCCGGAAATGGGCATCGCCCTCGTGCCGTTCTTCGACATCGGCTACAACATCGACTCCAAGCAGACTTCCGATCCCTTCAGCGACCTGAAGAAGTCGGTCGGCCTCGAACTGCGCTGGCGTTCGCCCATGGGCGACCTGCGCTTCGCCTACGGCTTCCCGCTGGACAAGAACGTCAAGGGTGACCGCCCCGGCGGACGGTTCGAGTTCTCCATGGGTCAGTTCTTCTAAAAAACAAGGGTGCGGGAAAGAATACCTTTCCCGCACCCCTTCCGCTTTGCCCGCTTCTGTGCGGGCGGGCTTCTTTGACGCGGCACGACCGCCCATCAGGACAGCTTCCCCTTCATGATTCTTATCGGTTCTCAGACTCCGCACAGATCATCCCCCGCCATCGGGCGTCTGTTCAGACCCCTTTTGGTCGCCTTTGCCCTCGCCCTGTTCCTGACCGCGTTTTCCGACGCGCACGCGGCTCCCTCCTTTGAACAGCAGTACGAGAAGGCCAAGCAGGATATGGAGTTCCTCAAGAGCGACTCCAAACGCGGCGGCTGGCGTGAGCCGTGGGAAAAACTCGCCCAGTCGTTTTTCGACCTCCACGAAAAATATCCCCGCTGGCGGAACCGCCCTGCGGCGCTCTTCCGTTCGGCGTTGGCGATGGAGGAGCTCGCCAAGCGTTCCATGCTGCGGCAGGACGCTCAGGCCGCTGTCGATCGGTATGGGGTGTTCCTCAAAAGCTACGCCAGCCATGTGCTGGCCGACGACGCGCTGTTTGGCATTGCGCGTATCAAGGCGGAACGGTTCAACGATTTTTCCGGAGCGCAGGAAGCGCTCAACACCATCCAAAATCAATATCCCCGGGGTGATGTCGCACCGGAAGCCAAGCTCTACGCCCAGCGCCTCAAGGCGGCGCTGGAAGCGGCCAAGAGCAGCACGCCGGGCAAAAAGACGGCGGTGCTTCTGACCGACATGAAATGGGAAAACCAGAAGAATCTGGCCGTCATCACGCTGGAGTTCGATCGCCCCATCATCTGGTCCATCGACACGCAAAGCGGCAGCAAAAAAAACGACATCCCCAACAGGATGGTTGTGGATCTCATGGGCGTCAATCCGGCTTCGACGATCCGCCCCGGCATCAAAGTGCAGGGCAGTTCCCTCCGCCGTATGCGCCTTGACTTGTCCGCTCCCGATAAAACCCGGCTTTTGCTCGATTTCAGGCAGGTCAAACGCTTCATGGTCAAAACGGAATCCTCGCCGTTCCGTATCGTCATCACGACCTCGGCCACGGACGCCGCCATGCCTCGCGGCATCTCGTTCGGCCAAGGGCTGCAATCGAGCGATCCGCTTTTCCGGTTCGCCACCCGATCCATCATGATCGATCCCGGCCACGGCGGCAAAGATCCCGGAACCGTGCACAACGGCGTCATTGAACGTGAAGTGACGCTGGACATCGCCAAACGTGTGGGCAGCATCCTCGCGGGCAAAGGCATCCAGGTGCACTACACCCGAACGGACAATACATGGGTTTCGTTGTCCACCCGTTCCTATATGGCGAATCAGGCCCGCGCCGATGTGCTGCTGTCCATCCACGTCAACGCCAGCCCCAATGAAAACGCCTGCGGCCTGGAAACGTATTTCCCGGATACAGCCTCAAGCAGTGCGGATGCGGGCAAGCTTGCCGGGCTGGAAAACGCCAACGGAGGCCATAAGGGAGATACGGGATCCCCTGCCGCCTCGTCGTCGGTTCGCAGTCAGGAATCCCGCCGCCTCGCCGACACGGTCCAAAAATGTACCCTCTCCGTCATGAAGGAAAAGACCTTCACCGTCCGGGACGGAGGGGTCAAGTCCGGCCCCTTCAAGGTCTTGCTCGGCGCGAATATTCCGGGTATCTTGGTTGAAGTCGGTTATTGCTCAAACGCACAGGAAGCCGCCAACCTTGCGATCCCCACGTATCGGCAGGCGTTGGCGGAAGGGATCGCTTCCGGCATCCTTGCCCATTTGGGCAGCCTCGACGGGAGCAAGCGCTGATCCCGTTCCCCTACGCGTTCTTCCCCGTCTGGCAACATTTCCTTCCCAGCCCTGTTCCCCTCTGCCTCTTTCACGTGCGCTTCGGGAAAAGAGAAAACGCTGTTCTGTTCTCCTTGAGTAACAAACCTGCAAGGGGAGCTGTCCAGAGGACAGTTATCTGCTCACAACGCTCTCCTCGCAATATATTTTGCGGTAAAACAAACCCGCCGGAAGAAAAAAACTCAGCCTTCTCCGCACCGGGAATATCCCTGAAGAATCCTAACTTTCTTTATCTTCCGGAATAACTGGATATAAAAATCTTTTCAGAAATCCGGGCTCTCTATCCGCTTTCATGCCCATAACGGAACATGTCTTGACGACTCACGCGTTGAAGGCTATCCATTTCGATCTGCGGGCCGGGTTCCCGCTAGTGTCTGTACATCCAAGGAGAAGAATATGTTCAGAGTATTGTCCCTCGCTCTTGTGGCTTGTTTGCTGATGGCGGGTTCCGCTTTCGCCGACATGAAAATCGGCGTGTTCAACTCCCAGGCCGTTGCTATGGACAGCGACGCAGCCAAGGCCGCCCAGCAGAAGCTGCAGTCGCAGTTCGGCGCCGAGAAGACGCAGCTTGAAAAGCAGGCCAAGGATCTGCAGTCCAAGGGTGAAGCCCTTCAGGCTCAGGTCGCTAAAATGTCCGCCAAGGAACGTGAAGACAAGCAGATGGAATTCCTCCGCCTGCGCCGCGCCTTTGAAGAAAAGTCCCGCAACTTTGCCCGCAAGGTGGAAAACACCGAAAACCAGATCCGCCAGAGCATGGCTCAGCAGATCTACGACGCCGCCACCACGATCGCCAAGCAGCAGAAGCTTGATCTTATCCTCGACGCCGCTGCCGGCAGCGTGATGTATGCCACGCCCACCCTCGACATCACCAAGCCCGTCCTTGCTGAAGTCAACCGTTTGTGGAAGGCCGGCGGCAGCAAGTTCCCGGAACCCAATACCGGTAAGAAGTAAATGGTTGCCCGTAAACTCTCCGAAATCGCGGCCCAGCTTGGCTTGATCCTGCAAGGCGACGATGCCGAAGTCATCGGCGTCAACACCTTGGAGGGGGCCGGGCCCGATGAAGTGAGCTTTCTGGCAAACCCCAAATACGCTGACCAGCTCGCGGCAACGCGGGCTGGCGCCGTCATAGTCCGTCCCGAACACGCCGGGGATGTCAGACGCGCCCTGATCAGCGAAAATCCCTACCAGGACTTCGGCCGCGTTCTGGAGCTGTTCGCCGCACCGCAGGGCAGCTTTTCCGGAATCAGCCCGTTGGCCTTCATTCATCCCGATGCCGAACTCGGCGACGGGGTGACCGTTTACCCCTTCGTTTACATCGGTCCCCATGCCACGGTGGGAAGCGGCGTCAAGCTCTTCCCCGGCGTCTACGTGGGCGAGAACGTCCGCATAGGCAAGGGCACCACCGTCTATCCTAATGCCGTGCTCATGGCCGGAACGCACGTCGGCGAAGGCTGCATCCTGCATCCGGGTTCCGTGCTCGGCGCGGACGGCTTCGGCTTCGCCCGGACCCCTGCGGGCATCCAGAAAATCCCGCAAGTCGGCAAAGTCACCATCGGCAACGCCGTCGAGGTGGGGGCCAACGCCGCCATTGACCGGGCCGTGCTCGATGCCACCCGCATAGGTGACGGCACAAAAATCGACAATCTCGCTCAGATCGGGCATAATGTGCAGATAGGCCGTAACGGCTTCGTCGTCTCACAAGTGGGCATTTCCGGTTCCACCACGGTCGGGGACAACTGCACGTTCGCCGGACAGGTCGGTATCGCCGGGCACCTGCACATCGGCGACAACGTCACCATTGGCCCCCAGTCGGGGGTCGCCAAAGATATCCCCAGCGACGTCGTCGTGGGCGGCACGCCCACCGTGGATCAGCGTACCTACATGCGCACGCTGGCCCTTATGCCCCGCTTCCCTGAACTCTTCAAGCGCCTGTCCAAGCTTGAAAAGGAACTGGAAGAACTCAAGGGCGGCAAGCCGGACGCCTAGCTCTTTGCAATTCAGACTCAAGGAATACACAGCATGGACCAGCCTACCTCGTTTGACATCCGCAAGATTCTGGAGTTTCTCCCCCACCGTTATCCATTCCTGCTCGTGGACAGGGTCAACGAGATCGTGGACGGGGAATACATCAAGGCGCATAAGTGCGTCAGCTTCAATGAACCGTTCTTTCAGGGGCATTTTCCCGGCGTCCCGGTGATGCCCGGCGTGCTGATCATTGAAGCTCTGGCGCAGGCTGGCGGGCTGCTGGTGCTCCATGGTTTCGATCCGAGCGAGACCGCCGGGAAGCTCTTCCTCTTCTCCGGGCTCGAAAAGGTCCGCTTCCGGCGTCCGGTCTTCCCCGGCGACCGTCTGGATCTGGAATGCCGCCTCATCCGCCACAAGCTGAAACTGTGGAAGATGGAAGGTCGGGCTTACGTTGACGGCGTGCTCGCCGCCGAAGCGGAAATCACCGCTGCCGTGACCGATCGTGGAGACATGTAATATGGGTTGCAGTATGGCTTCTCAACAAGTCCACCCCACTGCTATCGTGCACGCCAATGCGCAGATCGGCAAGGATGTGGAAATAGGCCCCTATGCGATCATCGAAGAGCATGTCGTCATCGGGGATCGCTGCCGCATCGACGCCCACGCCGTCATCAAAGATTACACAAGGATGGGCGTGGGCAACCATATCCATTCCCACGCGCTGGTCGGCGGCGAACCGCAGGATCTCAAGTTCCAGGGCGAAGTGACGTGGCTGGAGCTCGGCGACGATAACCGTATCCGTGAATTCGCCACGCTCCACCGGGGCACGGAAGGCGGAGGCGGCATTACCCGTATCGGCAGCCGCAACCTGTGCATGGCCTACACGCACATCGCCCATGACTGCCAGCTCGGCAATGACATCGTCATGTCCAACGGAGCCACTCTCGGCGGGCATGTACGCGTGGACGACTTTGCGATCATCGGAGGCCTTTCCGCAGTGCACCAGTTCGGCCATGTCGGTACGCACGCTTTCGTGGGCGGCATGACGGGCGTTGCGCAGGATCTTCCCCCGTGGATGCTGGCAGCGGGCAGCCGTGCGCTTGTGCATGGCCCCAATCTTGTGGGACTGCGCCGCGCCGGGGCTTCCCGCGAGACGATCTCCGCTTTCAAACAGGCCTTCCGCCTCATTTGGCGCAGTGAGATGCCCCGCTCCGAAGCCTTGGATCTGCTTGCGAACGACTACGCAAATCTGCCTCAAGTGATGGAGTTTGTGGATTTTGTCCGCAGCAGCGAACGCGGGCTCTGCCCCGCCGAAAAAAATGTTGAAAAAAAACTTGACGACGACGCTGTATAAAGCTAAAAGCTTCTTCGTCGACAGCGACAAGCTCGACACATAGAGATGCCTTTGTAGCTCAGTTGGTAGAGCGCATCCTTGGTAAGGATGAGGTCTCCAGTTCAATTCTGGACAAAGGCTCCATGAAATCAAAGGACTTACGAGAAAAACCTCGTGAGTCCTTTTTTCGTTGGTGGCCTTTTAGCCCCGCTATAGCCCCGCGTTTTCAGTTTATGGGGGATGATTATTCGTGAAGATTGCCCCCTGAAAGAAGGCTTCCCCGGCAATGAGGGAAGGCTTTCTCGGGTTGCGGCGGCTTCCCCCCCTTGCCGGGAAAACTAACTCTGGACGTGAGGGCCCCCACGGTCTTCCAGCGTCAGCTCTGAGCGATTTTTTCAGGCCTGCACCACACCAGCCCGCCAGCACAAATTACCCCCCAAAATTTACCCGAAATTGCGTGCAAAGGGGCACACCCGGTCACGGGCTATAGCGCTCTGAACATTTGATCCCCTCCATGGGTGAACGATTCGTTCATCCCCCTTCACGCCGCCACATTCGCCGTTTAAGCCACGTTATCCCCCATTCCAACATGGGACACCCGCCGCGCCAAATAGTCCCAGAAGCCCCGCTAGGCGCAATTCTGAGCTCAGCTATCGGCAACAGTGGAAGGACTCCATTCCTTGGCTCAAGTGTGGAAAGTTATCAACATGACTGTGGATAACAAAAGTCTAGAAAATACATCCATAACATATTGATATTATTAATTCCTAGTAAAATAGTAGGAATTACTGTCTGATCTCAATTCAGGCTTCATTTTTGCCGAAATTGACCACGTATTGACTCTTTTCAACAAGGTGCCTCAACATCATCACTACTGACGTTGGGAGATGAGCCTTGAAATTTGAAGGCTCTGAACAGTGCCCCCAAGGGATAACCGCCGCGAGCCCGTTCAGCTCAAATTTGAGCCCCCTTTCAGCTTGTTATTTCAAGGTGTTAATGAGATACTTACACACATGAGATATAGACCTCTTCCCCATATGCCCGGTGGTGAGTACGTCCTTTTTCAAGACTACTCGAGCATTCCGAGCAACCTTATCCTGTGCCGTGTGCTGGCCCGTTGTTCCCACGTCAGGGAAACACTCGACCATATCCGCAAAAGAGCCATTGCGGAACGTTGGCACTACCTGCAACAGGGATTCGCCGAATGTTCCGTCAACAAGAACGTCGTCTGCTCTCTCGACCTTGCCGGGCTCACAGGCCGCCGCCACCAGAGCGTTACCAGAGCCATTGAACGGCGCATGACGCAACGTAGCTACTTCCTGCCTACCAAGAGCCGCTACGTTGCGCCTACAGGCTTGCGCTCCGGCATGTACATCATGAAGCCGGAAGACGCATTTCATGTTCTGGACTTCATGAAGGGAGAAACGGCAAAGGATGCCTACGCTGAATTGCAGGATGCGCTTGTCAGTTGCGGCGTGCTCTGGTTCAAACCCGACCCGTGGACGCCCGGCAAGCAATGGCCTCAATACGACTTCAAGTCGTTCCGGTGGCCGCAATGGGCTGTCGACTACCTAAACAGCCTGTAGCCAATCCCGTGCCCTCAAAAACGATGGTATTGAATACCTATTATTAAGCATGGTTACATAGATACTTACACACATTGTAAGCAAGCATGCTGGACGGTTAGAGCTGGTTGCGGCGGATTGCCGTAGCTGGAATCATTGAGGAATTGCTTGTCTCTGAATCAGGGTAGCCAGAATCGTTGAGCCTTCAACCTTGCCGGGAAGGTCACAGGGTACAGGGCCCGGCAACAAAAAGGGGTACACTTCCCCAAAAGTGAACCCCGATTTTATACCTTTCCAGCAGTAACACTATTTTTATATTCGTACTATCATAAATAATACTACAATGTTACAAATGCTATGCTCATGACTTTTTCCACATTGCCGGTAAAAGAAGGCCGCCCGCCCTATGAAGGGGAGACGGCCTTTTTTTGGGGTTGCACCCTGCCACCACACCTGCAACCTTGCCTGCCACCTACGCCGCGCCCTGTGCTGTTGCAATGGCCTTCCACCGCTTCCGGGCCCCTTCAAGGTACTGCCTAAGGAATCCCCACGTGATGTATTCCGCCGCCGCTCTTCCCCCGGCAAACAGGAAGGGAACCCGATGCCGTGCCGTGAACGCTAAAACGCTCTGACAAGCCGCATGAGGCTTCAACTGGCTTCTGTACTCACCACGTGCCAATTCCAGCCAAGAGCCTTCACATACCACGCAAAAGGCATCCAGCGCCGCGCCGCGCATCAATTCCCGTTCAAACCGTTCCCGTTCCCTGCCAAGGCACAGCACAAGGTCGGGCAAGCTCTTGCGTTCAACCGCTACCTTGTCTTCAAGACCGGCAAGGGAATAGTCGCCCACGGTCAGAGTCCCTTGCTTCGTTGTGGCCTCGTATTTCTCATGCCGGAATTCGAACGGCGTCTGTTCCCGGGTATCGACCACAATCAGCATAGGCCCCCCTTAGCGGCCTCATGCCAGCGTTCAACCCTCGTCATAGGAACGTCGTCTTGCGTGGGTACGGGAGGCATCACGCTTGCCGGATCCGTTGGGGCGGCGGCCAATCCCACAAGCCGCGTCGTCCCGTCTTGGTAGACATGCCGGACATGGCCACGGTGGATGGTGACGGCGGGAAGTTCCCCCGTACCGGGCATTGACCACGGCTTCCACCAATGGAACTTACGGCACCACCAGCGTGTCAAGCCCCGGTAGTCTGGACATACTAGGCAGTCGCTAGGGTACTGCGGGCAAGCCACCGCCGCATCATCTTGGGTGTCAGTACCGGCATCATCAGGGGCACCCGGTTGCGGCGTTTCCCTCGCTTCGTTCTCGCTTCGAAACGGCATTATGACCTTTGGTTCGTCTTTGGTTCGATTCGCGGCGCAGGGGGCATTCTGGGGCGTTTCCGGGGCACACGGCAAAGAGGCTTTCGACTCATTTTGTGAAACAATCTCATGAATGGCCCCTTCAGACGCCGTTTCAGGTTGTTCCGGCATGAGGAAATTCTTTTCCTTGTCGGGGGCAATAGCCGCTTGTCCAAAAAGGGAAAGAAGTATGGTCATCCTTCCCCCCTGTGGGCTCGTATCTCGGCAATGAGTTCCAACACGGTTTCCGGGCTGGCCGCCGTGCAGAAATCCCCTATGGCGTCCCCGGCCTCGTACCAGTGCGCACGCTCAGGCCGCCGCACCCACAACTTGAGGACGTTCGCCCGGTGCGTCATGGGCGTGATGCGCCATTCCTTCATGCGCCCGCTGGCGGCAATGGCCTTGGCTTCGAGTATGGACAACAGATAGTCGGGCATCATTCGTCACCTCCTGAAAAAATGACTTGAGTCAGGACTTTTTGACCGGGAACAGTGGGAACACCGGGAACAGCGTTGAAATATATAGCAATCAGTGTTCCCACTTTGTTCCCGTTGTTCCCGTTACGACCGGGAACACTTTCCTACGTTCCCGTCTTGTTCCCGTTCCTGTTCCCGTTGTTCCCGTTGCATTTTTGAAATTGGGAACATAGATATTCAATAATATCAATATTGTTCCCGGTGTTCCCGTTGTTCCCGGTCGAAAAATCATGCTTTTATCGATTCTCCACCCTCGGAGGGGATAACCAACTCATAGCACCATGTTGCCCCAAGTCCCGGGACACGCTTTTTGACCGTAACACGATCCGGCCCGCGAAGCAGAACGCCCGCCTTTTGAAGAGCGACAACGGCGGTGCGGACTGAGTAGCCTTTAATAACCTCTGTCTTGAATTGTTCCGGCAATACGTAAAAGGCCATTTCTTCGTTGTCCCGTGTTTCAGAAAAGCCTAAGCGATCTATCCAGCGTCCCGTCTTGTCCGTTATTGGCTGGAAACGGCTCCCTCCATCCCGTTCGAGGATACGCCGCACCTGTTCGACAATCGCCGCATCTTCCCCGGCCCCAGCTCCACCCCGAACCTCAAGCCAGTCATTAAAGCAGGAGCGCACGGCGGCCTCAACATCCATTTCGGGAGGAAGCACTCCTGCAAGTTGAGTCAGCTTCCCGGCATAGGCCACAAGGCAAAACCGCCGCGCCACGCGCCGCACCTGTTCCGTCGCATCCGGCGGGCAAAGCCTGTTCTCTCCTGTGGTGAGGCTTTCCCCCACGCCGTCGGCAATGTCCTGCCTGTTGTCCGCCAGCCATTGCAGGAAGGTACGCCCGGCATGTCCGTAGTGCTGGCCCGCAAGCTCCTTAAGGCGGTTGGACAAGGCCCCGGCGTCAGGGAGGCCGTGCCATTCGGAAAGCATCCCGGCATCGGTAGGAATGCCCACGAAGCGGACTTCCTGCCCCGCACGCGCCTTGATGCCCTTCTCAGAGAGCTTTTCCGCGAAGCCGATTTCCCCGGACGACAGGAACAGCAGGCGCCACGTGTGGGACTTGCGGAGAGCCGAATCCTTGCCGGATCGCGTCTTGCCCATTCCATTTGCTATCAGATAGCCGCACTCGGAAAGGACGTTGGCGGAAACCTGCCCCACCTCGTCGAGAATGAGCAGGTTGTCATTGTGCAGGACACAGACGCCCTCAAGTCCGTTGTCCGTCGCCCGCCACGGCCTCACATGGGAAGGCCCGCCCCAGACGGACGCCGCCACCTGTAGGCACGTCGTCTTTCCGCAGGATGAACCGCCTTCAAAGGAAAAGCCGCCGCCCTCCACATCGGCCAGACGCAGGAGAGGCCCCGCAAAGGCCGCGCACAGGGCGAAGACAAGCCGCGTATTGCCCACGCACAGCCGCGCAAGCTCCGCCCATGCCTCTTCATCCCCGGCAACGGTATAAAGGCCCTCGTGCCCCGCGCCTTGAAGAACAAGCGCGCCCTCATCCGCGCCGTAGACTGTATCCGGCATGACATAAGCCGAACCGTGCCAGCCCACCCGCGCCGTGCAGGTAACGAACTTGGTTGTCTGCAACTCCTGAATGAAGACGGCAAAGGCATTGGCCTTGCCCCGGCGGATGGAATAGCCCTGATACGCCAGCGCCGCCGCCCAATCGTTCCCCTGACGCTGCAACACATCATCAGGGAGAGCGTAGCGGTGTTCCTTCCCGGCGGGGTCAAACCATTGCAGGAGCGTTCCCCAGTTGTCGGAACCTACGCTTTTCGTCCGTCCCAGAATGCGGAGCGGCGGGGCAATCCGCACGGGCTCGAAGTCTTCCCCGCGCTTCTCGTCCCGATACAGTCCGGGGTTCTTCCCGCCTTGAATGACGCGGTAGCCTTCCGGGTACTTCACGCAGGGGTCTTCCCGCCGCGCCGCATCCACCGCTTGCCGAACGGCCTCAAGGCTTCGGCGCGTGTGCAGATCGTTGAAGTCGGTTGCGCGTCCCTCATGTGCGGGGCATATCGCCAGCTTCACGCCGATGGATGCGGCGGCCTTGCTTGCGGCCTCGACTCCTGGGTTCCACGGCGTGCCGTCAGGCTTGCGCGTCTCCACGTCATTATCGGCGCACATGATGATCTCCCGATCGGGGTATTGCTTCCGCGCCAGCTTCGCCACGGCTTCAAGGTTTCCGGCATTGAAGGCCACCAGCACGGCATAGCCCGTGGACAGGCGCAAAGTTGCGCTCGTTGCGTAGCCCTCGGCAATCAGCAAAGGCCCGTCTTTGGAACCGTCCTTTGCCGGAATGCTGAAGTAGCCGCCCACCGTCTTGCCACTAGACAGGAACCGCTTGGAGCCGTCCCCGGCAATGAACTGAAGGGATTGGAGCTTGCCCCTATCCCCCATCACCGGAATGAGCAACACGCCTTCCCGGTCCATTCTCAAGCCGTAAGAAGGCACTTCCTTCCGTTGCAGGTAAGGGTGGTCATCCGTTGCGGCGTGTGCTGCCTCCCAGAGCTTTCCGGCAAGTTCGGCGGCCTTTGCCCAACGTTCTGCCTGTTCCTTGGCGGCGGCTTCCTTGGCTTCGGCAATGCGGGCTTTCAGGGCTTCACGCTCGGCGGCGGTCATGTCCTTGCCGGAAACGCCGCACCATGTCCCTTCATCCCCGGTGCGCCAGTTTTCCCACCAGATGGAGGCCGGAGCGTCCAGAAACGCCTTGTATGCCCCGTCTGTACCTTGTTCCTTGCCGGATACCCCACAACGATGCAAAAGGCCGTCAGCCTCCACGCGTTCGACTACAAGGCCAGCATCCCGGAGCTTATCAGCGAAGGTAGTAAGGATATTATTCATCCGCACCCCCAGCGCTGGGGTTCCATTCGGGGGCGTCGCTAAGGGCAGGAGAACGCCGTTCTATACCGCCATCCTGTTCAGCGTCTCTAAAAGCCTCTATAGCAAGACCCCGCAACAGGGTTCCCATATATTCGAGAGCTTCAGGATGTCCGTCTTCAAGGCAGTCAAGGCACGTCAAAAGCCGTGCACCTTGCTGGAGATGTCCGATTACCCTTTTTGCGTTTGTAGAATCAGCAAGTGCCGCCCTCAACCTTTCAGGGCGTGCATAAAAGGGAAGCCGACTTTCCGCTTCAGCGTAGGCCTGGAGTAGCCCCTGAATTGTAGCCGTAGAAAATGTAGAGAGGGGAGAACGACAAATACTTTTCATCGCGCCACCTCCACAAAGTAGAGGACGGGCAAGGCCAGCACAGCCCCGAGAACGGCGGTTGCGGCGGTACGCCCGGCAAGAATGGAGAACAGGGAAAGGAGACGGTGACGCAACCGCAGGTAGCGGCTGGAAAGGAAGAATCGGAACATGGTAAACCTCGTTGATTTTTTCGGTTGGCTTTCCGCAGGACGCAAAAAAAGCCGGGAACCGAAAACCGTCAACGAACGGCGGGCATATTCCCCTTTGCAGGGTATTCTATTAGCCACATTCCCGGCTGGAATAGCCGTATAGACGCCGTGCTTTTCCAGTGTACGGACGCCCAAAAAAGAACCATGCTTGAGGTGCTGGCAAACCTTCGTTGAGGAGTTTTCGGCTCCAGCGCCACTATTGCCGAAAGTTCCCGGCAAGGTCAAGAGGCTACGCATCACGGTTCCCCCCCTTCGGCTCTTGCCTGCACTCGTGGACCCCGCACGCCTCAAGCCACTGTCCATCACGTCCGCACTGGTGGCGGAACTTGGTCTTGCTGAACCGGACGATGCGGAAATAGGGGCAGTTGGCACATGGCACGCAACCAGAAAAGCCTTGCCCGGCGAGGGGAAAACGGGTAGTATTCATCCCGTCATCCATGACATTGACATTTCGTTTTTTGCCCTGCGGATTGCTCCCCGTGGGGCTTTTTTGTTGGGTCATGGCTAGAGCCCCGCCTTGTGAGCCACGCAACCGCCCAACCGCCGCCCCATTGCCGGGGTATCCATCCGGCTTTCCAGCCAGCGCAGGAACGTTTCCCGCTCGTACGCTACCACCCGCCCGATGCGGACACCGCCGGGGCCTTCGCCCATGCTGTCCAGCGTCGCAAGCCGCCCGGCAGAGAAGACGCCCTTTATGGCATCCGCCGCCACCTTGCGGGAAAAGGTCGGGGGGAGGGTACTGCGAAGAGCTTCAACGAATACATTGCCCATGAAAAACTCCTTTCGGGGGTAAAACCCCTGTGAATGATTTTCCATGAAGCATAGCGGGTTGAAGAAAGACGGAAACCCCCTAAACACCGTGAACACGGTAATTGACGGGTCAAACACCGTAAAAGCCCCCCCAAAGACCGTAAACGGTATTCAGGGGGTCACAGGCGGTATTTAGGGGGTATAAAGCTGGTGAATCTTCAATAAGAATGCGGTTGTAAGGGGGTCATACCTTGCCGGGTTTCCCGCCGTCCGTATCTGAATGACCTTCCGGTAAGCAGGAACGAAAAAAGGCCAGTTGTGAATCTGTCAGTTCGGCGTCAAGCTCGTTGAACATAGCGTAGAAGTCTGGCCTTTGACGCGGCTTTTTCCCCTCTTCCATACACCGGGCATAGACTTTCATCATGGCAGGAAAAACCTCTTTCCATGCCGCAAGGGACTTTTCGCTTTTGGCTTGTGCGGCCTTCTGTGCAGGGGTGAGGTTTGGATTGCTCACCTCTTGCAGGGCGGCGGTAAAATTCTCTTTGCCTTCACTAAATTTTATTCTCAAATCGCGTTCTAATAAGAAACAGCATTTACAGGATACAAAAAGTGAACATGCTACCTGTGTTTCATAAAACATAAACAGGTCTTCTTGTATCTTTGTTGGCTCTCTATTTTGATCGTGTATATAATCACGCAAATTTCTTATTTTTGTATCGTATCTTTCAAACTCGCTTTTTGATTTTTTAATCAGAAAAAGCAACCACTCTATTTCTTCTTCTGCAAGCCTTCTATACTTTATTACGCCATTGATGTCTTTTCCTATATCAAGGTCAAGCGATGTACCTACAAGAGCTCTTTCATGATTTAATGGCAATTCTATGACGTTATCTCCAAGCCGCCATTCAGTTTCTTTAACCATGGTGTCCTCCTCCATACCCCCCATAAAAGAAAATCCCCGGCAGATGGTAGGGAGGTGGTGCTTCCATCTTTTCGGCACGGTTCATGACGCCGCACCTAGCCGGGGAAATATCGTACCTGTTGCGGCGGTTAGAGGCCAAGCAGAGGCCGTATCTTGTCCAGAACACTTTGCAGGGTATCTTCAGATACCCGGGCAATGAATGACGCCTTGCGCTCTTTCCAATCGAGACTGCGGAGCTGGTCGGATTGAATCACGCCCCAGACAGGCAGGCCTTCAGGGAGTTGAACGTCAAAAGGGTATCCCTTGCTCTTGGTGGTGACAGGGCAAACAAGGGCAAGCCCGCTCCGGCTGTTGTAGGACGCAGGGGAAACGACCAGCGCAGGACGCCTTCCGGCCTGTTCGTGTCCCGCTTGCGGGCTGAACTCCAACCAAACAAGGTCGCCCCTTTCCGGTGCGGCGGCTACCATGCCTCATTTCCCCTTGCCGTGCCCCAATCCGTTTCGGAAGGGCGGTTCTCGGGGGTAATGCCCACTACAAGCTCTTCAAGCGTGCAGGGGCGGCGTACAGGCCGCAAAACAAGGCCGCCGTCTTCGGACACGTTCAGTTCGAGGCTATCCCCTTCCTTGACGCGGGAACGCTCCAGAATGCCCTTGGGAATGCGGACGGCAAGGCTGTTGCCCCACCTTGAAACAGTTGTGGTATCCATACTTGGCTCCTATGTATACATATAGGATATACATACATTCCTTTCCTGTCCACCCCCGGCAAGCGGGAACTACTCCCCTTCTACCCTGCGCCCCTGCAAAGGAATGACCTTGGCGGGCTTCCTGTCGAGAATGCCGGAGAGGCCCATTGCCGCCGCCCGCATGGTGTCCGGGGTAAGGTGGCTGTAGCGTTTGGTCATTTCCAGTGTGGTATGGCCCATGAGTTCCGCCACCGTGTAGAGCGGCACGCCGCGCTGTACTAGCCAGCTCGCGAAGGTATGCCGCAGGGAATGGAACACCACCTTTTGCCGGGCGTCCTCTATGCCGTCATTGAACCCGAGAGCCTCCACCACGCGCTCGAACGTATCCGACACCCACCGCCGTTGCCCGCCGTCTCGGGCAGGGAAAACGTAGTCCGGCCTGTTCATGCCGTTCGCACCCCGCCGCACCAGCACGGCCCGAATCTCGGGCGTAATGTGGGCATGGCGGCTCACCTTGTTCTTGGGGTCGCGAATGTAGAGGGTTCCGGCATCAAGGTTCACATCACCCCACGTCAGGCCGTGTATCTCCCCGGCCCGCAACCCGGCAAAGAGGGCAAAAAGGGCTATATCGTGCATGTCTGGTGAACGGGCTTGGAGCGCGTCCAGCAGCTTGCGGGCTTCCCCCTCGGAAAGAAAGCGCATCCGGCGATTGTCCCGCCGCACCGTCTTGACCTGTTTTGTCGGGCAGTCCCCTGCAACCACACCACGGGCGGCGGCAAGGCTCCAAACCTGTGAAACGATACCGAACACCTTTGTCACGGTAGCCGGACTCTTCCCCCCTTTATGCGCCTGTGCCGCTATGGATTGAAGCATGGCAGGGGTCAATGCCTGCAAGGGAATCTCCCCTATTGCCGGAAACAACCATTTTCGCGCCATTCCCGTTTCGTACCCTACCGTTCGGGCTGTCTTGGCAGTACACGATGGCAGGTAGTCGGATTCCCAGAACTCGGCAAAGGAGGTGTTCCTGCGCTCTTCCAGCTTGGCGGCGCGTACCTCTTGCTGGCGTGCCTGCTCCGCCATGTCCCGCATCTCGGCAAGGGACTGTGGGCGCACCCCGGCGCGTATGTTGTTCTTGACCATCGCCAGCAACTCAGAGGCTTTTGCAGCCGTCACGCCCTCAGACGCCCAGCCCGCGCCTTCCTCTCTGTCCTTGCCCGCCAGCTTGTACCGGATGAAAAAATACCTGTCCGGCTTTATGCCGTGCTTGCGTGTTGCGTGCTCACGATACCGAACGCCCGGAAACGTACTCTTGGTTGCCGCCGCCATGTCCTCCCCTCCTCTCAAAAATCCAGCCCCGCTATAGCCCCGCTTTTTTGGAGTATGCAGGGTGAAAAATGAGCATTATTGAGGAAGGTAGACTTGATCATAAGCCTTCAAAGAGTCAAGAGAATATGGTGGTTATGATGATTATTGATGATTGTTCGCTAAGTGCCTGAAAGAGCTAAGACTTCATCCTTGGTAAGGATGAGGTCTCCAGTTCAATTCTGGACAAAGGCTCCATAAGAAATCAAGCCCTTTCGGTGAACAACCGGAAGGGCTTTTTCGTCATGGCCGTTCAGCTCCACTCCTGTCCTGCTTTTTCCATATGGAGAGTGAAGTGCCCACTGAAATCGTAATCTCCTCCTGGAAGCGCCGGTCCACGCCTGGTACAATGTACACTCCTTCTCCTCATGGCAAGACCGCCCGCCGTACAGCCGCCCCCGACCGTCATGACATCTTCACTTTCCACCGGTTCCATTGTTCCCGGTCTTCATGGACGGGGGCTTTTATTTGCGGTTGTGCAACTTCCCGTCGGGATTTCCCCATCACGAAATTTTTCTCCTGCCGCATCAATGGAAAGGACTTCAAGCGTCGAACCGTTCACCCGGAACCTGACATTGCGTCCGGCAAAGGCAAATCCGTAAATCCGTTCGGGATCATCCTGATAGGACGGGCGCGGATCAAGGGCCAGAACCTCACGCAGCGTCTTCCATTTGCCTGCGGGAAGTCCTTGCAGGACTTCCCGCGCGGCACTCACCTCAAGCCGGGGTTCCGGCTTCGTTCCCGCAAAACCGCCTGTCGCCTGAGGGATACAGTCGGCGTAGGGAAGGTAGGGTTTTATATCCAAAATCGGCGTTCCGTGCAGCAGGTCGGCCCCAGAAACCCGTAACAACGGGCCTTCCGGGGACTGAAGCACAATATTTTCCAGCTTCACCGCCGACAGCCCCAGCGGATTTGGACGGAACGGCGAGCGCGAGGCAAAAACGCCCACCCGCGCATTGCCGCCCAAACGCGGAGGCCGGACCGTGGGCGACCAGCCTTTGCCTGCGGATGCGGAAAACGCCCAGATCAGCCAGATATGGGAAAAACCTTCCAACCCCCGCAACGCCTCCGCACTCCGATAGTCCGGTTCAAAAATAATCTCAGACAGAGCCGTCTCCACGACGCCGCTTTGCCGGGGAATACCAAATTTTTCCTGAAAGTCATTACGGATATATGCGATTACGTTCATAGGAGTACCACCTTTTCGAGCATCACCGGGCATCGCCTGACGGCCCACCGGAACAGTTGAAACGGCATTGAAGGGAGAACCGCCCGCCTTTGGCTGACGGCGAGGCACCAAGCGTATTACGCCTAGCGTTCTGAATATGGGTAACGTTGTCCAGAAAAAGGGCTTTGGCTCCCAAAACACATACGTCTGCTCGGGTAGTCCTCGAAATATCATGGGGCAGCGGGCCCCTCTTCGCCTCCCACCGGTTCCACGTCCACGAACCAATCAACACGATGACCCAAGCCAACACAGCCGCCCACTGTCTCCCTCTCCGCTCAAGAGCGGTTTCATGTTCCGCCCATAAGGCCCATAGTCAGTCAGACGCCCACCATATTAGGCCGGAAGCCGACGCGCAAGACTCCTCACCATAGAAAGCCCTCCTTTCGTGTAGGGTATCCGCCGGACCATGCCGGCAACAGGGAAAACTGCTTCAGCGCAGCGATAGGAGGCGAGCGCAGATTCCCCCTTCGTCCTCCCCACAAGGCATAAATCCGTTTCCCCAATCCCCTTACACGCTGCGGCATAGAACACTCCGAGGGGAAACAATTCACCCCTTCCCCATACCGCCGTACCAGTCTGCCCCGGTTTCAGCATGAGGGAAAAGAGGAAGAACGCCATAGGCGCGTACCTCTTGTTTCAAATCTTGCCGTTTCCTCTGATGCAAAGATGCCTCACCACACCTTTCCCCTCTTGGAAGCCGTTTCACATTGGGCAATGACAACCCTCTCAGCACCTATGTACTGCTTTTATTGATTTTACAATCTAAAACCTTGTCTTTGGAGAGGGCTCACCACCCACCCAGATGGAAAACTACCTTTTTCTGTGCGATGGCATGGTTCTGAAAGTCCTGCGCCCCATACTTGGCAATAGGTTCCCTCTACCATATTTACCCTTTTCCGTTCATTCCTAACGGAATTATCCCCCTGTGCAGCCCCGTTAAGGCACAACAGCCTTTCATCACTCGTAAATCATACGCACTTATTCTTATGGACTCTACACAATATCAGCATATACCCGCGTATCTACACTGGCATCGCAAAATACTCACTCGGCTCAAACAATTCATAGTTGCCAACTCATTTCTTGATATGCCTATATGGCGAGAAAGGTGTTCTCGTGAGGTGTATCATGTCCATTCGTTCTCTTCTCTTATGCTGTGTCCTTTTATTTCCATGTATCGCTTCGGCATCTCCGCTTTCCATCCAACCTTCTGTGAGCACACTTGGGGTTGGAGTTGACATCAGCTATCGACAAAACAGTTTCATAGCCTACAGGTTAAGTGCTTTTACTCAACCATTCGATACAAAAATAAAACTCAAAGGCATTCAGTATAAGACTGAAGACTCCAGCCACAGCGTCGGTTTACTGTTGAATATCTTCCTCTTTGAAAATGCTTTCCGGATACCGCTGGCGCTTATTATTTCAAGCTGGATACCGCGCTTTCCACGTCGGTAGATGCGATCAATCCCATTTATGAAGAGCTGATCAATCAGACGAGTGGAAAGGCGACATGGGAAAGGCTCGCGACTTATATTGGCCTTGGTTGGGAAAGTACTCAACAATCCGAATCGTCTTTAGGATGATATGCCTCGCTTGGGCCTTATCTGTGAGGAAAACCCATGTCTCTTTCCAACTTCTGGATGTCCTCATCCCCAAGCGTTACGTTGGGAGAATACAAGCAGAGGAAGACAACATTAAAAGCAAAGTTCGTAAGTAGACGTGGTACCCTGTTTTGTCACTTGGATTCACATATCGTTTTAATATAGTGAAACTATAAGAGCATCCTCCAATTATCCCCCTATACTGGCCGTATCATACACCTTGCCGAGTGTTCCGTTTATTGAGGAATAAAGATAATCATCAAGTGCTCTTGCGCGTAACGGGTCTAAGACGCTGGCTCGATCGGCTGGATCGAGAACGAAAGGGAATCCTTTAACCAGAAAAGGAGTCTTTCAGCGCCTCTTTCCAGCCTCAATACACTCTCCAACATGTTGAGTATATGACAGTTTCCTCATGAGCGAATTCTCGGTTGTTGCCTTTTTCATGATTTTCGAGCTGAGAATACAGTATCCCTCTTGACAGGCATTGTATTCGGGTTTAATTGTGAATAAAAGAACAATTTGTTTGATTACTCAATCCAATCTGTTTTCCATAAAGGAGACCGCCATGTGGGATACTCGATTCGATGAGCGTGATGTTAAGGAAATCCGCACAAAGACAACGACCTATCTTGGAGTCGGAGCCATCGCCAAGATTGATGACATCGCCGCCGATTTGAAGGCCAGAGGCATCGACTCCATCCTTTGCGTGACCGGCGGGCATTCCTACAAGCTTACCGGCGCATGGGATTACGTCACCGCAGCCTGCGCCAAGCACGGCATACGCATCTCCCTGTACGACAAGGTGACTCCCAACCCCACAACCGACTCCATAGACGAGGCGGCGGCCCTCGGCAGATCCGCCGATGCCAAGGCCGTACTCTGCATTGGCGGCGGCAGCCCCATCGATGCGGGCAAAAGCGCGGCTATTATCCTTGCCAATCCAGGCAAGACGGCGGAAGAGCTGTATACCTTCGCGTTCACGCCGACAAAGGCTGTCCCCATTGTTGTCGTCAATCTGACCCACGGCACGGGCAGCGAAGTCAACCGCTTCGCCGTGGCCAGCATCACGAAGCACAACCACAAGCCAGCCATCGCCTATGACTGCCTCTATCCCTTGTTCTCCATCGACGATCCGGGCTTGATGATCAAACTCTCGCCTAAGCAGACCCGCTATGTGTCCATCGACTCTGTAAACCACGTCATCGAAGCGGCCACTGCCGTTACAGCCAACCCGCTGTCCATCCTGCTGGCTGGAGAGACTATCCGCCTTGTGGCGGAATATCTGCCCAAGGCGCTCGCCAACCCCGAAGACCTCAAGGCCCGTTACTGCCTGTCTTACGCTTCCATGATCGCAGGGACCGCATTCGACAACGGATTGCTCCACTTCACACACGCACTGGAACATCCCCTCAGCGGCATCAAGCCAGAACTCGCGCACGGCCTCGGCCTTTCCATGATCCTGCCCGCCATCATCGAAGAGTGCTATCCCGCCTGTTCCGCCACGCTAGGCACGATTTTACGACCGCTGACGCCTGACCTCAAAGGAACCCCGGACGAGGCTCACAAGGCCGCCAGAGGCGTTGAAACGTGGCTCGCCGACATGGGCGTACCGCAGAAGCTGGAGGACGAGGGGTTCACCGAGAACGACATTTCCCGCCTGTGCGAACTGACCCGGACCACGCCGTCCCTCGGGCTGCTTCTCTCCGTCGCCCCTGTCCCGGCAAATCCTGAGCGTATTGAAAAGATTTACAGAAGATCGTTGAAGAAGATGGATGCGTAAGCAACCGGAGAAAAAACGGAGGAGAGCCTTACAGGGTGACGACTCTTCTACAAATCTCTTGCGATTCTATCGGCTGATACGAAAATGACCTGAGCGGGTTAACCTCAATCCAGTTTTACCCAAGAGGAAAAGATTTCTCCGATGTAAGAGAACCCAGCCTGTACATATCGGCCCTCCCCTCCTCCCGGCATAAAAAACCGCCCCGAATCAACGATTCAGGGCGGTTTTTATACTCGTAATATTGGCCCGGTTACTCAGGCAAGCCTGGTTGGGACCACGAGCCATTGTGAATACGGGAGACGTGGGAAGGAAAGAAATCCTGAAAAGGTGTTTCCTCCTCCCCACGTTCTATTCCTTACCTTATTCATCATCCTGCGGCTTCAGGTGATCGGGGACGATCATCATGTCGATGATGATGGGCTTGAGGAAGCTCCACTTGATGTCGTGCACATGGTACACTTCCATCATGTCGCGGATGGCGTCCCAGCAGTTGTGGCAGGGCGAAATGACCATCTTGGCGCCGGTTTCGCGGATCTGCTGCAACTTCATGTACAGGCCCTTGTCACGCTGCGGGCGGAACTTGCCGATGCCGTTGAAGCCGCCGCCGCCACCGCAGCAGAAGTTGTCTTCGCGGTTGCACTTCATTTCGCGGAAGTCTTCCGCGATCTGGCTCATGATGTAGCGGGTGTGCTCGGCGAGGCCGTGGTTACGGATGTAGTTGCACGAGTCCTGCAGGGTCACGGGCATCTTGAGGCGCTTGGCGGGATCGATCTTGATCTTGCCCTTGCGCAGCGCATCGGCCAGCCATTCCACATAGTGCAGGAACGGGACCGGCGGCTTGCCGTCTTCGCGTCCGGCCCAATAGGGGCCTTCCACGACCGTGGCGCGGTGCGCGTGCCCGCATTCCGTGCCTACGACCATCTTGGGGCGCAGACGATCGACCGCGCCGTAGATACGCTTCACGTTGTTGGCGCACGCTTCCCAGTCACCGGCAAACAGGGACAGGGACGTGTTTTCCCAACCCACGGAAGGAACGGTCCACTTTTCCCCGGCCACATGGAAGAGGATGGCGGCCTGCGCCACGTCTTCAGGATAGTGCTTGGGTTCGCGGGCGTTCAGGATGTACATGACATCGCAGTCTTCCTTGTCGATCGGGATCTCAAGGCCCGGCCACTCTTCCGCGTTTTCTTCGGCCATCCATTCGCAGGTGTCCACCCAGTCTTCGGTGGTCACGTCCATCTGGGCGCCGTATACGCGGTGCATACCCGCACCGATCTTGAGTTCCCACGGCACGAAGCCCTGAGAATACAACACGCCGCGCAGATAGCTGAACATGACGCCCATGTCGATGCCGTGCGGGCAGTACGTGCCGCAACGGTTGCAGCAGGTACATTTCGCCCATGCCACTTCCATCGTATCGATCATGAACTTCGTGTCGACCTGCCCCTTGCGGCGAAGCATTTCGCCGAGCGTGGACTGGATCTTGTAGGACGGAACCTGCTTGGGATCGCGGTTGTTCGCCGTATACAGGAAGCAGCTGTTCGCGCACAGGCCGCAGTGGGCGCAAATCTCGAGCCACGTGCGGGTGCGGGACTTGCAGGTCTTCTGCAGGGTTTCCCACAGAGCGACCGTGTCCACTTCCAGCATTTCCATTTCTTTATAATACTGCTGCCCACCCTTGTCGCCGAGGAGCGCTTTCAGATCTTCCTCGGTGTTGATGGGCCGTCTGTTGCAAAACTTGCCTTCAGGCATGTTGTCCTCCAATATGCTGGCAATCCCGGGGGATTACCAGGGGAAAGCGGGGCCGCGCGACGCGCCGCCACGCTTGATGGCGTAGTCCATGCCAAGCTGACCGCGCGACATGAAGTACAGCACGATGTGGGAAAGCTTGGTGAACGGCGCCAGAATGAGCACCAGCTCGGCCGCGAAGATATGCCACAGGAGCCAGCTTTCATAACCGGGGGCCTGCATACGGGCGAGGAATCCGGCGACGAGCACAAACAGCACCAGCAACAGGATACCCCAGTCGCCCAGCGTCGTCAGGAAGCGGACTTCCGGCAACGCGACGCGGCGCAGGATCATCATAAACGCACCGACGATGGCGAGCACCGTAAAGGCGTCGGAGAACCACATGGGCAGCGAAGGCAGGCTGAAGCCGAAGCGTTCCTGCATGATGACCATGTGACCGGCAAGGAACAGAGGCACAATCACCACGCCGATATGGAACAGGAAGAAGGCGATGGTGAAATACGGCTGCCTGCGCCAGCTGTGCGTCCCAAAAGGAACCAGCCACTGAAGGACGGAAGAAATCGCGCCCTTCATACCGATTTTACGGCCGGGGCCGTAGGCGACACGTTCAAGCCGCCAATCCAACCCCCGGATATACAGGACCACACGGCGGGCAAGGCCAATCACGAAGATGAGAAAGGCAGCCCACAACATGGGACCAGTGAGGAATTCGTACATACAACAGCTCCTTGCGGATTACTCGGGTCTGCCGGTTCGCTCGTCGCGACCAAAAAGGAAGCGCCAGTATCCGAGGAACCCCACGAGCGCGACGCCCATGAGGACATACGTCCAGCCCTTGGTGAAAATCATAAACGAGTAGAGCGTGGGGAAATCTTCCATGTTTCGCTCCCGGCGCCCTAGTGGGCGTCCTTGAAATCAGGGTGTTCGTACAGGACCGGCATCTTCGAGCACACGAAGCGGTACGCCGTCACGATCAGGGTTACGATAAAGATGGACAGGAACACTTCCGAGATGCTCGGGAAGTAGCGATCCGCGCTGTCCAGCTGCCAGTTGAAGGCCACGAGGCACACGTTGAAGCGGTTGACGACGATGCCGAGCACGCCGAACACCGACGCCACACGAATGAGCGTGATGTTCTTTTCGCGCACGCCGAGGGCGTACAGGAAGGCGGGCAGGAGCACGAAGCCGACCATTTCAACGGCGAACCACGCACCGTAACCGGAAGCGAGATAGTGCCAGTCGTTGTCCATGGTGGTGTCCAGCACCTTGATGATGAAGTAGCCGATCAGCACGAAGGAAGCCGCGCGGCCGAAGCCGAACACAACGCCGTCGGCTTCACGCAGGTGGGTTTCATCCATCTTGTTGTGCAGTGCCTTGTGGGACAGCGTGCCTTCGAAGATGACCATCGAAAGACCGGCCACCATCGAGGAGATGAAGAAGAACACCGGCATGAACGGCGAGTACCACAGGGGGTGCATCTTGCTCGGGGCGATGAGGAACAGCGCGCCCAGCGAGGACTGGTGCATCGTGGACAGCACCACGCCGAGGATGGTCAGCGGGATGGTGAAGCACAGCACGGCCTTGCGGATGGTATGCATTCGGGGACGCAGGCGGACGAGCCAACAGGGGGCGTCCTTCATGCCGAGGAGCCATTCGAGGCCCACGGGGGACCATTCGATGAACAGCACGGTCAGGTAGATGCCCACGCACAGGCCCACTTCGAACAGCAGGGACGTGGTGCCCTGCGATACGAGCAGAGGATACGGCAGACGCCACGGCTGGCCCACGTCGTACAACAGGGCGACGACCACGAAGGCGTAGCCGAGGAAGGCGGTCAGGATGGCGGGGCGCACGGCCGAATGATACCGCTTCATGCCGAAGAGATAGCAGGCCGAAGAGGTCACATAGCCGCCCGCCGCCAGTGCGACGCCGCACAGCAGGTCAAAGGCGATCCAGATGCCCCAGGGGTTGTTGTCGTCCAGGTTGGTCACCGCGCCGAGGCCGAAGCCGAAGCGCCCGATGGTGATCAGCAGCCCGATGGCAAGGATCACAGCCGTGATCAGGTTGCCGGGCGTGCGGGGGATGGACAGCAGCGTCTTGCCAACGCAACCCTGCATACAAGGCTTGGCGGCCATGACGTCAGCCACGGCATCAAGACGATTCGAGAGGTTCTTCCAGAGTTTCATTGCTTACGCCTCCCCGCCGTTGGTGTCGTGCTTGCCCTTCTTGCCCTTTTCAGGCTTGGAAGGCTTGGCGGCAGCCTTGGCAGCGGCTTCTTCGGCGGCCTTCGCGGCAGCCTCTTCCGCAGCCTTCGCCACGGCTTCGGCCTTTTCGGCCTCAAGCTGCGCCCGGAGAGCCTCTTCGGCTTCGGCCACGGCCTTCTTCACTTCATCAGCGACGGCGCGATCCTTTTCCTTGGCGGCTTCCTTCGCGGCCTTATCGAGGCTGGCCTGCAGCTTCTTCGCGGCTTCTTCCTCGGTACGGGCGACGGCGGCGTTTACGGCATCGTTCTGCTCTTCCTTGGCGATCTGTTCCTTACGCTTGGTGATCGCGTACGCGCCGCCAAGCAGGACAGGCCAGATGCCCACAACCATGGGCACGGCTCCGAGCGCTCCAGCCGTATATTCGCCGGCGGCCTTGGTGCCGAGATCCTCGTTGAGGCCCACTTCCTTAAACTCAGCGCCGGAAATGGTCATCCACGCGGTGCCGCCCATTTCGTGCTCGCCGTACACATGGTTCTGGTAGCGTTCGGGATGAGCGGTGATGCGATCCCACGCGATCTTGACCAGATCCTTGCGCTTGCCGAACACCAGCGCCCCGGTGGGGCAGGCTTCCACGCAGCCGGGAAGCTTGCCTTCCTGCAGGCGGGGGTGGCACAGCGTGCACTTCTGGACCAGCGGATTGAGGGCGCGGTCGTAGGTGTAGCCGGGGATATTGAACGGGCATGCGACCATGCAGTAACGGCAGCCCACGCAGAGGGTGGGATCGTAGGTCACGGAACCGTCGGGGTTCTTGGTAAACGCCTTCACGAAGCACGCACTGGCGCAGGCGGGTTCCTCGCAGTGCATGCACTGACTCTTGCGGAACACGTCCTTGTCGAGGCTCGCGGGACGGTACTTGTTCACCACGGTCCACTCTTTGGCGGACGTGCGGCGCTTTTCGTTAAGCACGTTGAGATCGGTGAAGGGCTTCTCCGGTTTGGGGAGATCGTTGACCTTGTTGCAGGCCTGTTCGCACCTGCGGCAACCGATGCACAGCGTGGTGTCGTGAAGCACACCCTTGCTGTCGGGGTAGCCGTGGAAGGTTCCGCCCGCAGCGGACGCGGATTTCGCGCCGCCCAGAGCCGAACCGATACCCAGCCCACCCATCAGAGTCAGAAATGATCTACGGTTCATATCTTCTCCTCCGCCTATTTCACGCGCGGGGTATGGCAACCCGCGCAATCGGTGGCGGCAGGCTTCTCGATCTTCATCCGATCGTGGCAGGCCATGCACTGTTGATGATACGCAGCCTTGAGCGAAGGCTTGTTGACGCTCGTAGCCATCTTGTCAGCCTCAATCCCGTGGCAGCTGGCGCACTTCGGCGGGGTCTTCAGATCCGCGATGGGGCTGTTGTGGTGGCACGCGGCACACATGGCCGTCGGCGACGTATGGAACGCGGAGGCAAGCCCGCTGTCGGCGGCACCCTTCACAAGGGCTTCGTAGATCTTGCGGTGCGGGAACACGCTCGGTTCAAAATCGTTGGACAGAGCACCGATGGTCACGGTCTCAGGCACTTCGACGGCCGGGAAAGGCTTCGCCGGAGCGGGCTGGGCGGCCAGATCCTTGGCTGCGATGTCGGCAAGCTGTTCCTTCGTGAGATCGAAGGCGGAACCGTCGGCGATCTGGGCGGAGGTAATGCCCTTCACGTCCTTGTGGCAGGTGGCACAGGAATCGGCGGGCATGACCGGAACCGCCCCGTGGCAACCGGCACATTCCTTCTTCTGCATCACGGTCTGCTGATGGCAGCCCACGCAGCTGCTGTCCGAGGTCTTCGCGTGCATGGCGTCGGCCAGCTTCACGAAGTTGCCGTCCTTGTTGCCGTCGACGGTGTGGCAGACGGTACAGGACTCGATGCGGACATGATGGCAGGTGCGGCAGCTGTCCACGGAAGCCTCATGCGCCTTGTGGTTGAACACCACGGGCTTCATGCCGGCTTCGGGAGCGCCCACGGGGCGCTTGGCGTTGTTGACGGGCAACAGCACGGTGGCGTCGGGCTGACCGCGCATCAGGCGGGGAACCGGGTTCACCTGCTTGAACTTGGACTGGGCCTCTTCGGTATGGCAACCGGCGCAGGTGGTGGGGCCGGTCACAATCGCGGCCTCAATGGAGGCGGCTTCGGCGGCGGCCTCGGCCTGCACTTCCTTGGCGGAAAGCTTCTTCGTGCTCTTGGGCTCGGCGGCCTTCTTGGCTTCCACCTGAGCGGTCAGATACGCACGAGAGGACTGGGCCACGTTTTCATGGCACCACACGCACTTGGTGTGCACGGCGGTCTGGAGAGAAGGCGTGGAACCAACGGCCTTTTCGCCGTGGCAGGCGGCGCAGGCGTCTTCCTGTCCCTTCTTCCATACGAGCTTGTTCAGCTTTTCGTCATACACATGGTGGCAAACGCCGCAGTTTTCTTCGGAGTTGGCCGGGTTGACGATAGCTTTGGAGCTGACGTGCAGATAGTGGAGCGATTTGCTGCCCATCTTGACGGGCTTCTGTTCAGCCTTGAACGGAAGCTTCGTGTCGTGACAGGCGCGGCATTCGCCGTCGAGCGGACCCGTCTTCTGGTTGTTGGAAGCCATGTTCTCATGGCAACCGATGCAACCATTATGATAGATGTTTTCCAGCTTCTTGGCGTCGGTGCCGTCTTCCTTGCGCTGGAATTTGACGGTGTGCCCGTTCGCGGTGGGCGTATGACAGACAGAACAGTCTTGGCCCGTGGCAGCGAGAGCCTTGGTGTGTTCGTCATGCAAAAACACGGCGGGAGGCATTTCCAGCTTCTTGAGCTGGCCTATGGCATCGATGCGGATCACGTCGGGACGGGTTTGGGCGGCCAGCGACGGTGAAGCAAACAACGCAATCCCACCCAAACCGATCACGGCAATCGCCGCCAGCGCAATCCCACGCAGCAGTTTTCGACCGTTTTCCATGGTGGCAGTCCTTTGCAAATAGAAAAAGAAACATTTCCCCTGACAACAAAACCAGTCTGATTGCAGTATGATGCCATATGCTCTCAGACAGGTGCCTAGCTTCTCAAGCTGGTATCGTGAAAAAAAGTCTCCGTCAAGGGGGGAATGCCTGATCCGACGCCCCTTAGCGGGCGCCAACACCCCCACTTTCGTGAAAAAACAAACGAATGTTTCCTCTCTTTACCTGCTTGAATGCTCAATGAACGCCCTAGGCCTCTAAAAACAATATAACATATTATTAAAAAAGAATTTCTTCGCTCAAAACATATTCCACAAACAAACCGCACGGCTCAAAACCTTGCCGCCTGTATACAGGTTCCCCCTCGCTCGAAGCCTGCAGCACCGCCAAAGAGGCTCCCGCAGCCTGTCCGGCCCGCAAAAGCGCCGCCGTCATGGCTCCGCCGAAGCCTCTTCTGCGAAAGGCTTCACGAGTGCTGATCATATGCAATCCCGCCGTATTACCTTTTTCACTCAAGAAGAGTTCCCCGCTGACCACAGGGACCTCCCCGGCAAAGCCCACAAACAGACGCATGGGCGCAACAGCTTGAAACAACACCTGTTCGGCGGCTTTGTACAACCTTTTCACATCCTCATCCGGCGGGTTCAAGTTGGCGGCGAGGACATCCGCGTAGGCGGACAGTTCGGCGGACGTCCCGACCTGTACGATCCGCAAGCCTTCCGGCGGACGTCCTTCCGGCGTCCAGCGGTTTAGAGGCAAAGCCATGCCCGTTTCAAGCTCGCCTATCCCGTAGCCGTTCCGCCCGAACGCCGTGCGCTGGCGGTTCAGCGCGCCTTCGTCCTCGGCGCTGGCCCACACCGTAAACGGGCGCTCCGTCGCCGGGGGAAGGGCCATTCCCGGCAGCTCCAACAGATCCCGGGGGCGTTTGCCCGCGAACCAGTCCTTAGAGGCCTGCAACAGGCCGTCCTCCGCTCCCCGCTCAACCCGGCAAGGCCGCCCGTCTCCGCCGCATTCCCAGAGCACCTTGTTGAAGGTATCCGAGCCCAGTCCCGAATCAACAAGAAGCGCGCCGCCCAGATCCCGGATCAACATGCCGGGCATCCTGCGCTGCAAAAAGGGCACATGCCCGAACAGGTTTTCCCGGGCCGCCTGATAGTGTGACGTTGTCATAATCAATTCCTTTTGTTTGAGGGTAAGGAAGGAGGAATTTGGGAGGGGAAGGGGCCTTTTGAAAAAGGGCTCCCTTCCCCCTTGTCCCCCTAAAACTTTTGTGTGCGGGCGGAAGCCTGTACCTCTATGAAGCATAGGGCCGCACTAAGGCGCGCCAACCATCAAAACAATATCCCCGACACATGACTGCGGTAGCTTTATAGCATTCAATAATTGTTCAAATAAAAAGGGGAAAGCCGTTGCGCGGCCTCCCCACCAGTCGAAAATCTTGGGAAGGTGAGAGGAGGG
>ERZ809074.685-NODE-685-length-50909-cov-8.227376_pt1 | contig 50909 bp, 44 predicted proteins | sample MGYA00520795_ERZ809074 | MGnify/ENA primary metagenome ERZ809074 (study PRJEB31570, sample SAMEA3212989) | Homo sapiens | biome: human-gut; feature: human gut; material: fecal | place: Sweden | collected 2011 ...
GGATTCTTATGCGATATGATTGGACGTCCTACCCCCCACTGATCTAACAGGAGCGTCTGCGATATTAGTAGATGCTCCTTTTGTTTGGGAAAATGCGGATGATGTACTCTTGACAAGCCGCTCCAAGCTCTCAAGCAACAAATCAATCATATCTTTATGATAATAAAAATCCACTATTCGATCAGCTTTGATGAGCGCCTTTGCACAGAGTGCAAGGAAGCACCTCGCAAACCCGTTTATGTCAGAAGCCATTTCAGAATGGTCAAAGACAGAAAGGTTTACGTGAGAGCACACTACCGTAATAGGTAGCCACCAGCTCTGACTTTTCCCCTCATCCGCATAGAAGCCGTTCCACCCCACTGGAGCGGCTTCTTTAATTTCTTCTATGTAAATGGCCTCTTCCATAAATGAGAATTTAACAAGTAAAATCGTCGATTTTCAGCTCTCCTGACATGAGTTTTGGCAGAATAGAATCTCGAAGTAGTGTAAGCCTGAGGTTTTCGATTCTATTAGACAGTATAGTATTGTATAATCCTAATCCCACTCTAGAGAACTGACTCATTGTTTCATAATTTGGGTAAACTATTTTAATACATCCGGTTTCTACAGGGCTCAAGTTTAATTGCGCTGTTCCTCGAGCTAATTGTATCATTGAATTCTTAAACTCTTCGTTACGGAATAAGCAATATGAGAAGAAGCGGTTTATTTCATCCCTAGGCTGGATTTTTGCAACACGCTGATTTAATAGAAGTTTGTCCTGATCAACAATACAAACCCTACCAACATTGCCGGTCAATGACAGAAGAATATCCCCTAATGACAAAATGCAGTACTTCGGCATCTTTGCAGGAATACTTGATATTTGATCGGCGCCTTTAGTCTCAAGGTATCCATCCTGTACGGCCTTAATTGTGATTAGCCGATATATTCCATTGTTTACGAATGTTTCTGATTTGAACGCAAACCCAGATTGGATATCAATAATAGTATTTACAAAACCTACTTTCCATCCTTCCGGAATCATCCCAAGCTCTGATTCAACGAATTTGCCATCTTTAAATGGCTCAAAGTCAACGAACCAGGACTTATAGAGTGCCTGTGCCTGCTGCTCTAAATTATGATTTCTAACGCTCTTTGAGGCGTAAATAGGCCGTTTGGTGCGGCCAAGTGTAGCCGTTACCATCATCCTATGAATTTTCTGTGTGAGAGTTTGACGTTTGTCTGATTCACCATGGCGTAACGCATGGTGGTGTCTATCTTGACGTGGCCAAGAAGTTTCTGAACCTGTTCAACGGGCATTCCTTTATCAATGGCCATGGTGGCGAGAGTCCTTCTGAACTTGTGCGGGTGGATTCTTGGAATCTTGAGACCACGACCAAGGTCGCGAAGGCGCATCTCTACGCCTGATATCTGAAGCCTTGTATGCGGCTTGTCAAGCGAAACAAACAGGGCTTGGTTCTTGTCTTTGCGCGATGCCAGATATTCCTGTAGGTGCAGTTTTGCCCTGGCATTGAAATATACCACACGTTCCTTGTTACCCTTGCCAAATACAATGCACTCACGTTCAGCAAAGTTTACATCGTTACGGTTGAGCTTAACCAGCTCGCCAACACGCATACCGGTTGATGCCAGCAAGTCTATGATGGCAAGGTCACGCGGGCATTTGCAGTTGTCGCGTAGCCTCTCAAGGTTTTCGTCCGTGATAACCTCCTTCACCTGTTCGCCGGTCTTGACCTTGTGAATCCTGCGGACTGGGCTCTTCAGAATGAAATCCTCATCCTCCAACCATGAGAAGAATGATGAGAAGATCCTGCGTATGTTGTCGATGGTGACTTTACTGGACTTGTGTTTCTTCTGGAATACGGCCAAGTATGCACGGAGGTCATCGGTTGTGTATTCCTTGACCGACTTGGGCATGTACTTGAAAAGCTGCTTAACGGTGGTCTCGTAATACTTGATTGTCTTGGCCGAACAACCTTCAACCAGTTTGGCAGACAGGAATATCTCCAGCAGACGATTGTTAGAGGCAAAGTCCTCCTTGACTTTGTCCCCGTCCTCTATAACGGTGTACTTGCTGATTGTCTGCAGCAGCACACTGTTAAGCTGAGCCATCTGATCTACTGTGAGTGTTCCTGACATCGAGTCTGTAATTTCTTGAATAAATTTTTCTTTCATAATACCCCTTGTTTTTGGTTATTGAACCAGGGGCATGAGAACTATTTAATCTCGAAGCCAATGGAAGCAAGCTGCTTCTTGATCTCAGCCTCCAGTTCGTGTGATTTATGGAATAGCTCACCCAATTCAGTAGTGAGTCTGGTCATCTTCTCTTCGAAAGGCTCGCCGTCATCCTGAGTCTCTGCAATGCCTACATAGCGACCAGGGGTGAGGATGTAGTCCTGCTTTGCAATCTCTTCTATACCAACAGTAGCGCAGTAGCCCTTTTCGTTCTCCAAAGTACCCTCAACATATTTGTCGTAGGTCTCTGCAATCTTGAGGATATCCTCCTCTGACAACTCGCGAAGTTTGCGGGTTACCATGGTGCCCATGTTGCGAGCATCGATGAACAGGGTCTTGTTGGTCTGCTTCTTTGCTCTGTTCAGGAACCATAGGCATACAGGGATAGTGGTAGAGTAGAAGAGTTTGTCGGGAAGTGCCACAATACACTCAACGAGGTCAGCCTTGAGGATATTCTCGCGAATTGTACCCTCGCTACCAGACTGTGATGAAAGAGAGCCATTAGCGAGCACCATACCAATCTTGCCCACAGGCGAGAGGTGGTGAATCATGTGCTGGAGCCAAGCAAAGTTAGCATTGCCTGAAGGTGGAATGCCGTACTTCCAACGTACATCGTCCTGAAGCTTGTCTGCGCCCCAGTCGCTCATGTTGAATGGCGGGTTGGCAAGCACGAAGTCAGCTTTGAGGGTTGGATGCTGGTCCTTAAGGAATGAATCGGCATTTGCCTCGCCAAGGTTTGCCTCGATACCACGGATGGCAAGGTTCATCTGTGCCATTTTCCATGTGGTAGGGTTGCTCTCCTGGCCGAATACGGAAATGTTATTGATGTTACCATGGTGGCGCTCGATGAACTTGGCAGACTGAACGAACATTCCGCCTGAGCCACATGCAGGGTCAAATACGCGACCATGGTAAGGCTTGAGCACTTCTACAAGGGTGCGAACGATACATGACGGAGTATAGAACTCACCGGCATTCTTGCCTTCGGCAGAAGCGAACATCGATAAGCAGTACTCGTAGGTTCTGCCCAGGATATCCTTGCTGTCACCGTGAACCTTCATGTTAACATTGGTAAAGAGGTCGACAACGTTGCCGAGTTTCTCTTTGTCAAGCTCCGGACGTGCGAAGTTCTTTGGAAGAATGCCCTTAAGACGGGAATTCTCCTGCTCGATGAGACGCATTGCGTCATCAATCTTCACACCGACCTCAGGTGTGTGAGCTGCCTTGGCTATTACCTCCCAACGTGCCTCCTGCGGCACATAGAAGATATTGGAACTTGTATATTCGTCCTTGTCCTCCTCCATACCATAGCCTTCTTCAACCAGCTCTGCATACTTCTCGTCGAAACGGTCGGAAATATACTTCAGGAAAATCAGTCCAAGAACAACGTGCTTGTACTCCGAGGCATCCATGCTGCCCCTCAAAACATCGGCCGCGCTCCAGATTTGCTTCTCAAATCCAACGTCGGCAGTGTTAACCTTTGCCATATATGTGAATTGTAGTTTGTTACTTGCTATGCTCAAAGATACGCAAAAATTTCTAATATCGTGTCAAAAACACAAATAGTCCTGCCATATTATGCACTAGATTACTTTATTTCCTCAATTCCGCAAACTTCCAAAAGTTTTGACGATTTGAGCCGAGAGGAAAATCGGCCAACCCACCTTCTCGCCGTACGGTAAGCGGTCATTTCTACGAACCTGAAAAACGACGTTAACGGGTAACTTTTTCCCAAATTAATTGTATATTTACATCAAATCATTTCGGTTATGATAGGGATAGATAAAGAATTGGTGGCGGAGCTATTGGCCAGGGCGTCTGAGAGTCCGCGCCTTAGGCAGAATTTTGATTTGAGGAACTGCGCTACGGGCGGGGGCTCCGGGGTCGTGGATAACAGCCAGCGGATGTTGAATGCGCTGATGCCGGGGACGGTGGTGCCGATTCATAGGCACCCGAATTCGAACGAGAGCATAATCCTCATCAGCGGCAGGGCGGTCGAGCTCTTCTATGACGCCGAGGGGCGCGAGGTGTCGCGCTGTCTTCTGGATAGAGAGCAGGGGAGTTTCGGTGTGGTGGTTCCGGCAGGCGATTGGCATACGATACAGGCACTCGAGCCGACGGTGATTTTCGAGGTGAAGGACGGCCGTTATGGCGAAGATGGAAGTGAAGAATGGAAGTAAATATATTATGAATAAGGAATTGCAGATTTCGCAGCGCGGCATGGATATGCCGGCATCGCCTATCAGGAAATTGGCCCCATTGGCCTATGAGGCTGAGGATAGGGGAGTTAAGATATATAAGCTGAACATCGGTCAGCCGGACCTTCCGACTCCTCAGAAGGCACTGGATGCGCTCAAGACGATAGACAGGCGCGTTCTGGAGTATTCTCCGTCGCAGGGTTACCGCTCCTTAAGGCAGGCTCTGGTGGGCTATTACGAGCGCTACCAGATCAAGCTCCACCCCGATGAGATCATCATCACGACAGGTGGTAGCGAGGCGGTGCTTTTCGCCTTCATGAGCTGTCTTAATCCGGGCGACGAGATAATAGTCCCGGAACCGGCCTATGCGAACTATATGTCCTTCGCCATCTCGGCGGGAGCGGTAATCCGCACGGTCACCACGACCATCGAAGAAGGTTTCTGCCTGCCTAAGGTAGAGAAGTTCGAGGAGTTGATTAACGAACACACGAAGGCCATCCTCATCTGCAACCCTAACAACCCTACGGGCTACCTCTATACCCAGAAGGAGATGAACCAGATACGCGATTTGGTAAAGAAATATAACCTCTACCTGTTTTCCGACGAGGTCTACCGCGAGTTCATCTACACCGGTTCGCCCTACATCTCGGCGATGCACCTCGAGGGCATAGAGCAGAACGTGGTGCTCATCGACTCCGTGTCGAAGCGCTATTCGGAGTGCGGCATCAGAATCGGTGCGCTGATTACGAAAAACGAGCAAGTGCGCCGGACTGTGATGAAGTTCTGCCAACTCCGCCTCAGCCCGCCGCTACTGGGCCAGATAGTGGCCGAAGCGTCCATCGAGGGCACGGAGCAGTACTCGCGCGAGGTCTACGACGAATACGTAGAAAGGCGTAAGTGCTTGATAGACGGAGTGAACCGCATTCCGGGCTGCTACACGCCCATGCCTATGGGAGCCTTTTATACGGTGGCCAAGCTGCCTGTCGACGACGCCGAGAAATTCTGCGCGTGGTGCCTTTCCGACTTCACCTATAAGGACGAGAAGACCCCGAAGGGGTATGTGGGAGAGACCATTATGATGGCGCCTGCAGCCGGATTTTATACTGACGCGAAACTGGGCAGGGACCAGGTGCGATTAGCCTATGTCTTGTGCAAGCACGACCTGCAGAGAGCGCTTTTAATACTCGAAAAGGCACTTGAAGAATATAATAACAAAAACTAAACTGATAAATAGATGATTACACCGGGAAAGAATTATGTCGTAGGTATCGACATCGGCGGCCAGACCGCTAAAATGGGAGTTATAGACAGACGTGGTAACGTAGTGGGCGAGACGGTCATTCCGTCTAACAAACACACGGACCCGGCTGAATACGTGCCGTTTATGGCAGAGGCGCTTAAGGGACTCTTCGCCAAGCTGGGCGTCGAGGACCAGATACTCGGCGTGGGTGCCGGCGCTCCTTGTGCGAACTACCGCAGCGGAACCATCGACAATGCCGCTAACGTGACTTGGGCCAATGGTCGCATAGTTCCATTCGCGAATATGCTCTCCGAAGCGCTCGACGGCATACCGGTAGCCCTTACGAACGACGCTAACGCCGCAGCCCTGGGCGAGATGTACTATGGCGCTGCCAGAGGTATGAAAGATTTTATAGTCATTACCTTAGGCACTGGTGTGGGTAGTGGAATCGTCATCGACGGAAAGCTCGTCTACGGCCACGACGGATTCGCCGGCGAATTAGGCCACGTGCGAGTGATAAGACATAACGGAAGAGCCTGCGGATGCGGCTCGGTGGGCTGTTTGGAGACCTACTGCTCGGCACCGGGCATCGCCAGAACCGCACGCGAACTGCTCGAGACCCAAATCGACACCCCGAGCGTACTGCGCGACATCTACAACATCACGGCTAAGGACGTGCAGGAGGCCGCATTTGCGGGGGATAACATCGCCAACCAGGTCTACGCCTTCACCGGACGCATTCTGGGCGAGGCATTGGCCAATTTCATAGCATTCTCATCTCCTGAGGCCATCATCCTCTTCGGAGGCGTGGCGAAGGCACGTGAGCTCCTTTACGAGCCTGCAGTCAAGGCTATGAACGAGACGGTGTGCCCACTCTGGAAGGACAAGGTGCAGCTGCTATTCTCTGAATTGAAGGATTCCGATGCGGCCATCCTCGGCTCATCTGCCATCGCGTGGGAATTATAGTTCCATCAATTTTTCGGTAAGTTCGGGCCATCTTTTCTGAAAAGAGAAAGGTCGTCCGTTTTCAATGAAACAGTGGGTGCTGGTGGCTTTGCATACCAGTACCCCTTTTACTTTCATAACATACGAAAAGGTAATCTTAAGCTCGGACATCTCCTTGACTTTCAAGCTTATCTCTATCTCGTCCTTAAAGGTCGTAGGCTTTTTGTATTCGCAGCTTACGGCCACCACAGGGGACACGACACCCTCTGCCTCCATCCTGTCGAACCCATATCCCAGCATATCAAGCACATAGATGCGTGCCTCTTCCATAAAGCGAATGTAATTGGAGTGGTGCGTTATGCCCATTCTGTCGCATTCATAATACTTCACCTCTCTTTTAAAACTTTCCATTACTTTCCGATTTCTTTTTCTAATCTAGACATTACCTTTTCCAGAGGCGCGTCCTTCAGCAGCACGACCTTGTTCTCGTCGAGCAAGTACAGCGAAGGGATAGCCCTGATGTTATATTTTTCCGAATCCTGCAGCGTGAATGTCGGGTCAAATCCGCTCTTCCACGATTTGGGATAGGCCTTCAGATAGGAGCGCCACTGCTCCAGATCCTCGTCCACATACATATTTACAACTGCCAATTCTCCCGTCTCCAGGGCATTGGTGACCTGCTCGCTCGACTTCAGCGCATCGATAATTTCCTTACATGCGTTACAGTAAGGATTGCTGAAAAAGAGCAATGTAAACTTTGCCTTTACATTGTAAAGAGAAAAGTGACGTCCGCGAGCATCTTCTATGGTAAAATCGGCGGCCTTTGTGCCCACGGCGTTCAATGCGCAAAGACGCGCGGTCTTCTGCAAGTCTCCTCCCACATAGGCTGCCAGCGCCCCGTAGATGTCTTCGTCGCGATAAGGCGACTGCGGGTCATAGAGATACTTCTCTGCTAATTCCAGAATCACCTCCGGACTCTTTTCATACGCCTTTATAAGCGATTCGCAGGCCTTCTTACGGCCCACTTGCTCGGAAATCCAGATCCAGTTCGCGAATTGGCCCTCTACCTGCTGACGATAACACTCAGGGCTCAATTTGTCCCAGAAATGCGTTATCGCGAAGTCGAGTCGCTGCGCATTGTCCTCGAGGATGGCAGGCGGCTGCACCATAGTGAAATTCACCGAATCCACCTTCGTGGTAGAGACCTGTTTCGCAGAGCGTGCTCCGCGATTAGCGCAGGATAGGGTAAGAACCAGTCCCACTGCTATGACAATTCCCGTCCGTCTCATAGCGCGATGTCGTTAACCAGAGCGTCAAGCGCCTCTATGTCAGTGGATTTCACTGTGCTTTTTATGGTGACTGTGGTCTCTCGCAGGTCGAGCTCTTTCATAGAGGAGAGCATCTCACGCATCACTCGTCCCGCACTTGGCGCCCACGAGCCGTTCTCTACGAGTGCCACCTTGCGCTTGCAGTAACCCTTTATCTGAAGTCTATGCAGGAAATCGTACATAGGGGTGAAAAGTCCTCCGTCGTAAGAGCTGGCAGCCAGCACCATCTTAGAGTACTTGAAGGCGTTTCCCACGTTCTCTGCCATATCGGAATCGCACAAGTCGCTAAGGCTCACCTTCACGCCCTTTTTACGAAGCTCCTCGGCTATGTACTGCGCCGCCTTCATGGTGCCTCCGTATATGCTTGCGCAGGCTATGAACACGCCCTCGCATTCGCTTCGGTACGAGCTCCAGATGTCGTAAAGATGCAGGTATTTTTCTGTCTCGCCGTCCAGAATAGGGCCGTGCAGCGAGCGTATGCTCTTGATTTCCAGTCCTGCGAGCTTTTTGAGCACGGTCTGGACCGGTCCGCCGTATTTGCCCACTATGTTAAAATAGTACCTTCGCGCCTCGCAAGCCCAATCCTTGTCTTCGCTTCCGGTAAATCCGCATGCCGACAGAGCTCCGAACTTGCCGAATGCGTCTGCGCTGTACAGAGCGGCGTCGGTGCTGTCGTAGGTCATAATAACCTCCGGCCAGTGCACCATAGGAGCAGTGACGAATGTCAGGGAGTGACTGCCCAGTTCGAGCTTGTCCCCGTCTTTCACTGCCAATGCATTCCTTACTTCGAATCCTTCGAAGAACTGCGGGAGCATGGAAAGAGCCCTCGCACTCGCGACTATCACGGCCTCGGGGTACTCGTCCATGAACCACTTTATGAGAGCGGAGTGGTCCGGCTCCAAGTGCTGGACTATGAGATAGTCCGGAGTCCTTCCCTCGAGCGCTTCCTTAAGGTTTTCCTGCCACTGCTTGGCCGTGCGGTGATCTGTGGTGTCGAGTACGGCCACCTTTTCGTCGAGGATAAGATAGGAGTTATATGCCATTCCCTCGGGAAGGAAGTATTGATTTTCAAATAATTTGAGGTCTACATCGTCTGTTCCGATATATTTGACCGAATTGCTGAGATTCTTTACCATAACGGACTGTTTTTTGTAGCACAAAAATAGTTATTTAATTCTGAAAATTATAATTATGAAAAAGACATTGTTTATTATCTGCGCTTGCGTGTTGGGTTTGTTTTCTCTCAATTCCTGCTCGCATAGTGAATTGGACGGAAAATGGAAAGTGGAGAGCATAGAGGGAGTGGAACTCGGAGAGCTCTTTAACGAGGCTACGCTGGAAATAAATACTTCGAAAGGAGAGTTTTACGGAGTGACAGGCGTAAATAACCTTAACGGTAATGTTTCAGTCGTGGGCGAAAAGATCAAATTCACCGACGGACCTATGACCAGAATGGCTGCGGACCCTCATTCCATGGAAGTGGAGACTGCCTATGTACACGCCCTGAGTATGGTCAAGAGCTACTCGCTCGAAGACGGAAAGCTGTTGCTTAAGGACAGTGTCGGTCAGGTAGTTATGACACTTGTCAACTAAACACCTGTAAATAAAACTAAAGGAAGGCGACCCTCACGGGCTGCCTTCCTCAAATCTACTAAATTATGGAAAACAATTTAAACTTACCAATTAAGAATTTTCTTGAAATCGTAATCGGCAGGGTTTGAGACATACTGCTTTGCAGCCTCATAATCAGCCTCTGTAATGTAGTGGCAGATGTGATTATAGTAGTTCTGTGCAGTACCACCATCGATATTTACGCGGCGTGGCGGGATCTTGCCTTCCTCGTTCTGAAGATCGTGCAGGTAAAGCGGCTTGGCCTCACCGTTATGATCTACGAATACCATACATCCGGTCTCACCTTTCTCGAAGAGCTCATATACGCCCATAGCGAGTTCTGAGCAGTATGTAAGGTCGAAAGCGATAGGGTCCTGGCAGCGTACGTCGTACCCGATCTCGATAGGACGGGTCTTCACCTTCATACCTATCTTCTTGAATTCTTTCTCGAGGATGTCGTTAAACATCACTGCCTTAGAGATCTTGCCGAGCTCCGGATGTCCGTGCTCGTCGTAGGTAAGATGAGCACCTGTAGCGGTGATTTCCTCCGGATCCAAGTCGTGGAACACGCCCTCAGCCACTACTACGGTACCGTAGTCGATGCCCAGGATCTTGCGTTTGATGATAGAACCGAGTGTAAGCTTTATGATTTTGTCGATGTGAATTTCTGTTTTGTTGAACATCTCAGGGATGATGGTCATAGGGCAGTGAGTAGCCTCGCCGATGCCTAATGCCAAGTGGCCTGCGCTACGTCCCATAGCGGAGATGATGAGCCAGTTTCCTGAAGTGCGTGCATCTTCGTAAACGGTACGAGCGATGTGTGCGCCTTCGTCCTTAGCGGAATTGAATCCGAAGGTAGGAGTATTGTTAGGAAGTGGAAGGTCGTTATCTATAGTCTTAGGAACGTGAATGTTAGCTATAGGATATTTCTTCTGCTCGAGGAACTTCGCGATACGGTTCGCCGTAGAGGCAGTATCGTCACCACCTACGGTAACCAGAAGCTTGATGTCGTTCTGGGTAAAGAGGTCGAGGTTGAAGTTTTTCTCGAAATCTTCTGCTGTAGGTTTGAAACGACTCATCTGAAGGTAGCTACCGCCTCTGTTAAAGTAAGCGTCTGCCTTGAAGAAGTCGATGTCCTCGATGCGAGGGTTCTTTGAGAAAAGGCCGCTGTAACCACCGTGAAGTCCGATTACACGATAACCGTTAGCGAGAAAAGTCTTAGCGACTGAGCATACGACGGTGTTCATACCCGGAGCCGGGCCGCCGCCACATAGAATAATTACTGAACCTTTCATTTGTATATATTTATGTTTTAAAATTTCGCGGTGCAAAAATACATTATTTCTTTAAAATAATAAAATCCATAGGACCTATATTTACCATTTCTTTGCCGACAAAGCGAGAATCTGCCTCCGAAGGTATGGTAACGAGCAGATTGGCCTGGGAGTGCGAGAAATTGCACACCACCAGCACGTCCTGTTTCGCACCCTTTCGCAGGAAGGCGAAGTGCTTGTCGGGGTCGAACCCTTCGAGGGCGGATTGGCAGTAGGAAAGGTCGAAATTCGGTGCGTCCCCGAGCTTCTTCTTCAAGGCCAGCACTTCCTTATACACGGCCAATGTCGATTTCTGCGCGTCCGTGAGCCTGGTGGTCCTGATGGGGGCGCAGTGCGAGAATATGGACGTGCGTCCGCCGTTCCCGTCGGCTGCGTCTTCGCCTAGCTCCTGCCCGAAATAGAGCATGAACGCAGTAGGGTAGAAGAGTGCGCTGACCGCGAGCGCCGCATATCCGTTCTCGGGGCTTCCGGCAAATTCCGGACTGGCTATGCGCTGCTCGTCGTGGTTCTCCAGGAAATTCAGCATACGGGGCTGCAGGTCGCCGAGTCTTTGCCAATTGGCAGTTATCCCTCTGGCGGATTCGTAGCCGCAGGTTACGGCGCGAAGGGTATCGTAGAGGCCGGATTTGTCGTAAAGAAGATCGAACCCGCCGTCGCTGATAAAGCGTCTGTAGGAGTCCATCTGGTAGACTTCCGCTATGAATAGGAGCTCCGGATAGTCGACCTTCGCGTTAGTAGTCAGGAAATTCCAGAATTCGACGGGGACGAGCTCCGCCATGTCGCAGCGGAATCCGTCTACACCGAGTGACGCCCAGAACTTGATGATGTTCAGAAGGCGCTCCCAGTTTTCGGTGCATCCGTAGTCGATTTTATCGGTGTCTGTCCAGTCGTAGTCGTAGCGATGAAGGGTCTTGAGACCTCCGAAGTCGTCGTGATAGTCGGGACTTACGTGATTAGGCACGAAATCGATGATTACCTTAAGTCCCGCTTCGTGAGTGCGCTCGACCAGGCTCCTGAACTCTGCCATACGTGCGGAAGGCTCGTCTGCGAGATAGGCGTTTACGTCGTAGTAGTCGCAGATGGAGTAGGGTGAGCCCCAGTCACCTTTAACATAAGGCTTTCCCGGCTTGGAATGGCTTATTACGCCGGTGTACCACACGTGGGTTACGGACAGGGACTTGAGGTACTTGAAGGTGGACGCGGTAAACGAAGAAAAGCGACCCCGTGAGTAGAGTCGCGTAAGCGTCTGATATATGATCATCGTGGAAGAATCTTGCTGATGATGTCGGTATTATCCATTCTTCCCGAGAACTTCTCTGAGCCGGCGCCTATCGCATAGATAGGCACGTGGTCGCCGGTGTGGTGAAGCGAGGTCCAGCCTATGCCGCAAGAGCGGTTGAACTCGTTTCTGGTCACGTCGGAATCGAAGGTGTCCTTATGATTAGCCTCGTTCCACTGGTCGATGACTCCCTGCCAATTCACTGCGTAGCCGTATTCGTTACTTCCCAGGCTTATTCCGCCGGTCTGGTGGTCGGCAGTGACCAGAATGAGCGTCTGCTTAGGGTGCTTGAGGTAGAACTCGTAAGCTACCTTCACAGCTTCGTCCATCTTCAAGATGGCCTCTATCGTAGGCATGGTCTTGTTAGCGTGGCTGGTCCAGTCTATCTCGCCGCCTTCGCACATAATGAAGAAAGGCTTCTTGTCGCCGAGGGTCTCGAGGCAGTCTTCCATCATTTGGGAGAGAGTGACGAGCTTGTCGTTCTCTACGCCGTAATTGGCCACCTTGCTGCGGTTAGCTTGGTTAGGATTGGCCACCATCACTATCTTGTCCGAAGTGGCATCCTCGAACTCTCTCTGGCCGAAGACTACTTGATAGCCACGGTTTTCGAGGTACTGCTCGCTGTCTTCGCTCTGTCCTTCGGGAGCTTCGAACTTCAGGAAGCCCGAGCCTCCTATGAACTCGAATCCGGTAGAGGGAATCTGGGTGGTGATGTTAAAGTAGTCGCCGCGGCTCTGGACGTGAGCGTAGAAAGCGGCCGGAGTGGCGTGATTAAGGGGAACGGACGAGAAGATGCCCACCTTATAGCCGTAGTCGTCCTTAAGGATCTGCGCCACGCTCTGTACGGGATTACCTTCGGCGTCCACTCCGAGCGAGCCGTTGTTCGTCTTATGTCCGCTCGCGATGGCGGTTCCCGCTGCCGCAGAGTCGGTTATGACGCTGCTCGACGAGTAGGTGGTGCACATTCCGAGCACCGGAAAGGTGGTAAAGCAAAGCTGCTCTCCGCCCAGCTTGCCCTCCAGATGGGAGAGATATGACTCGGTTACAGCTACTTGTGAAGCGCCCATTCCATCTCCTATGAAAAGGAAAATATATTTGGCTTCCGGTTTTGAGGTACAGGACGAGATAAGTAAAAGTCCTGCGAAAATGCTGATGATTGATTTGATGCTATTTTTCATATTTCTTTTTTCGACAAAATTCAGATATGGTCACGGCACTGGCTATGGCGACGTTAAGGCTTTCGGCGTGAGCTCCGTCCCTGAACGACGGAATAAGGAGCTTCGAGGTGCACAGAGACCTGACTCCTTCGCTCACTCCGCGGGACTCATTACCCATAACTATCAATCCCTTAGGCTTTATGTCCGAGGCGTAGAGGTCGCTGCCGTCGAGAAAAGTTCCGTACACGGGAAGTCCTTTCGAGGTGAAGTCCCTGCATAGCTGCTGAATATCGCAATACACTACCGTGTTTCTGAAAATGGTTCCCATACTGGACTGAACCACCTTAGGATTATACTGCTCCACGGTGTCTTCCGATGCGAAGATGCCGTCGATGCCGAACCAGTCGCAGATGCGCATGATGGTGCCGAGGTTACCTGGGTCCCTGACGGAGTCCAGTGCCAGATAGAGCCCATCTTCCTTAATGACGGGCCTGCCCGCGCTTGCCTTTCTTACCACGGCCAATGCAGGCGAGGGGGAGTCGAGAAAAGAGATGCGTCTCATCTGCTCTTCTCCGATTTCCTCTTTATGGAAGAGCATAACTACCTCAAACCCTGCTGCTTGCGCTTCAGATACCATCTTTTCGCCTTCCACTACGAACAATCCGGATTCGTCCCGATTCTTCTTCTGTGACAGGCCCTTTATGGTCTTTATTTCAGATAAAGTCAATTTCTGCATAGTTTCGCGCAAAGATACTCAAATATTTGTTAAATTTGTAGCCTATGAGTGTTAAAATACGCATCTTGACAGTAATGATCGTGGTATCCTGCCTGGTTTCCTGCAGCACCACGAGGGTTCTGAGTGAAGATCAGCTCCGACTGGACAGTAACGAGCTGATAATCACCAATGATGCCTCTTTTCCCGTAAACAGCCTCACTCCTTATATAAGACAGCAGCCTAACCATAGCTACCTGGGCTGGAAGCCGCTCCTGTACGTCTATAACTGGTCCGACGGCAGCGACCGCGGGCTCAACCGCCTCTGGAAGGGATTGGGAGAGGCGCCCGTCATCTATGACCAGGGCCAAGTGGAACGCTCTAAGAGCAGCATAGAGAGCAAACTTAATAATATGGGCTACTTCGACTCGAAGGTGGAAAGCGAATTGCACCTTAAGGGTCAGAACGCACAGGTTACGTATTACATTACATTAGGCGCGAGATATCAGATAGATACCATAATCTATAGACTTCCCGAAAGGCGTAAGGACTTCGCCGAGGACTTCCATGCCGATATCCCGAAGTCTCTTATCAAGGTCGGGGACTACCTTTCCGAGCAGAGTTTGACTGCCGAGGTTGACAGGAGCATGGCTTCGCTTCGCGAAAAGGGCTATTTCGCCCTGAACAGGACTTGCTATAATTTCGTGGCGGACACATTGGCCCGAAATGGAAAGGTCGCACTGGAATATGTCATCTCGGAGGACGAACAGCCGCTTAAGAAGGTCAAGATAAGCAATGTACGCATCACGTACCCGCAGAATCTCAATGTCCGGGAGTCGGTGCTCGAAGGGGTGAATCTCATAGAGCCGGGGCAGCCATATAAGGAGAGCACCGTGAGCGACACCTATTCGAGGTTCTCTTCACTGAAGATTTTCAAGACGGTGGGTATCGATATGAACCAAACCTCCGAAAACGAGGTGGATTGTGACATCACCCTTACCAAGTCCCAGCCGCAGGGCTTCAAGACTAACCTCGAGATGTCTACGAACTCGTCCGGGCTTATGGGCATATCGCCGCAGGTCAATTTCTATCATAAGAACATATTCGGCGGAGGAGAGTGGCTTAACGTGGGATTCGTGGGCAATTTCCAGTTCAAGCCGGACGAGAACATCGCCTCGAACGAACTCGGTACTTCTCTTTCCCTGAGCCTTCCGCGTTTTCTGGGACTTAACTATAAACTATTTAGAGGTCCCGTCATCTCGCGCACCGAAATCAACGCATCCTTTAACTATCAGAATAGGCCGGAGTACACGCGTAACGTATTTTCTACTTCATACGGCTATTCGGGAACCATAAAGGGGCGTTTCTATTATCAGGTGTACCCGTTCAGGGTTAACTACGTGCGTTTGTTCAACCTTAACGAGGAATTCCTCAAGAGGCTGGAGAAGAACCCGTTTATGCGTTATTCCTATCAGGATCACTGCGATATGGGTATAGGAGGCTCCATCTTCTATAACAGCAGCACCGACCTCGTCCCTAAGACCGACTATCATTCAGTCAAGATATCCACAGACATCTCCGGTAACGTGCTCAGCGTATTCCAGAACCTGATGAGCACTAACGAAAGCGGGGAACGTCTGGTGCTGGGTGCGCCTTATTCGCAGTACGCGAGACTCGAGGCCAGCTATGCAAAGGCCATACGCTTCGGACACGACGACAGCAGGGCATTGGCATTCAGAGTATTGGCCGGTGCCGGTGTAGCCTACGGCAATTCGACGGCACTGCCTTACGAGAAGCAGTTCTATGTCGGCGGTGCAGGTAGTATGCGAGGCTGGCAGGCGAGGGCTCTGGGTCCTGGTTCGGCCCAATTGGACAAGACCTTCAGTATCCCGAGCCAGACGGGTGACATCAAGCTCGAGGCGGACTTGGAATACCGTTTTCCTATGATGTGGAAGCTGGAAGGAGCGTTGTTCGCCGAGGTGGGTAACGTCTGGAAGGCCGAGCAGGGCGTGAATCTGGGCGAATTGGCCGCAGACTGGGGTGTAGGATTCCGTGTGAACCTGGACATCCTGGTGCTTCGTATCGACTGGGGTATTCGTCTGAGAGACCCTTCTCTGGATGGCGACAAATGGCTGTCGCCGCTCTCGGCTCTCAAGTCGAAAGGCAGCGCACTTCACTTCGGTGTGGGTTACCCGTTCTAATCCTTTTTCGGATAATACTTAGGCCAGCAAGCCTGAAGATAGGCCTTGAGGTTATTCTCGTGGCGATTATCCGACGGTTCGTAGAAGACTTTTCCCTCTAATCCCTTAGGCATAAATTCCTGATCTACGAAATGGCCCGGGAAGTCGTGGGCGTATTTGTAGTTCTCGCCATAGCCCAGCTCTTTCATAAGCGATGTCGGGGCGTTTCGAAGATATAGAGGCACGGCTGCGGTCTGGTCCTTAGAGACTTCCGCGAGGGCTGCGTTAATCGCCATATAGGCGGAGTTGCTCTTAGGAGAGGATGCCAGATAGACGGTGCATTCCGATAGGGGAATCCTGGCTTCCGGCATACCTATGTTATGGCAAATCCTAAAGCACGAGTCGGCTATCAGAAGTGCGTTCGGATTAGCGAGTCCGACGTCTTCCGCAGCACTGATACACAGCCTTCTGGCTATGAAAAGCGGATCTTCGCCTCCGTCGAGCATACGGGCCAGATAATACACCGCCGCATTAGGGTCGGAGCCTCGGATGCTTTTTATGAATGCGGAGATGATGTCGTAGTGCATCTCGCCGCTCTTGTCGTAGATGGCTATGTTCTGCTGAAGGCATTCGGCTACGGACTTGTCGTCGATGACTATTTTGTCGGACTTGGCCCCTAGGGAATCGACCACTATCTCCAGTATGTTCAACAACTTACGTCCGTCGCCGCCGCTGTAGCGGAAGAGGGCGTCGGTCTGGCTTACGCTTATCTGCCTTTCCTTCAGAAGCACGTCTTCGGTGAGCGCGCGATTAAGAAGGGCTTTCAAGTCGGATTCTTCGAGCGATTTGAGCACGAATACCTGGCATCTGGAAAGAAGCGGGGTAATGACCTCGAACGAGGGGTTCTCGGTAGTGGCGCCTATCAGGGTGAAGATGCCTTGCTCTACGGCTCCCAGAAGGGCATCCTGCTGGGCCTTGTTAAAGCGGTGAATCTCGTCTATGAACAGGATGGGGGGTTCGCCTCCGGAAAAGACCGAGCGGCTCTGCGCCCTGTCTATCACGTCGCGCACGTCCTTTACGCCGGAACTGACAGCCGAGAGGGTATAGAAGTCGCGACCCAAGCTTTCGGCCAATATCTTCGCCAGCGTGGTCTTTCCCACGCCGGGAGGACCCCAGAGTATGAATGATGTGACGTTTCCGCTGTCCATCATATTTTTAAGGACGCCGCCTTCTCCGACCAAGTGGCTCTGGCCCACATATTCGCTAAGCTTATGCGGACGCATTCTTTCGGGAAGCGGAGGTAGAACTGTATTCATAGTCGTAAATATACGATAAAGTTTTCGCAATACCGCCATTTTACAAAATAAATCCGTAACTTAGCGGACGTGTACAAGAACCGAAAAATCGCTCTGCTATGCGTAGTGGTGCTCTACTGCCTGATTACGCCGAGTTTCGCTCAAGACAGCGAGATAAAGATGTTGCGTACCGGTGTCATCACCTCATATAAGGAGCAGAACGTTTCCATCATCGCCAGTTCTTCCAAGCAGGAAAATACCTTTAACGTGTTCAACTTAGGTCTGGACACCTACGGAATGTTCAGCTACAAGTCGCGCCTTCCGGGAGGCAAGTTTTCCTTTTCTCACGACACGATTTTCCATCGCGGCGGCTTCGACGACGGACAGGTGGAATATATACTATATGTAGGCGCGGGCTTCGTCGGTGGCTACGGAAAGGATTTTTCGAATATGAAATATAATCCGGGTGCCATACTGGGCCTTACCTCGTCGGTGGGCACTCTCGTGGCGTTCAAGGGTACTAACCTGGAGCTGGGACTGGACTTTACTGCGCAGTGGGCGATACACATCCGAAAGATGGAAGAGAAGAATGGACTCATCGGCCTCTCGTGGTATGCCAATGGTCTAATCTACGCGCTCGTGCCTCAAGTTTGCATTTACTATAGGTTCAAATGAAACGTCTTCTCGCCATAACATTTTTGTTTTTCGCATTAACTCTTAGTGCGAAACCTCGAGTTACGGGTGGTTTGAGCTGGGGCTATCTTCCTCAGGTCTACAGGTCGTATTCGTGCGCCTATTATTCGGGAAGGGACGGTTACAGAATCAACGATTCGCGTGAAGGAATGCGTTATGTCCGGAATTCCTATGTACTGCTGGATGGTGGAGTGGATTTTCTAAAGCACTTTTCGGTGCATCTTCAGACAGGCTTCAGGGGAGTGGATGTAGATTATGTAATAATGCCGATGAACGTGGATTTCAGGTTCTTCTTAAAGGGTTACGACAGGAGCGGACTGTTCATAGGCGGTATGGCGGGAGCGGCTCTGCACAAATGGTCGTTCGATGACGGCATCTTTAATGCGGGACTCTCCTTAGGATACAGGGAGCAGCTTTACCGAGAACTGAGCGTAGATTTTACCTTCAAGATAGAGGGCATAAACTGTCACCCTCTGCCCGTAGACAAATATGAGGGCGTCATATCGCGCCCTCAAGTATTGTTTTCCAACACGAATTACCTTTTCGTGGGGTTAGGAATCGGTATAAACTTCTAGAATTTAAGAAACAGATAGATCATATAAACTACTTCCATAAACAGGAAGGTGATTCCGGCCGGTTTCGACAGTTGGCTCTTCTTGGAGGCATTGGCGAAGATGAACAGGGCCAATACGCTGGCTACGATCGTCGCCATATCTACATAATTGAATGAGGATGTGTCGAGCGGATGAATGAGACCTGAGATGCCAAGTATCAGCAGGATGTTGAAGACGTTGCTACCGACGATGTTTCCGAGTGCCAATTGGCCTTTCTTCTTAGCGGCGGCCACCACGCAGGTCATAAGTTCGGGCAGGGAAGTGCCTACGGCGAGGATGGTCACTGCGATGAACTTGTCGCTAGCGCCGAGTGCGTGTGCGAGGGTTACTGCGTTGTTTACGAAGAGCTTGCCTCCGAAGATGAGTCCGGCCAATCCGCCCACTATCATAAGTATCGACAGGAAGGTGCCGTAGTTCTTTTCAACTACTTCTTCTTCGATGGCGGCGGCTTCTGCCTTGCCTGCCTTGAAGTTATAGAGAAGGTAGATGGCGAATATGGCGAGGAAGAGTACTGCGTCAAGTCTGTTTATGGTGCCTTTGAGGACTATCAGACAGAAGAAGATGGTGATGCAGAGAAGGATGGGGATGTCTTTCGTCTTGTTGTCTTTCGTTATCGCGATAGGAGAGAAGATGGCGGTGAGGCCGAGTATCATCAGGATGTTGAAGATATTTGAGCCTGTGACGTTTCCTAATGAGACGGCTGAGTTTCCGTCGATGGCGCCGGTGATGCTGACGACGAGTTCAGGACAGGAGGTGCCGAAGCCTACGATGATTATGCCTATCACGAATTCGCTGATGCCGATTTTTCGTGCTACACTGGAAGCTCCGTCCACCAAGATGTCGGAGCCGTAGACCACCAGTCCCAGTCCGACTAAAAGTAATACAATTGACAGTAACATCTAATTTTTTATTATATTTTTTTCGCAGGGAGAAAGTACCTTGTAGACGATACGCGCTTCGCGCTATCCCTCCCACTTCGTGGGCCCCTCCCATTCATGCGCACATCAGTGCGCCGGCCGAACCATGTATTTTGCGGTTGAGCGGTGAGAAAGTACCTTGTGGACGATACGCGCTTCGCGCTATCCCTCCCACTTCGTGGGCCCCTCCCGTTCACAAGTCACGGGCGACTAGCCGTCCACAAAGTACATTTCTCCCCGCCATAATTTAATTATTACATTTGCGGACGAGGCGGCAGACGTTCTCGACGTGGTGGGTGTGCGGGAACATATCTACCGGCTGAACGTCGGTAATGTCGTATTTCGTGCAAAGTACTTCCAAATCGCGTGCCTGAGATGCAGGATTGCAGCTCACGTAGACGATAGTCTGCGGCTCCGCATTCAAGATCACCTGCGCCACGTCCGGATGTATGCCAGCACGAGGTGGGTCCAATATGATCACGTCGGCCTTTCCGTGCTCGGCGATAAAGTCATCCGTAAGAATATCCTTCATATCCCCGGCGAAAAACTCGCAATTCGCGATGCCGTTCGCGAGCGCATTGGCCTTAGCATCCTCGATCGCTTCCGGTACGTACTCAATTCCTATCACCTTCTTCGCGCTTCTCGAAACGAACTGCGCGATGGTGCCAGTACCCGTATAGAGGTCGTAAACCGTCTCCGATCCCGTGAGTCCCGCATACTCGCGAGCCACCTTGTAGAGATTATACGCCTGCGGAGCGTTCGTCTGATAGAACGACTTAGGACCTATCTTGAACTTGAGCCCCTCCATCTGCTCGTAGATGGAATCCTCTCCCTTATAAAGGATGCACTCCTGATCGCTTATGGAATCGTTCAGTTTCTCGTTGATGACATAATAGAGCGAGGTGATCTGAGGAAATTCCGCTGCGATGGCGTCGAGCATCTTCACTCTGCCGGCAAATTCGTGTCCGAAGCAGATGATGAGCATCACCTGGTCGTCTTCGGTAGTGCGAATGAACATATTGCGAAGCACTCCGGAATTCTCCCTGAGGTTATAGAACGGGATTCTATGCTCCACGGCGTACTTCTTAATGAAGAGACGGATGGCATTAGACGGCTCCTTCTGAAGATAGCAGTGCTTGATGTCCAGCACCTTATCGAAGAACCTGCCCACGTGGAATCCCAGACCCACCCTATCTTCCGGGGCCAATTCATCCGGCTCCTCGTCGGGGAAAATCCACCTGTGGTCGGATGCGCTGAATTCCAGTTTGTTACGATACTCTATAGTGTGCTCGGAAGGAAGCGTGGGGTTGATTTCCGGAACATTCAGATGGCCTATGCGGACCAATTGGTCATAAACCTGACGGGTCTTGGCCTCGAGCTGCATCTCATAAGGAAGGTGCTGCCATTTGCAGCCCCCGCACACCCCGAAATGCTCACAAAATGGGGTGAGGCGGTGTTCGGAAGGGGAGACTATTCTCTCGACGCGCCCCTCCAAGTAGTTTTTCTTTCTTTTAGTCACCAGAACATCCACGACGTCGCCCGGAACTGCGTATTCCACGAACATCACCCTCGCCGTGGCATCTTCGCTTTCCGTAGGGAGTTTGGCGTGCGCTATGGCCTTTCCTTCGGCTGCCACGCCCTCGATTAGGATGTTATGAAGAATCAATCTATCTTTCATATATTATATGCATTTGCTTACGACTGGTTGTCAAAAGGGGAGGCATTCCCGCTGATGTCGAGCCTGTTAGCTGCGAAGCTGAAGTTCTCTTTATTAAGCTCCGTGTACAGGGTCTTGTAAAAGTCGTGATATACCGGCCAGTAGTCAGGGGACTTTACCCAAAGCTTGATCACGAACTCTACACCGGTAGTGTTCAAATCGTTAACGGCTATGAACGAGTCAAACACGCGAGCGTCGGCAGCGATTATGGAATTTACCTTTTCTATGAATTTGTCGGCGTCGGTGCCGTGAGCCATAGGAATCTTGAAGTCGACGCGTCGGGTTTCCTTTTCGGAGTAGTTGTTGATGTTAGCCGACGATAGGGCTCCGTTAGGAATGATTATCACACGGTTATCTGTGCTGATGAGCTTGGTCGAAACCATATTCACCTCGCTCACAGTGCCGCTATAGCCCTGCGCCTCGATAAAGTCGCCCACCTTGAAAGGCTTGAAAATCAAGAGCATAATGCCACCTGCGAAGTTCTGGAGAGTACCGCTCAGTGCCATACCTATGGCCATACCGCCGGCTGCCAGAAGAGCCGCCAGGGAAGTGGTGTTGACGCCGAGAGTGCCTATGCACAGAGTGATGACCAAAATGGTCAATACCACTGATACCATGGAGTTGGTAAAGCTCGCTATGGTCTTGTCGGTGTGTTTGCGCTCGAAGTTGCGATTCATCATCTTCTTCACGCGCTTTATGAGCCAAAGGCCTATCACATAGATAATTATAGCGGCCACTACCTTTAATCCGAACTCGATGGCACTATGAACCAGCTGGGTTACAGCCGTATGTGGGTCTGTTTTAAGGACGTTTACGAATTCTTCTGTGACATTTCGCAGCGAATCAGTAGTTTGAATGAGCTTCTGTTCGTCGACCACAGGAAGAGTAGTTTGCAATAGTTTCGTTATCATCTTTCAAGATTTCATCTAATCGGACAAATATACGCACGATTTTTCATATTTCAGCAGGAGAGTTCCTTCATACGCATAAGTTAACATAATATAAATTGTGTAACTAAAGCCTCATTGGCCTGAGAGATAGATTGTTTCACAATTCGAAAAATATCACTATATTGGTAGCCGAAAAAATTGATTATTATAGCACTAAGTAGCGTTAAAGAATAAGTTGGCAAAGATTTGCGATGAAAGACGCAAAAGATTATCAAGTTGTTCTTTAAGGATTACCAAACTTTTAGCATTATGATTAAAAGAAAACAATTCGCAAAAGTGGCCGGAGCTATATGCTGCGTCGTAGCCTTTACGTCGGCGCTTTCCGGGTGCAAGGTGGATGAACGTTACAACTTCGAGAACATCAAGAATGTTAGCACGGACGTAACGATCTTCCAGAACGGAATTTCAGTTCCTTTAGTACAGAGTACGGCTAAAATCTCTGTAGATTCACTAATTAACCTGTCCGGACTCGACACCACGGCATTCGGAGACTATCTGAAGGTGTACGATAACGGAGATTACTACCTGGGATATGAAACGAACTATTCTATGAAGGAGGCTCTTGACGAGCTGAACCTCAAGAATCTGGTCGATATATCTTCCGTCGGTTATTCTACCGAACTCACCTACGACATCGGTTCTCTGGACGCATCTAATTTCGCTACCACGCGTATGGAATACGAAGGTGGCGAAACCATCGGCGACATCAACATCAACACTAATGTAGAGCCGATTAGCCAGAAAAGCGTGATTCTGACGCAGAAACAGCTTTCTGCTGCAGTGCAGTCAGCACAGGCTACGGGAACGAGCCAATTGGTATTCCCTGCTTTCAACATTCCGTTCAGCGCTGAAAAACAGACGATTGCGGGATTTACCCTTCCTTCGGAGATTAAGAGCATCGAAAGCGCTACGCTAAAGCCGGGTGCTGCCATCAAGATGGAGGTAAGCATACCGGGATGCATCTTCACCGAAGGAGACATAACGCCTGAAATAAAGGTGGACCTAAAGGACATCCTCGTACTTAAAGGTGGCTCTACAGTGCTGGATTGCAGTGACTTGAAGCTTACTCCCGCTAACTCCTACCATGCAGTCAAGTCCTACGAGATCGCTTCCCTGAACGTTAGCGATTTCACTGCGGACAAAGTAATTACGGCAGTGGGAAAACTGGTGGTGACGAACCTAAAGACTACTCTCGAGAAGGCCAAGGCAGAGAATAAGGACATCTGCGTACAGATTAAGGTGACTTTCACGGGAATAGAGCTCCAAAGCGCCATAGGACAGATAAAAAGGATGTCTTACGAGGTGGTAGTACCTCAGGAGAAGATCAGCTACGACCTTCCTGACGACATAGGCAACTTCGGAACTTTCACCATCATTCCTAAGGGAGAGCCTTGTGTAGAGGTGGTTCTGGACATTCCTGTAATCGCCGGAACCGAGATCAAGTCGGACAAAGGCATAGTAATCAATGTGCCGGAATTCGTGGTATTCTCCCACATTCCTTCGGAATTCACTTACGACGAGACTACTCACAACCTTACTCTTAACACGATAAAGAAAGGCACCTATAAGATCCCTATCGAAAGGCTCGTGATTACCCCTAAGAAGGTCGACCAGAAGTACGTATTCGAGGGCGTTTACTCAGTAAACGGCGAAATCTACATCCCGGAGAGCCGTATAGACTTGGTAAATCTCATCAACTGCTCAGGCCAGAAATTCGGCGCGAAGGCCGTTCTTCCGAGCATCGAGGCTAAGAGCGTGAAATTGGACGAATTGGCCATAGACGTGGACGAGAAGACCGAGATCACTCTCGCAAATGCCACCGATATCCCGGAAATGGTCGAGAAGATAGGTGAAGTGAATCTTCTGGGGACGAAGGCCCAATTGGCAGTGAACTTCACGAATCTCCCGGACATCGGTACGGGCAAGTATATGGTAGATTTGGTGGCGTCGCTGCCGAAATTCATCTCCCCTTCGACCATAGAGATTAAGGGTGAGGTATCCGCAGACGGCCGATTCGAAAGGACTGTCGACATTAACAAGCTGGACCTCAGCGGATTCGATTTGGTCAAGATGCGCCAGGCCGGCGAAAGCATCGGAGGAGAAATACTTATCAGCGGTAAGGTAAGCGCGGACAACCCTTCCGTAGAAGTGGATAATCTTAACGGCAAGGTAAGCGGAAAGGTGGACATAAACATCGCCGGAGCGGATGGCAAGATTAACATAGAAGACATCTATGCTAACGTGAACTATCAGCTGGACAGCCTGTTGGAGATACCGTTCTTCACTATGCCGGAAGAATTGCAGGGTTGTACGTTCGACCTTCCTAATGCGGAGCTGAGCGTGAACGTGGTTTCGAACCTCGCCATCCCGGCAAGCGCGAAGATAGATTTCAACAACGGAATGTACGATCTTCCTCTCGTGTTCCCTTATTCGCAGAATGCTTCCGAAAGCAAGAACGAGCTCAACAAGTTCAACATCGACATTAATCCTCTTATTAAGGAGCCTAGTGAGACCATTCCGGCTAGGATCCTCCTGAACATTGACCCTAAGAAGGATTGTCACGTGGAGCTCGCCGCAGACTATAATCTGGACATTAACGTGGGCTTCGAAATCCCGCTGAAATTGGGCGAGAACTTCGATTTGAGCTTCTCCGACACGCTCGACCTCCAGGATAACGCCGAGATTCTTCGCGAAACGCTCAAGAAGACTTCCGCACAGCTCTTCGGCAAGGTGGAAAACACTATGCCTTTCAAGGTGGGCGTGAAGCTGGAACTTCTCGGATACGACGCTCAGACAGATACTTATACCGTAATCGAGACGGATAAGCCGATAGAGTCAGTGCTGGCCCTGCCGGGTGCCACTAACGATTTCACAGTCGTGCTGGACACTCAGGAAGGAGCCGAACTCGACAAGCTCTCACACATTAGATTCACCATCGCACTCGGTGCGAGCGGTAGTAACCTCACTAAGGACAACTACATTCAGATTAGCGGACTGGGAGTTACCATACCGGAAGGAATCTCCTTGAACCTTAAAGATTTAACTAACAAAGACGAAGAATAGAAGCCTCATGAAAAATATAAAACCCATCATTCTGACTCTCGCTCTGGCTACTGCAGGCATTTGCGCCTCGGCACAGAGCCGCAGTTCTTACTTTCTCGACAACTATGTGTATGGTTACAGATTGAACCCTGCGATAATGTCGGAGAGATCATTTTTCTCCTTGCCCGTAGTAGGTAACGTACAAGCCGACATCCAAAGCGGAATAGGAGTTTCCACACTTCTCTATCCTGCTCCTGACGGAAACGGACTTGTAACAGGTTTTAACTCAAGCGTCTCTTCAGAGGAGTTCCTCTCTAAGATAAAGGATGCGAATGCCATAGGCCTGACAGCCGACTTCAACTTCATCTCCCTCGGATTCCGTAAGGAAAGGAGTATGACTAACATCGAGTTGAACCTCAGGACCACGACCGACGCAGCGCTTCCGGGAGACCTTTTCAGATTACTTAAGGAAGGCTCGAAGGCATCGGCTTACGACCTGTCTAACACTAAGATAAATGTCAGGTCCTATTTGGAGCTCGCCTTCGGAAAATCCCATATGAACGTAGAGCACACCTTCACTTTCGGATATAGGGTGAAACTGCTCGCCGGATTGGCCGGAGCGGATGTCCTTATGAACGACACCCAAGCCACCGTAAACGGGGAGCAACTGTCCGTAAACGTGAATGCCAATGGCCGAATCGCCTGTCCGTTCATCAGTTTCGAGACTAAGGAGGACGGCACTTTGGGAAATGCCAATTTCGACCCTACGAAGCTCTCTCCTGCAGGATTCGGCGGTGCCATCGATGCCGGCGTGGTATGGACTCCTAACGAGCATTTAAGCGTCAGTGCGGCCATCAACGACCTCGGTGCCATAAATTGGACATACAACACCATGCTCGAATCGAAGGGCAGCGTGGAATTCAACGGATTGGACCTCAGTGCCGAAAACTCGGACGCGCAGGCCGAGCTGGACAAGGTAGCGGACGATTTTAAGAAATTGGCCAATTTCGGCATCGTCGACGGCACTGCATCCCAGGTAGAGATGTTGCCTTTCACTGCCAATCTGGGCGCTCGTTTCCGCATTCCTTACGCAGAATTCATCGGTCTGGGCGTGCACGGAAGCTATAGGAACGGAATAACCCCTGAATGGGACGCCAGAGCAGCGCTTACCCTGTCGCCTTGCGGATGGTTCAGCATTACCGGAAACTATGGCTACGGTACGTTCGGACCTGTGTGCGGAGCTGCCTTGAGCCTCACGATATTAGGCCTTAACCTGTTCGCAAGCGTAGACGGATACTGCGGACCTCTGGGACTATACGAATCCATCCCATATCCTGTAAACGACTTCAGATATAGGGCGAATGTGGGACTAGTTATGCAGATAGGTAAAAGATTTACCAGATAAGGAGATTACGGCTCCCTTCTGAAAAGAAGGGAACTGTCTCCGTATGACAAGAAGCGGAAGTCGTGAGATAGCGCGTAATCATAGATTTTACGCCAATCTTCTCCTACAAATGCTGCCACGAGCAGAATCAATGTACTTTCGCTCTGATGAAAGTTGGTCACCAACATATCTACCAAACGGAACTTGAAGGTAGGCACGATGATTATTCTGGTGCCTACCTTTATTTCGTCTAAGGAATTGGCATTCAGATAGTCTATTATGCCCTGAAGAGCTTCTGAGGTGGTGTATGGGTAGTCCCTGGTATAGGGCGCCCACTGCTGCACGTCTTCCGGATGGCCATTTTCCAAGCAGGACACGCCCACATAGTAAAGCGATTCGAGCGTACGCACCGATGTAGTGCCCACGGCCACTATCTTCTTTTTATTAGCTACCAACTCTTCGAGAAGGGACTTCTTTACCACGAACGGCTCCCTGTGCATAGGGTGATCGGCCACGTCGTCGGTTTTTACGGGAAGGAAAGTGCCGGCCCCCACGTGAAGGCATACATTACGCATTTCCACGCCCTTTTCTCTTAATGCGTCGAGCACTCGGTCAGTGAAGTGAAGCCCGGCCGTAGGAGCCGCCACGGAGCCTCTAATATGGGCATAAACAGTCTGATAGCGTTCCATGTCTATAGCCTCGGTTTCCCTGTTCAAATAGGGTGGAATAGGGACGTTTCCGCACAAATCCAGCACGTTGGAGAATGGCATACCGCCATCCCACTTGAATTCCACGACTCCACTTTGAGCCTCGCGGCTTATAAGACGGGCTTTCAGGTTAAGGCCAAGCATATCGGCACGAAGGTTTTCAGGCGTGCTTTCCGGTATGAAATAGGAAAGAATGTCGTCTTTCCAGCGTTTCGAGTTTCCTATGACGCACTGCCAAGAGCACTTCGCGGTAGAAGAGAAAGCCTGGGCGTAATCTGCCGGCTCTACGGGCTGTAAGCAGAAAATTTCTATGTGAGCACCGCTTTCGCGCCTAAAATGCAGCCTCGCAGGCACGACTTTAGTGTCGTTAAATACCATTAAAGTGTCGCTCCGGATGAGCTCAGGGAGGTTTTTGAAGTGTTTTTCGCTGATTTCACCCTCTCTGTAAATCAATAATTTCGAGAGGTCACGCTCACTTAGTGGGTATTTCGCGATTCTCGCATCAGTTAACGGGTAACTGTAATCTTCTATATGAATGCTTGGTATCATAATCTTTAACAAATTCGAGCGCAAAGATAATCATAAAAAACATAATCTGTCACTCTGTGTAATTTTTAACATTTGTAAAAGAATTAAAAGCAATACACTTGTATGAAAATGCCAGATTTTACATTTTTACAAGGTGTGTTAAATTCACAAGAGTAAAGTTTCAAAGAGTTTCACCCGCCCCGCCCGCGGTGCCCGGATTGGGTTATAAAATTTACTTATAACTTAATATTCAAGTAAGTATGTATTTTATAATCAGTAATTTTAGCGGTTTAATTAAAGTAAATTTGCGCCCCTTCGAACGCTTGAAATGCCACATTCAGGACATTCAGCCGTCCCTGAGGTCTACGATAATGATTATCGCCGAAGTTACCTGCCGAACAATCAGTATTTTAACTATAAATGCCTAAAGTGATACTACACCCATCAATTTCTCTATTTACAACAGTAAAGACTCCCCTTTTACAAAATGGCATTGTTTTACATTAAATTAATTCTTACATTTGTAAAAACAACTTTACAATTATGATTTCACGTTTGAACCAACTTTTACAAGTGGAAGGTATGAGCAAATCTGAGTTCGCCGAGCGGCTCGATGTAGCTCCTGCGACCATCTCTCACCTTCTCTCGGGTAGAAACAAGCCCAGCTACGAGATAATAAGGGCCATCGGTGAGAAATTCCCCGAGCTCAGCCTCGATTGGCTCATAAACGGGAACGGAAAGATGTTCAAAAACGACGATTTCTCGATGCAGGACACGTCGTCCCCCGGATTATTCGATTCTCAACCTACATTCAAAGCTTTAGATAAGGCAGAGAAACAGGTTGAATTAAAACCAGTTATTAAGGAAAAATCCATCTCTAAAATAATGATTTTCTTTACCGACGGGACATTTCAGGACATCTCGGTCAAATAATTTGCTATATTTGCAGCCTATGCTTGAGAAAACTTTAAGTCTTGAAAAGAAAATCGGCGAGATTCTTTCCAAATCCGACACTACCCTTTCCGCTGCGGAATCCTGCACCGGAGGTATGATTTCGCACGTCATAACTTCAGTTCCCGGAGCTTCGAAGTATTATCTGGGCAGCGTAACCTCCTACGCCATTAAAATCAAGGAAAAGGTGCTGGGAGTGCCTGCCGAAGTCATCAGGAGTAAGGGTGTGGTAAGCAGCGAAGTGGCCTGCGCCATGGCCGAGGGCGTGAAGAATCTTATGCAAAGCACATACGCCGTGGCCACGACGGGATTGGCAGGACCGGGAGGAGACGACTATAACCCTCAGGGAACGGTCTGGATAGCGGTAAGCGGCCCGCAAGGCACTGTCAGTCATAAACATATAATGAACGGCGAGCGTAAGGAGAATATCGAGCTCTTTACACACGCCGCCATAGAGATGCTTTACGATTATATCCGCGAATCTATTGGAGGTTAAACCATTCCTGGGTCTTGGCATCCAAAGCCTGCTTTAACTCCAGGTATTCCTGCGTCTTGGCCATAATGTCCGTGCCCTCGGGAGGAGCCTCCAGAAGGGTCTCTATCGCCTTTATACTATTCTCCAGACGCTCTATATCCCCTTCCAGCGCCTTAATCTTGTTCTGCTGCGCCCTTTGCTGGCGAGAAAGCTCTTTCTGCTGCTGATATGAAAGGGTTTGGACTTGCTTGGCCGGAGCCTCAGTCGTCTCCTGCTTTTTCCTGTCGAGTTCGTGGAGCGACTCCATCTTCTTGTTCTCCAGGAATTCAGCTATGGTCTCCAGGTGCTCGCGTACCTTTCCGTCGTTAAACTCGTAGAATTTGTCCACCAGGCCGTCGAGAAAGTCCCTATCGTGGGAAACTATGAGCAAAGCCCCGTCGTAGGCCTTAAGAGCCTGTTTCAGAATGTCCTTACTCTTTATGTCCATATGGTTCGTAGGCTCGTCGAGAAGCAGGAAATTGTGGCTCTGAAGCATAAGCTTGGCCATACCCAGACGCGCACGCTCACCTCCGCTTAGCACCGCTACCTTTTTGTCGATGTCCTCGCCGCGGAACAGGAATTGGGCCAATATGTCCCTGACTTTCGTGCGTATGTCGCCCACTGCCACGCGATCGAGGGTTTCGAAGACGGTGTCATTTTTATCCAGCACATCTTCTTGGTTCTGAGCGAAATAGCCTATATTGACGTTATGTCCGAGACGGCTCTCCCCTTTTTCCACGTCGAGTTCGGAGGTGATTACCCTCATAAGGGTGGTCTTACCCTCTCCGTTTCGTCCGACGAGTGCCACCTTCTCCCCTCGCTTTATCTCGATGTCGGCATCGCGAAATACCGTTTTCTGTGGGTATGAGACGGTTATGCCCTTCGCCTGGTACACTATGTCGCCTGAACGCGGCGCAGGCGGGAATTTGACGGTCAGACGAGCATTGTCCGTCTCGTCCACCTCTATCCTCTCTATCTTTTCCAGCGCCTTTATGCGGCTCTGGACTTGATTGCTCTTAGTGGGCTTATATCTGAACCGAGCTATGAAATCCTCGGTCTTCTCTATCATCTTCTGCTGGTTTTCGAAAGCGGCCATCTGCCCCTTCATTCTCTCCGCGCGCAGCTCCAAATACTTGGAATAAGGCACTTTATAGTCCTGCACGTGTCCCAGCACTATCTCCACGGTGCGGTTCGTCACCCTGTCCAGGAACTTCCTGTCGTGAGACACCAGCATGAGCGAACCCTTGCGCGAGGCCAGATAATCCTCGAGCCATTCGATGGACTCTATGTCGAGATGGTTCGTAGGCTCATCAAGAAGAAGCACATCGTGCTGACGCAGAAGGATTTTGGCCAATTCTATGCGCATATTCCAGCCCTGCGAGAACGACTCGGTGGGCCTGCCCAGTTCGCTATCCCTGAAGCCCAATCCCAGCAGGGTCTTTCTCGCCTGAACCTCGGGTGGTTCGCTGTGGGTGGCTGCCAGATGCTCATTGAGCTCCGCGAGCCTTTCTGCCAAGTCCAGATAGTCCTGCGATTCATAGTCTTCGCGATGGGCCAATTCTTCCGTCACCCGTCTTATTTCCTCTTCGAGCTCGTTTTCCTTATCGAAGGCGGTCAATGCCTCCTCCAGTACGGTCCTTCCCCTGTGGTGCTCCATAATCTGCGGAAGATAGCCCACGCTTATGTGAGCGGGCATATCTATCTGGCCCGACGTAGGAGACTGAAGACCGCATATCATCTTCATAATAGTGGACTTGCCGGCACCATTCTTACCGACAAGTCCAATTTTATCCGTTTCGCTGATATGGAAGTTTATGCGGTCCAGCAGGACGAATCCTCCATAGGCGACTGTTACATCATCAAGAGAAATCACTACAATGTCTTAAGTGTTGCTTCAAGTGCTTCGATTCGAGCGGTAGCATCGGCCTGTTTCTTTCTCTCCATAGCCACTACCTTCTCCGGTGCGTGGTCTACGAAAGACTGGTTGGACAGCTTCTTGTTCACGCTTTCGAGGAAACCTCTCTGATGCTCGAGCTCGGCGAGAATCTTAGCCTTCTCCTCGTCGGCATTTACGAATCCGTCCAGAGCGACGCTCATCTTTATGGTACCTACTATGAATGAAACTGCCGTACCTGTGTACTCTCCGCTTACGATTTCGGAAAGATTGGCCGATTTCTGCAGGATAGGGATGAATTCTAGAGCAATTTCCCCGTCTATGTAGAGCTTGAGGCTCTCCTTAGGAGAAATCTGCTTCTGTGCCCTGATGCCACGTATGTTCACGATAGCTTCCTGAATCTTCTCGAAGCCATTGAGGAAGTCTTCGTCGTATGGCCCTGCGACAGGAGTGCGCTCGAACATAATGGTCTGACCCTCACGGCGCTCCGCTATTGTATGCCACAATTCCTCGGTGATGAAAGGCATAATAGGGTGGATCATCTTCAAGAGCTTCTCGAAGAACTCCATCGTGCTTTCGTAGGTACGTCCGTCGATAGGCTGTCCGAAGGCCGGCTTCACCAACTCCAGATACCACGCACAGAACTGATCCCAGAAGAGCTTGTAGATGGTCATAAGAGCATCGGAGATGCGGAACTTGGCATAGTGGTCCTCTACCTGCTCTATAGTCTTCGAAAGGAGGTTGTCGAACCATTTTACGGCCGTCCTGCAATTCTCGCTCTGTTCTGCCTTTTCATCTACGCTCCAGCTGCTTATGAGTCTGTATGCGTTCCATATCTTGCCACAGAAATTACGTCCCTGCTCCACCTGTGACTCGTCGTAGAGAATGTCGCTTCCTGCCGAAGAGCAAAGCAACATACCCAGACGCACTGCATCTGCACCGTATTTATCGATGAGGTCCAGAGGGTTAGGAGAATTTCCCAAGGTCTTGCTCATCTTGCGGCCCAGCTTGTCGCGTACGATTCCCGTGAAATATACGTTCCTAAATGGAACCTCGTCCATAAACTCGTCACCTGCCATAATCATCCTGGCTACCCAGAAGAAGATGATGTCCGGACCTGTAACCAAGTCATTAGTAGGATAGTAGTATGACAAATCGGCATTAGGCTTATGCTCCGGAACGCCCGGTCTCTTCGGGTCGAACACGGAAATAGGCCACAGCCAGCTGCTGAACCAAGTATCCAGCACGTCATCGTCTTGGTGAAGATCTGCTGCAGTGATGTTAGGGTCCAGAAGCTTGGCTGCCTCCAGCGCCTTCTCCGCAGTACTCTCCACTACATATCTTCCGTCCGGAAGGTAATATGCAGGGATGCGCTGTCCCCACCACAACTGACGGCTTATGCACCAGTCGCGTGCATTCTCCATCCAGTGACGATAGGTGTTGCGGTATTTGTCCGGAATGAACTTGATCTCCCCTTCTTCCACTCTGGCCAATGCTGCCGGAGCCAATTCTTCCATCTTCAAGAACCACTGTGCGCTAAGCCTAGGCTCGATTACGGCATTAGTTCTCTCGGAATAGCCTACAGGGGATATGTAATCTTCGATTTTCTCGATGTTTCCGGCCTCTTCGAGCATCTTCACGATCTTCTCGCGCGCTACGAACCTGTCTTCGCCCACGAGAATCTGTGCATCCTCGGTAAGACATCCGTTCTCGTCGATGATGTCGATTACCGGGAGGTTATGCCTAAGACCTATCTCGTAGTCGTTAGCGTCGTGTGCCGGAGTCACCTTAAGGCAACCGGTACCGAAGTCCATCTCTACATAGTCGTCCTCGATGATAGGAATCTCCTTATTGATGAGAGGGATGAGCACTTTCTTACCGTGCATCCACTTGTGTCTCTCGTCATTAGGGTTCACACAGATGGCGGCATCGGCCATAATGGTCTCGGGACGGGTGGTAGCCACCACGATGTAGCGGTCGGTAGGATTACCGTTACCGTCCGAGATGAAATATCTCATATGATAGAAATGGCTCTTCGTGTCCTTATGGATAACCTCGTCGTCCGACACGGCGGTATGCCCTACCGGATCCCAGTTTACCATTCTGACACCGCGATATATCCATCCCTTCTTGTAGAAATACACGAAAGTGTTTATTACGGCCTCGTTAAGTTCCGGCTCCATAGTGAAGCGGGTTCTGTCCCAGTCGCACGAAGCGCCGAGCTTGCGAAGCTGCTGGAGGATAATTCCACCGTGTTCCTCTTTCCACTCCCAGGCATACTTCAGGAACTCCTCACGAGTGAGGTCCTCTTTCCTTATGCCCATATCACGGAGTTTCGCCACTACCTTATTCTCGGTGGCGATGCTGGCGTGGTCCGTACCGGGCACCCAGCAAGCGTTCTTTCCGTCCATCCTGGCCTTACGGACGAGCACGTCGTTAAGAGTGTTGTTAAGGACGTGTCCCATATGCAGGATACCTGTCACGTTCGGTGGCGGTATGACTACTGTGTAAGGCTCCCTGTTATCGGGTTCCGAATGAAAAAACTTGTATTTGAGCCAATAGGCGTACCATTTATCCTCTACTTCCGAAGGATTGTATTTCTTTGATAATTCCATAGCTTACAAAAATAAGTATTTTTGCTAACTTTGTGAAATAGATTTTTAAAATTTGTAAGAATATGAATGAAAAACCAAACATCAGCATCGAAGTTTCTCCTGAGGTAGCCAGTGGACACTACTCTAATCTCGCCATCATAAGCCATTCCGGCAGCGAATTCATCCTCGATTTCGCTCAGATGCTCCCAGGTAATAACAATAACGCGAAAATCTGCAGCCGCATCATCATGACTCCCGAACACGCAAAACGCCTTTTGAGCGCCCTCTCGGATAACGTAGAGAAATACGAGTCACAGTTCGGAGCGATAGACTTCAAGCAGGCCAAGCCGTCAGGTACACTGAACATTACCGATTTGATGGGAGGAAATGGCTCTAGATCATAAGATAATCCTGTCAAGCGGCTCCCCCAGAAGAAGCGAATTGCTCCGAGGTGCCGACATAGACTTCACGATAGACACCGAAAACGATTTCGAAGAGATATGCCCGGATGGCATTTCCCCCGAAGAGGTCCCTGCCTTCCTCGCCCGTGGTAAATCCTACGGCTTTCACAGGCCATTGGCAGACGACGAGCTGCTGATAACGGCAGACACCGTGGTCATAGTCGACGGACAGGTTCTCGGAAAGCCCCACTCCCATAAACAGGCCGAGGAGATGCTCACTGCTCTTTCGGGCCGCGAACACGAAGTCAGGACGGCCGTAATGCTTAGAAGTAAGGACAAGGAAAAGCTCTTTACGGATGTAACAAAAGTGTTATTCTGCGAGCTAAGTCCCGAAGAGATAGAGTATTACATAGAAAAGTACAAACCCTTCGACAAGGCCGGGGCCTATGGCATACAGGAATGGATAGGCTATATAGGAATAGAGAGCATAGAGGGCTCTTTTTATAATGTGATGGGACTTCCCATACAGCGCGTCTATAAAGAGATAAAGACATTTTGAATTATCCGTTCAGATACGTCCCCGACGAGAGGGTAAAAAGGGCTGCCGAAGCCCTTATGGCTCGCATCGATTCCAATGAGAGCTTGCACTCCCTTTTCGCCGAAGGCAAGATGCTGGGCGTGCTGGTGTGCGAAGATTCCGAGGGCCGCGAAGTGGTACTGAACGGATTTTCGGGATTGGCCGGAAAAAAGAGCAGGATAGATGGGTTCGTGCCGCCGGTTTTCGACACCACCGAGGTTAAGGAATTGCAGGATAGGCCAGTGGGCGCAGAGGCTTCAGCAGCCCTGCAGGATTATCTTTTCGACAGTTATGTAGTCAGGAACGCACTGGGCGAAAGGCTCTCCATTAAGGATGTGTTCTCTCGTAGGGGGCTGGTACCTCCGGGAGGGACAGGAGAATGCGCAGCGCCCAAACTCCTTAACTATGCTTATTCTCAGGGCCTTAAGCCGCTTTGCATAGGCGAATTCTGGTACGGCGCATCCCCTGCGGGCGGACAGGTACGCGAACACGGCAGATTCTACCCTTCTTGTACGGGCAAATGCGGCCCGCTTCTAAGCTTTATGATGCAGGGGCTCGACGTCGATGAGAATCCTCTTCAAAGAGTTCCGGACGTGAGCGAAATCAAGATAATCTACGAAGACGAGGCCATTCTCGTCGTGGACAAGCCTTCGGGTATGCTCTGCGCGCCGGGTCTTACGGGCACGGAATCGCTTCAGGAGCACCTCGAAAAGGAAAAGGGCACGCTCTACTCCTGCCACAGGCTTGATATGGACACAAGCGGAGTTATGGTATTCGCGAAGACTCCGCAATATCAGGCCGCCCTTCAGGGCCAATTCGCCTCGCGCGAAGTGCAGAAGAGCTATTTGGCCCATCTGGAGGCCGGCACTCGCCCGTGGAAGGGAAAGAGGCACGGGACCATAGCGTTGGCATTGGCCCCGGACTATTATGACAGGCCGCGTCAGGTCGTGGATAGGGAAAATGGAAAATTGGCCATTACCGAATACGACATTCTCGAAATCTTCCCCGACGGGGAGATGGACGTGAGGTTCTTTCCCAAGACCGGGCGCACGCACCAGCTTCGTGTCCACGCAGCATCTCCACTTGGCCTGGGAAGACCGATTAAAGGGGATGCCCTTTACGGTTCCCCTCTCAAATCCAGGCTGATGCTTCACGCAGAATCCATCACCTTTACCCATCCGCAGAGCGGACTCAGAGTTACGTTTACGACTCGCTTACCAGAGCTTCCGACACGTTGATGGCATAGTCTCCTATGTTTTCCAACTCGTCCAGAATGTCGAGGAAGAATACGGATTCGAAATAAGCGTCGCCCTTCTTTTCCATGCTGTCATATTCCTTAAGCTTGCATTCCTTCTTGAATGCATCGATGGCGAGCTCGGCATTCTTCGCCTTTTCTATGTCCTTTATCTCGTTGTAGTGCTCGATGTTATAAATCATAGCCTCATAAGCGGCATTAAGCAAGTCGAGCATCCGGTCCAGAGCCTTCTTATGCTCGTCGGAGAGGTGCCGAGAGTAATTGATCATAGCCGTGAGGCTCTTACTTACGGATTCTCCGCTATCACCCATAGATTCGAGTTCCTTAGTGATTCTAAGAAGCGAGCGCACGAGCGAAAGGGAATGGTCGCTTATATGGGCCTTAGCCAGTTCGTTAAGGAAAGAGGCGATCTCGTATTCCATCTTGTCCGAAATCTGCTCGTACTTTACGAGTTTTTCCTTATAAGGCTCGTAATCTGCTATGTTGTCGGAGGATTGGACGGCGGAGCGTATGTACTCGAGTCCGTTTTTCATAACTCTCGCGAAGTGCACGGTCTCGCGGCAAGCCTCGCTCAAAGCCAGCTCCGGAGTATCTACAAGACCCGAATCGAGGTAAACGATCTTCGTCTTGTCCTTAGAAGGCTTGTCCTTGATTACGAATTTGACGATTTTCTCTATTACGGACGTGAACCATATCAGGATACAGGTGTTTATGAGGTTGAACATAGTGTGGAACATAGAGATGCCGTACACGAGCGAAGTCTGCTCATCCACGTTCATAAGCCCCACGATATTTTGAACCAAGTTCACGAAGGGATGGAAGAAAATCAGTGCCCAGATGACGCCGAACACGTTGAAGAAGGTATGGGCCAATGCTGCCCGCTTGGCATTCACGTTGCCCACGGCGGCGGCGATATTGGCAGTTATGGTGGTTCCGATGTTCTCGCCCAGCACCATCGCTGCGGCCATGTCGAAGTGTATCCACCCCATATTCAGCATTATGAGTGTCAGCGCTACCGTCGCGCTGGAAGACTGCAAAATAAGGGTCATCACCGTGCCCAACAATAGAAACAGAAGCACGGAAATGAACCCTTTTCCGGACCATCCTTGGATAAACGACAAAACTTCAGGTGTAGTACTGAGGTCCGGTATGGAGTTTTTCATCAGCGAAAGTCCTAGGAATAGAAGAGAAAAGCCTATGACGAACTCTCCTATCGATTTCAGCTTGTCCCTTTTAGCGTTGGACAGAATAAAGCCGACTGCCATTAGAGGCACGGCCAATATGGAAATGTCGGCCTTGAATCCAAAGATGGAGATTATCCACGCGGTCATGGTGGTGCCGATGTTGGCACCCATAATCACGCCGATGGCTTGAGAAAGAGTAAGTAGGCCGGCACTGACGAATCCCACCACCATCACAGTGGTAGCGGAAGATGATTGTATTACAGAGGTGATTCCGAATCCGGTAAGGACTCCCTTGAAGGGATTTGAGGTGATTCTCGAAAGCAGGGCGCGGAGTTTGCTTCCCGCAGCTTTCTGTAATCCGGAGCTCATCAAGTTCATTCCGTAAAGGAACATTCCTAAAGCTCCCAGTAGAGTTAACACGCTTAATATCATATTCTTTTCATATAATTTCAAGTGCAATTTTAACTCTACTCTCCGGATAATTGTCCTGCCTTATCGAAAACTTAATTGAAACTTAATAATCTTAACGGAATTGTAACAATGCGCTCTATTTGAATACTTCCATAAGCACCTTTCCTCCGCTCCCCTCCTTAAGGCTTACGCGAAGGCCCATTTCCGAGGCTTTCAATGCCACTATCTGAAAGGCTCTTCCTGCGTCGAACTCGCTATCCATCAGAAGTTCCAGAGCGAGCGAACCATCGCCCTGACAGGTGTCGTAGGAAGCTTTCACCTCAGGGAAAGCGATTCGTAGCGTTCGTATAAGAGCTTCAGCCTGAAGGGGATGCACCTTATAGGAGGAGTCTCTGTCGGTTTCCTCGCATTCCCTTTTAAGCCAAGAATCTATGGAAGGGCGAGTAGACACTCTTGCCCCTCCGTTATTTTCAAACACTTGCGTGTATCTGGTTTCCAAATAATTATCTGCCATATCTAAATGTGACTTAGTACGCAGAGCACCACGCCGGCGATTAAGAATATCGCGACTATGTAAGGAAGCGGCGACTTTTTCTTAATGGCGAACGGGTCTCCTGCCGTGAGGATCTTAGGATACTTGGCCAGAGAGGTCAGGGTGGCTCCGAAGAGGCTGTTTACCAGCACTGCAGAGTTAATGGCCCAGCCATTGGCATTAAGGATAGGGCCCAGATTACGCTTGCGAAGCTTAAGCCAAGCTAGGAACATCGAAGGTCCGGAAATCACCAGGCACAGGCTGACGATGACTAAAAGAAATGTGTACCACGGCTTTACGAGCGCAGACACTGCGTTTAGAATCACTCCGGCGCCCACTCCCACACCGGCCGTCAATGCCAGCAGGGTCGTAGGGTCGAAGGCTTTCTTAGGTACTGCGCTCGTCACCTTGCTCTCCTTTTCAGCGGCCTGCTTGTTGATGCGATCGCTTATGGCCTTGGACAACTTCCTGTAAGGGTGGAAGAAAGCCTGGCGGATGCTGGTAGGATTGTCGATTATCTTAGTTACCGTAGCATCGTAGTCGAGCCCGTCCCTGTCGTAGAATACGGCATTCATACCCACGCTGAGGTTATCCGAATTGCCGTCGGTCAGAAGCGCCGCGATGGTGGCCGTCTTTCCCATCTTTTTCGAGATGCAGTCGCAGTAAAGTATGTACATCCCGCTCTGTGGGGCCATCATAGTCTGTTTTCCCATATCATTTACCCTTATGCAGAGTTTCAGGCAGCGCTGGTCGACATAGAGCTCGCCCGCATCGAAAACAGACTTCTGCTTACGGTCGTAAAATGCTCCGAAGCGCACGAAATTGTTAAGGAATGCGTAAAGATGGCGATATACCAGCAGAAGATTGTGCACATCATCTATCGAATCCGACTCTTCCTTCAGGGACAAGTCCTTTTCTATCAGCGACAAGACTTCAGCCTTTCTGTTTTCGGCACATAGCTGTGCCACCTTTTCCGGGCCCAGAGCCTCTACCTGCTCGCCTGCCTTCGCCGAAAGCCAAGCCTGCAGTGGTGCGAATTTCGCCTTCAGTGCGTTCCAATCGGCCTTAGTGAGCACCTTGACCTCGCTGTCCAGGGCCAATTCTCTCAACTCTTCCACCTGCGCAGCCCATTTCGGGTTGATTTTGTCCAAATGAAGCAGAATGTCGGCATTAGGATGGGAGAGCGAATCCGCGCTTTCCTTAGCCTGCTCGCATTCAGGGTCGTAGGCAAAGTACTCACACTGGGTGAAATATCCGTCGACAAGAGCTTTAAGGGCCTCTACCGATGCGAAAACCTTCTCGCTATCCGCCCCGAACGGAGAACACTCTTCGCCCTTTGAGTCATTCCATGCCTTATAGGCTTGAAGCGCATCATAAAAGGCCTCTACCGTAGCCGCATCCACGCCGTCCTGGCCGCTTCTGTCGAGCGATGCCGGGAAGCATTTGAGCGCGCTTTCTATGGCATCCTTAGACTTGGCGTCATCGCCCGCCGAGAGCGGAGTCACGATGCCATCGCCGTTAAAGCGCGTTTTCGAGAATATGGCCTTCGAATCGGCCGTATCTTCCATGCTGATAGATCCTTTCGAGGACTTGCCAATGCTTTCCAGCACCCTTCGAGCGCTCTTTTCGAGCCTGCAGCCCTCTACGCTGTCAGTATCGAAGGCGGAAAGAGGCAGGGTGTCGCTCGAATTAAGGAGCAAATCCCTATCTTTTAATATGCTGCATATCCATTCGCTGGCTTTCACGACCTCCTTTACACGGATTCTTCCGTCGTGGTCGCTATCGAGATACTCTAAAAATTCACGGTCGAATTCCAGGCCGTCTACCGGGCAACTAAGTGCCGTCCAAAGCTTTTGGTCCAATTCTCCCAAATGGGCGATGTCCTCGCCACTGTCAATACGCACTCTGGTTACGCCTCCCAAGGAACTGAATTTCCACGGATAATTACAGTTGTTCATCGGTTTGTTATTTTTTAAACGATGAACCAAAGTTACAGAAAATAATCGGTATATTTGCAGAAAATACGTACGCTTATGGGAGTAAAGATATTTCATCAATTGAAGGATTTGGTTAATATGAGCGACCAAATCGACATCGAATCTGCAAGCATTTCCATTAAAAAGGGCATTTTCTTCAAAGGCCAAAACGTCTTCATTCTGGCCTGTGCCATAGTCATAGCATCCGTGGGATTGAATCTTAACTCAATTCCTGTCATAATCGGTGCCATGTTGATTTCCCCTCTTATGGGTCCTATTCTGGGACTGGGATTGGGAATCGGCACGAATGACCTCCCGCTTCTAAAGGATGCACTTAAGAACTTCGCCATTATGGTGGCCATAAGCATTATAGCGAGCACCATATACTTCATACTCTCTCCTCTTAACCCTGCACAGAGGACCGAGCTCCTGGCCCGCACGAACCCTACCATCTACGACGTGCTCATCGCACTGTTCGGTGGCGCTGCCGGTATGCTCGAGAACACCAGGAAGGAGAAGGGAACGGTTCTTTCGGGCGTAGCCATCGCCACCGCCCTCATGCCTCCTCTCTGTACGGTGGGCTACGGACTGGCGAACCTCGATTGGCCATTCGTATTCGGAGCGCTCTATCTGTTCATAATCAACAGTATATTCATCGCGTTGGCGACCTTCCTCGTAGTAAAGTATCTTCGATTCCCGGCAGTGGGAGCGACAGACGAGGCGAAAAGCAAGAAAACTCAGAGAATCGTGGGAGTGGCTATGCTCCTCATCATCATCCCGTCCATACTCTCGGCTATTAACATCGTGAAGCAAAGTAACTTCGACAAGAGCGTGGAGACTCTGGTCGATAATAACAAGGTGCTGGGGAGGAGCTATATTTTCGACTACACCGTACACCATAACGCTAAAGTTCCTACAGTAGATATCTTCGTCGCAGGAGAGCAGTTGGAATCTACCGAAAAGGATAGAATCTACGCTTCCGCAGAGAACCTGGGCATAAGCCGCAATCAGGTATTCATTAAGGAAGACGCTACCGTAAAGGGCTCTGGGCTGGATTCAGACCTTATGAAGGGCATCTACGAGCATAATACCCAGACCATCAATGCGCTAAATAAGGAAGTGGATTCACTGCGCACCCTCGTTTCGGGATACCGCAAGAAGGAATTGCCTACGAAGTTGCTCACGATGGAGATATGCGCCCAGCATAAGAACGTGTCGGACGTGATAATAAGCCGTGGCGCCGACGTAGACCCTAACACCGGACTTAGCCGCGAGACTGTGGTAGCCATCCTAAGGGCAACGCAAACCCTCTCGGACGATGAAATAACAACTCTACGCGACTGGCTCAAGGTTAGGCTTGGCAGCGACGAGGTGATAGTATTACAGCAGTAAAACCATTTGATTTTAGAATATGATAGCAGACATTATCGGCTGGATAGCCACCATTTTCAGAGGTGCAGGTATGCTCGCAAAACATCCTGACGCAGTTAAGTACTTGGTTAGCATAGGAAACCTGTGCTGGATGATTAACGGCATAATAAGCCATAACACCCCGCTGATCGCAAGTAACGCATTCTGTCTGGCGGTAATGCTCTACGAGATAATCTCAAAGCAGATTAAAAGGAAAAAAGAACAGACGACTACTCCACAAGCCTAATGAGAATATTGATTGTCGACGACGAGGCAGACCTTAGGGAAATACTCCAATTCAACATCCAATCTTGGGGTTACGACACGCTTTGCGCCGAAAGTGCCGAAAGTGCGCTGGAAATCATAAGAAGCGGCGAGAGCGTAGATTTAATCCTGCTCGACGTGATGCTTCCCGGGATGAGCGGGTTCAAATTGGCCTCCATAATCAGGGGCGAGATGAATCTTAGCATTCCGATAATCTTTCTCACTGCTAAAATCAGCGAAAACGATATGCTTACCGGTTTCTCCGCCGGGGGCGACGACTACATCACCAAGCCATTCTCGATTAACGAGGTAAGGGCTCGAATCCAGGCCGTGCTCAAGCGAAGCACTGCCACCTCGGACACGGCTCAGGAGCAGACGATTCACCTGCAGAGCCTTACGCTAGACCCTGTGGCCCAAAAAGCCTTCGTGGACGGAAAGGAAATCGCCCTGTCTAAGAAGGAGTACGACATACTGCACCTGCTGGCCGCGAACCCGGGCCGATGCTTTTCGCGCGGCGAATTTCTGGGAATGCTCTGGAAAGACAGTCCCTACATCACCGAGAGGACGGTGGACGTGCATATAGCCAGGATTCGGGCCAAGCTGGGAGCTAAATGTAAAGACCTTATCACGAACAGAATAGGCTTCGGATACTGCATAAACAAGTAAGCGCTATGACTTGGTTTTACCTTACTCTCGCAGGACTGCTTCTCCTTTTCGCCTTCATTCTATACTTCATAGTGAAGAGCGCGAAGGAGCAGATGGACGAGAAGCTGAAAGCCCAGAAACGCCAGCTGACGAGTAACATAGCACACGAGATAAGGACTCCCCTGGCCAGTGTCAGGGGCTATCTCGAGACTCTGGTGGAGATGCCAGAAATGGATGAGGCGCATAAGCGCCAGTTCATCGAAAGGGCCTATTCGCAGACCATCAGGCTCTCTAACCTTATAACCGACATCTCCCTCATCACCAAGATAGAGCAGGACCCTGCGGCCCTGCCTAAGGAGTATATAGGCGTAAGGAAACTAGTTGACGACATAGTGACGCAGCTAAGCGGAAGAATTAGCGAAAAGGGCGTAAAGGTAGAGAATGAGATAGGTGAAGAAGTGTCGGTAAGGGCAAACCAGCCCCTTCTCTATGCCACATTCAGAAACCTTATCGAGAACTCGCTACGATATGCAGGACAGGACTTTACGATAAACATCTCCTGCGATGCGGAATCCGACGACAAGCTGCATTTCCGCTACTACGACACCGGGAAAGGGATAGATGCTAAGGAGTTGGAGAAGATATTCGAGCGATTCTACAGGGTCAAGGGCTCATCTAACTCGGAAGGCTCGGGACTGGGCCTTTCCATCGTAAAAAACGCCGTGGAGTACCATGGCGGACATATCACTGCGAGCGAGCACAAAGGAGGAGGGCTCGAGTTCAACTTCTATCTGACTAATAAAACTTCTTAAGAGTCTCGGAATAGTGGAATCCGGCATCGGCCAATTTCCTTTCCAACTCTGCGCGATCTTCGTGATAATAATCGCAGATTTCATCCAAATTGTCGAATTCTTCGTCTCGAAGAAGAAAATTTATGGCCGACACGAGCATCGGCATATCGTTTTTAGGTAAATGTTCCATTTCTTACATTAGTTTGTTCAATTCTTCTACGGCCTGCGCCAAATCCCCTTCGAAGCCATCGTGCTCCATCAGAAAGGAAGGCTTTCCCTTAGAGATGTATCGGTAAAGCTCCGAGTTCATACTCATGGCATAGGAGGCCACTACGTTCTCGATTTCGTCTCTCTGACGAGGGTCCGACGAATCCTTATAGACGTTAAGCTTCTGGTGGAAAATACAGTAGGCCCACTGCACGCTGTCTTTCGAAAAAACCGGCTTACACATACTCCGAAAGGTTCTTTCGTATAAAATCCTTCACGTATTCCACGAACTCGGGCGAATCCACTATCTTAATGTCGCTGCTGAGCCCGAGATAGAATCGTCCTATGCCCTCGTAGCCATGCACCATCGTATCCAGAATCCACTCGTCCCCGCTGCGAGTGATATCCTTCTCTGCGAGCGGATACTCCTCTACCAGAAGGGTCTTGGCCAAGACCGTCATCCTCAGCACCACCCTCGACGGCTTTTTGCCGCTGCTCATACGGAAAACATCCATTCCGAACTTCCTGTGGCTGCTTTCGGCTATCCAATCCCTGTCCCTGATTTCTACCTCCCCTATTCTCGACACCTTGAAGATCTTGTTCTTTCCATCCTCTATGTCATAGGCCCACACGTCTACATAGTCCGTAGTGAATCCGAACGGCTCCACCCATCTGTCTCGAATCGTGTGTGAATTGCCTGACTCATAATCTTTAAGCGTCACCTGCTTTTTCTTTTTAGCCGCTTCCGAGAGCCTTTCCACGTGAGTGGCGTTACTACGCTCGTCCACGAAGGTGTCTATGGCCGTGGAATCGTAGATGACTGCCAATTTCTCCTTAAGCCCCTTCTTCAGAGAATTGGAAGAACTGAGCCTGTCTATGAGACTGTTTACCAGATAGGCCTCTTCGTCCGAGAAATACAGGAGGCCCTCGAGCTTGGGAGCCTCCTCAGGTATGGATTCTATCTTATAGACGCTGCCGTAGAGCCTAACCACCGCAAATCCGGCATTCTTAAAGGTGTCGATATAGCGATAAATCGTGCGCGGCGACATCTGCAGCTTCTCTGCCAATTCGTCTATAGTATAGTTAAAACTGCCTGACATATAATTCATCAGACGAAGTACGCGTTCTATCTTAGGCTGATCCATTACTGCTTTTTCAATCTGTTATGGCGTGCCACGTAAAACAAGAGCACGCTCACTGCAAATATACCCACTCCCAGGTAAGGAATGCAGGCGTCGCTGAGGTTGAATCCTATCTTGGCAGTGAAGATGTAGGTGGTCGTCACCGAAGTCATAAATGCCGCAGGGAAAAGCGTGAGCATATAGGCCCACTTTCCCTTGCGCTTCGACAGGTAGGCCGTTATGGTCCACAATGCCAGCGCCGCGAGGGTCTGATTGGCCCATCCGAAATAGCGCCAGATGCGGTCGAACCCGTCGGCGTCGGAGATATTGAACCACAGCAGCGCACCGGTGAGCACGAAGACAGGTATGCTTATGGCCAATCTGTTCTTAATCGAGCTTTGGTCCAGATGCAGCGCTTCCGCCACGATGAGACGCACGCTTCGAAGGGCAGTGTCGCCGCTCGTTATAGGAGCCGCTACCACGCCCATAATGGCGAGCAGGCCGCCCAGCACTCCGAGCCAATGCTTGCTCACTATTGTGACTACTTGCGGAGCTGCGCTGACCCCTTCCGCACCCATCTCCGCGTTACCCCCGCAGAAGAAGAAATAGGAAGAGACTGCTGCCCAAATCAGGGCCACGATGCCTTCTGTGACCATAGCGCCATAGAAGATAGGCCTGCCAAGCTTCTCGTTATCCATACATCTGGCCATAAGTGGTGACTGGGTGGCGTGGAATCCGCTCACCGCGCCGCAGGCTATGGTGATGAAAAGACAAGGGAAGATGTGGCCGGCAGAAGGATTACGGTTCTGAAGACCATCCCAAAGTTCCGGCATATTCGTAGGCCATTTAATTATAAGACAGACTAATAGCGATACTGCCATAAATAGCAGAGCAAACGCGAATACGGGATATATCTTTCCTATTATCTTGTCGATGGGAACGAAAGTGGCTACTACATAGTAAACCAGTATTACGGCCACCCAGATGAAGGTGGTATCGAAGGACTTGGACGTCAAGTCACCTATTATCAACGCCGGGCTGTACACGAATACGGCACCTACCAGTAAGAGCATCAATGCCGAGAATCCTATGGCGAAAGGCTTGGCCTTACGGCTGAGGTGCTCTCCGACCAGCTCCGGGAGTCCCACTCCGCCGCTTCTGACAGAGAGCATGCCGGTCATATAGTCGTGGACCGCTCCGCCGAAGATACAACCCAGCACTATCCACAGATAGCACGAAGGTCCGAAACGGGCGCCGAGAATGGCACCGAAGATGGGTCCCGTTCCCGCGATGTTAAGGAATTGGATCATAAACACCTTCCACGAAGGAAGGAGCACATAGTCGATTCCGTCAGCCTTACTGTGCGCCGGGGTAAGCCTGTTCTTGTCCGGTCCGAAGACTTTCTCCACGAAGCGTCCGTAGACGAAATAGCCTAAAATCAAGGCTGCGATGCTTATCAGTAGTGTTATCATAGCGTACGATTAAAAAATCCTTCCTATGAAATCCGTGAGGTAATCACGCACTGGGCCGTTAGCGTCGTTCATCTCCTTATGTTTCATTTGATTATACACTCGTCTACCAGGCACGCATCGAGTCCGCGGGCCAATTCCTCCTTATCGAGGTGCTGTCCTATGAACACGAGTTTCTGCATTCTGTCGCCGTAGGTCCTATCCCAATCGCGCTGAAGCACAGGGTCGGCTTCCAGCATCCTCTCGAGCTGCGCGGCCGGCATGGTGGCATACCATTGGCCTGCATTCTTAAGGCTCATCTGCTTGCCTGCCTGCTCGAAAAGGTAGCATATATCGGTATTATCGGTGAAATAGCACAGACCCTTCGTCCTAATCACGTTCTTAGGCCAATTCCGCGACAGGAAGAAGTCGAACTTGTTAATGTCGAAAGGCTGACGGCGATAGTAAACGTATGTGCCTATGCCGTACTCTTCCACTTCCCCGCCTTCGTGGTCATGATGATGGTGATGGTGGTGTTCGTGCTCGTGGTCGTCATCGTGGTGCTCGTGCTCGTCTTCGTCGTGGTGGTCATCGTGGTGATGGTGCCCGTGCTCGTCTTCGTCGTGGTGCTCTTCGTGCTCCTCGTGCCCGAAGTGTTCCACTTCGTCGTCGGCGGGAGCCCCGCCTTCCACCTTGCTAATCCAGGTGGCACTCGTCGCCACCTTCTCGAAATCAAACAAATGCGTGTTCAGAATCTTATCCAAGTCGACCTCGCCATAATCGCACTCGATAATCTGAGCCTTAGGCTGAAGCGTACGAATTATCTGCTTTATCTTTCCGAGCTCCGAAGGACTCACCTCCGACGCCTTGTTAAGAAGAATGATGTTACAGAACTCTATCTGCTGGATGACGAGGCTCTCCAAGTCCTCCTCACCTATTTGGTCGCCCACGAGCGAATCTCCGCTCTCGAACTCGTCGCGCATACGCAGCGCATCCACCACGGTCACTATGCAGTCGAGTCTCGCGATGCCGTCCTTTATGAACTGCACGCCCATGGAAGGGATGCTGCAGATGGTCTGGGCGATAGGCTCCGGCTCGCAAATGCCGCTCGCCTCTATTACTATATAGTCGAACTTACGCTGGGATACTATGTCGCAGATTTGCTGGACCAAGTCCATCTTAAGGGTGCAGCAGATGCATCCGTTCTGAAGCGCAACCAGACTGTCGTCTTTCTGTCCCACTACTCCGCCCTGCTCGATGAGCGAGGCGTCTATGTTAACTTCACCTATGTCGTTAACTATTACGGCGAACTTTACCCCTTTCTTATTATTTAGGATTCTGTTTACGAGCGTAGTTTTGCCGCTTCCGAGATAACCGGTCAGAAGCAGGACCGGAATTTCATTCAATGCCATAATCAAAACAAGTTTTATGATCATACAAATTTACGATTATTCTCGAAATATACTATCTTTGCAAACCTCAATTTCAGATACGATATGAGAATGAATGCCATACTATTTACCACTCTTTCCCTAATTTCGGCCTTGGCGAGTTGCGGGGACAACTCTACACAGATGCTTGTAGCATCTCCATCCCCATATACCACTCTTTATTCCGCCGACAAGAAGACCGGAGAGTTGAAAGCAAGCGATTTCGCGGTGCGTGGCTCTTCAATCAAGGTTTTCCCGGATAACACCATCGTATCCGATGACAGTACTTATGTAGAGGTAAAAAGCGCCAAATCACAGAAATACTACATTAACAAGCATAATCTCACGACTGACAGCCTACAGGTCGTGCAGGAAAAAAGACTCTACGCCCGCAGCACGGTTTCAGTGCTGAGCGACACCTTGCATTCGAAAATCGGAGGTCAGATAAAGAAAGGAAAGAGCGTGCAGATCGTAGGCAGCACTTGGCCCGACCATAAGGGCGAGGTGCACCGCTATAAGGTTAAGTCGGGCCACCTCGAAGGATATGTCTACGGGAAGTATCTTACCCGCTCTCAGGAGAGCGCATTGGCCCGATACAAGCCCGAAGTCTACGATTCGCTGCATCTGGCCGTAAGGAACAGTTTCGGAGGCGGAAAGGCCTATGACTGCGACTATTACCCTTACGAAAAGCCTTCGTTTGAGGATAACGTGATGCCGCAATCCTGCTATTCGCTCTACATTAATTTCGCACCGGGCAACATCTCGAACATCGACGCCTACATAGCATTGGCGAAAAAGACTAAGATCAACACCTTCGTCATAGACATAAAGGATAACGAATGTCCTGGCTTCAAGGCAGATGCGATGCGCAGGCACTCCCCTACGAACTACGCCAGAGCCTCGGCTAGGGGCGAGGAACTCTATCGCAGGGCCGTGGCCAGACTACACGAGGAAGGGTTCTACGTAGTGGGACGAATCACCTGTTTCAAGGACACCTATTTCGTGAAGGACAATCCGCAGAGCGCCATCACCGAAATCGCCACCGGAAAGCCTTACAAGCATAACAAATCCTACTGGCCAAGCGCTTATGACAGAAAGGTTTGGCAGTTTAACGTGGAATTGGCCCGAGAGGCAGTCGAGAAGTTCGGCTTTAACGAAATCAATTTCGACTACGTGCGATTCCCGGACCGTATGACTAAGATCGAGAGCCTGGTGGACTACCATAACGTCTACGGGGAATCGAAGGTACAGGCCATCCAGAGATTCGTCAGATACGCTTGCGACGAGATTCACGCCGTGGGAGCCTACGTGTCCATAGATGTCTTCGGCGAAAGTGCCAATCCGGGCTACACCACCGCCTACGGGCAGTATTGGCCGGCTCTGTCGAATATCGCCGACGTGATGTGCGGCATGCCTTATCCGGACCACTTCCCTGACGGGTTCTACGGCATCAGCAAGCCTTGGAATCACCCGTACGAGCTGTTATTGGCCTGGGGAAAGAGGGTTCAGGGCAGGCAGGCTGCGACTCCTAATCCGGCCAAGGTGCGCACTTGGATACAGGCCTATCACGTGATGAAGCACGTGGACCCGGAGGGCATCGACTATAACGCCGAGAATCTGGAAAAAGAGATACGCGGACTGTTCGCAGCAGGGCTTAAGGATGGCTATATCACTTGGCTATCTTCTTCAAGTCTAAAGAGATACACCGAGCAGGCGCCGGCATTCAAAATAGATTATTGGAAGGAATACGATGAATAATAACGACATCATCTGCGCACCTGCGACCGTTCCGGGGACAGGGGCCATTTCCGTGATAAGAGTCAGTGGGAAAGGCAGTTTGGAATTGGCCGATAAGGTCATTAGCCTGCGAAAGGGCTCGATAGCCCAGTCGAAGGGATATACCCTGCACTTCGGAAGCATCTTCGCATCGGACGGCTCGCTTCTGGACGAGGTGATAGTCAGCGTGTTCCGCGCGCCGAACTCCTATACCGGCGAAGATGGCGTGGAGATTTCGTGTCATAGCTCGAAATATATTGTCAGCGAGACGATTGGCCTGCTTTGCGAAAAGGGATGCAGGATGGCGGGGCCGGGTGAATTCACGCAGAGGGCTTATTTGAACGGGAAGATGGACTTGGCACAGGCGGAGGCAGTGGCCGATGTGATCGCTGCGGATTCGAAGGCTGCGCTTAGGGTCGCCCAAAGCCAGCTGCGAGGCGAGTATTCCGCTGCTTTCAAGGAACTTAGAGATGCTCTGGTTAGGCTATCGGCTCTGGTGGAATTGGAACTGGATTTCAGCGAGGAGGAGGTAGAATTTGCCAGCAGGGAGATGATTATAGGATTGGCCGAAAGCGCGATAGCGAAAATGAGCAGGCTCAGGGACAGCTACCGGGTGGGAAATGCGCTGAAAAATGGCGTGCCGGTGGCGATTGTGGGGGCGCCGAACGTCGGGAAGAGTACGCTGCTGAATGCCCTGCTCGGCGAGGATAGGGCGATTACTTCGGACATTCCGGGAACCACGCGCGACACGGTAGAGGAAAGCATTGTCATAGAAGGAGTTAGATATAGGTTTATAGACACGGCCGGCATTCGCGAGACCGAGCAAATGATAGAGAGGCTGGGAATCGAGAGGAGTCTGGCGAAGATTCGGGACGCAGCCATCGTGATTTGCCTTCTGGACGCGACGAAAAAGGATGAAAGCGAGCAGATGCTGAGTAAGGTCGAAAGCCTGATAGACGCTGAGAATCAGAAGATTATCGTCGTGGCGAACAAGAGTGACCTGAATGGCCATGTTAAGGAAGAGCTCTCCGGCCTAAGCGAAGGAGCGATAAGCATCTCGGCGCTTCGAAAGGAAGGGCTTCGGGAACTCGAAAAGGCCATAGTGAAGTGCGGCTTCGCAGACACCGACGAGCATGTAATCGTCACGTCTGCAAGGCATTATAACGCCCTAAGCAGCGCCGTGGAAAGCCTTCGGGCAGTCGTTCGCGCCGTACGTGAGGGCATCAGCGAAGAGCTACTCGCCGAGGACCTGCGCGCCGCCATCTGCGACATAAACTCCATCTTCGCCTCCACCTCCGACTCCATCACCCCCGACGAAGTCCTCGGCGAAGTGTTCGGGAAGTTTTGTATCGGAAAATAAAACCGCGTAAGTTACTGATAAACAATTAGTTATATGTATACCAGGTGTACAGCCTTCTGCAATTAAGCAGAGGGCTTTTTTGTTGATAATCAATTGCTTATA
>ERZ809074.691-NODE-691-length-50646-cov-14.345773_pt1 | contig 50646 bp, 53 predicted proteins | sample MGYA00520795_ERZ809074 | MGnify/ENA primary metagenome ERZ809074 (study PRJEB31570, sample SAMEA3212989) | Homo sapiens | biome: human-gut; feature: human gut; material: fecal | place: Sweden | collected 2011 ...
GTACCAATTTTATAGAGACTTGTTCTGTAGATGAGTTGTTAGATCAATTTGCAGGGACTCCTTGGTATGAAACAGATGATTCTATTCAAGCCTTATCTGATGCTGTGGACAATGGACTTATAGGTACCCTTCCTTTGTCATGCCTTGACAGATATGGCAACACCGTTAAAACATACACACCAGCAGAAGGAAAATTTTGGTCTACATATAGTTTCTTCTTCAAAATTGGTACATTAAAAATGCTTAAATTATTTATGGCAGCCATTGACTCTCAAAAGTTATCATACGATTCAGTTTTAAACTATTTGGAAAAAACATGGTTAAATGAACCTATTGAGAGAAACTATAATGGTAAAAAGATTTGTGTTGTTCCTTTAGATACTGTTAAACCTGGATTAAAGAGAATCTTTGATGAACTTAAACAAGCTGAAGGAAGTTATATCCCTGATTATGTCACTATTATAGATAGCTTAACACTTAAGATTGAAGGTCTTTTGAGATTTTTTATTGAGAAACTTAAAATACCCACTTTTGCTAAGAGACGTTCAAAAGATGGAGATGTCATAATGGAAAAACTTTTTGATGATATTATTGCAGATCTTAAGGGAACTCCAGAGAGACCATCTAGTTTTGTCAAAGATCATCTTACCATGCTCAAATATGTAATGTCAGAGAAAATAGGCTGGAATTTGAGAAATGAGGTAGCACATTCTTTACTTCAAATCGAAGATTATTCGTTAGACAAAGTTGTTGTCTTGTTCTGCTTAATTCTTAAATTGAGCAAATATGTGTTTATAGAACAACGTGAAAGTTAAAATTGCAAAAGGAATAAAGTGCAATTTATTAATACGGATTAACTGATTTAATATTTTGATTATGGACGATGATTTAAGAAAAGAAATATCAGATTTTTTCTTGACAGATAGTTCTGGCTATTTAGCACGATATAGGGCCTTAATAAATGTGTTTACAAATATAAGTACACGTAGTAAAATATTGGTGGATTTATTATTTTCTTTTGAGTGCAGTTTGAAATCTTTGATTTTTTTGAGAAGTGACTCTGATGAAAAATCAACGTATAAAATTATTCGGACTCACAATTTAAGCAATCTCTTGTCAAAAGTTGACACGGCGAATTTTCAAGATATTGCCAATTTTATCCTTGATGAAAAGTTGGATGATATATCCGTGGGGGGTCGTTATACTCTTGAAGCCAATGTTAAATTCAGAGAGCACGGCTTATTGGGGAGTAAATATTATGAGACAATAGCGTCGTATCATTGGATAGATAAAGTTTATCAAGAGGCTAAGAAATTGAATGAGTTTGTACGTAACGAAAGCATTTCTATGTTTGGACTTATAACCATAATTAATATTCAAGATATTGATATTAATAAATTGATTGATCGAGAAAATCGCATCAGGAATATTAATAAACCTTAGAAATATCCTAATATCATTGTCATAAAGGAAGGTATACTAACATCTGAAAAGAAGAACAACAGTACTTAAAGGAGAATAATCTTTTCAGATGTTATGTTTATTTTGAATTAGACAGATTTTACTTGTGTGAGGTATCATCTTTTAACCCCAACCTTTCACATAACTCCGGATCATTTTTGATTCGGTTCATTTCCTCATTAATGATTGCCTGAGCATCCAATTTAATCTGGTCGTAGTTGCGCTGTATCTGCTGCATCATGATATCGTTTCCATCCTTGTCCTTAAATTCATTGATGACAGGGATTTTCCGGTAAGCCTTTTCCTCCGCGCCGACTTTGGCATGGTCCACAATGATTTCAGCATGGAATATTTTCTGGTCTATCTTTTCGCCAAAATTGTCGGAAACGGCTCCGACAAATGTACCCTGGGACAGGTTGGCAATCTTGGAAGCCGGGATGAGCGAGTCAAGTTGTGTGCTAATGGAGGTGGATACATCCTGACGGTTGATGGAGACAGACTGCCGCTGCTGGAGTACTTTGCCGAAACGTTCGGAAAGCGTCTTCGCAGTTTCTCCAACTACCTGACCGCTGAAAATATTGCCTACCGTGTTTTGGATGACCTTCGACTCTTTTTCACCGTAATCGCGGTTCAACTGGCTAAAATCCTGAAAGCCGAGACAGACCGCTACCTTGTTGCTTCGGGCGGTAGCGATGAGGTTGTCCAATCCACGGAAATAGATGGTCGGCAGCTCGTCAATGATGACAGTGCTCTTAAGCTGTCCTTTCTTGTTGATGAGTTTGACGATGCGGGAATTGTATAGTCCAAGTGCCGCCGAGTAGATGTTCTGCCTGTCCGGATTGTTACCCACGCAAAGCAGCTTGGGCTCTTTCGGGTTGTTTATGTCCAACGAAAAATCATTACCTGTCATCACCCAATACAACTGTGGGGAAATCATGCGCGTAAGGGGAATTTTTGCCGAAGCGATCTGGCCCTGGAGCTGGTCCTGGGCGCCCCCTTTCCAGGCATCCATGAAGGGGGAAAGGTAGTTTTCCAGCTCCGGATACGAGGTCAGGATAGTAAACAAATCCGAATAAGGCTTGTTAAGCAGTTCCACCGCATGCGGAAAGGAACAATAAATACCGTTTTTGTAAATTTTTAGGTACCAGATGATTGCGGCAAGCAGAATGATGGGTGACTCCACAAAGAAATCCCCCTGCTTTTCAATATCGGGTAAGTCAAGGGCATTACTGCCCCCTTCTCCCCTAAGAACCGTACGTGAGAGTTTCCCCTCATACGGCTCAAGCAACTCAATATTTCTATTTGTTGTTAGAAATCGGCTCATACTTTCAACAGTTTCGTTTATTTCGCTTGTAGCAGTTGTTATGGACAAGTTGCCGTACAATTGAACCACCAACAGATATTTCATTGACGTTCCATGCTTTTGTACAATCTATCTCCTTGCCGCATAACGGACAAGTTCGCTTCTGCTTGTTCCTAAATATAAGAGTGACTTACGTCCTTTGAGAGATTCCAGCATTTGTTGCTCCTTTCGCTGAAAGAAATAATCATCATATTCCGGGTCGAAAGGGTTTGCCTCCCCCTTGACTTGCTTGTACGGAGTATAATGTATATCCGACAACCTTTTAAGGGTCAGGTAGTTCACTTTCTTGCTTTTTGTTTCATATTTCCATGCAAACGTCCATTTACGCCCCCGAATTTCATGCCAATACTTATCTGCAACCCAAGACTTGCGTTTCTTTGGGTGGCGACGTAAAGCCCATTTCTTTGTGAGGTTGTAAATGTGATTGTCGCAACCGTGAAAAGCATTGGTTGATGCACCATATCGGTAATAGTTTCCCCAACCTGTTATCACAGGATTGAGCATTCGTATCAGCGATTCCTGCTTACACATTTTATGTCCTTTAACGATGTCACTGATTTTTGCCCTAAAGCGTTTCTGTGCATCTTTGGACGGAGATGTGTACAGCCTTTTGTCGAACTTCCTTACATTGAAACCTAAGAAATCAAATCCATCGTATATGTTCGTAATGGTAGTTTTCTCTTCGGATAAGGTAAGACCCCTTTCTTTGAGAAATTCTATCACCATTGGTTTGACCTCGTTTTCCAATAATTCCTTATCTCGACCTGTGATTATAAAGTCGTCCGCATACCTGATAAGATTCACTTTGTAGTGGAATGTCTTATAGTTGATGAAACGTCTTTTGAATCTTTCAGCCAAGAGTGGTTGAAGTCCGTCAAGTGCCATATTTGCAAGTGTCGGTGATATGATACCTCCTTGTGGTGTACCCTCTTCTGTCGGGAACAGTTTACCATTGAATACAGCTCCACATTTCAGCCATTTTCTGAGTATTGTTTTATCCATAGGGATATTTTCAATAAGCCAGTCGTGACTGATGTGGTCGAAGCAACCCTTAATATCTCCCTCCAAAATCCATTCGGGGGAATGCTGGCGATTTAGAACCGTATCAATCTGACGAATTGCGTCCATTGTCCTGCGCTTCTTTCGGAAGCCGTAAGAAAAACGGTCGCCTGTCGTTTCGGCTATCGGTTCCAATGCCATGAGATATAATGCTTGCATCGCCCTGTCTTTCATGGTCGGTATTCCCAACGGTCGGAGTTTACCGTTCTTTTTCTTGATGTGAACCCTACGGAGCGGCTGCGGATGGTAGCCACGACGTCTAAGTTCACCGATTGCTTTGTACTTGCGCTTGGGAGAGTCCCAAAGCTGTTTATCTACTCCAGACGTTTTCTTCCCTTTGTTGGAAGTAACCCTCTTTACCGCCAATGCCTTGGCGTAAAAAGAGTGGGTCAGCATCCACTGCAAGGCTTTCACCTTGTTATGTCTGCCTTCCTTTTGAGCCTTTACAATACGCGCTTGTAGCTTTCGGACATAGGCTTCACACTTGGACCAGTCCATGCCGTCCCAAGTTAGATTCCTACTATCAGCAGGCGCACACGATGTTTTAGTTTCGTTCATTTGCTTTCCTCCTTTTGAAAGTTCTAAAAGTTATCTTGTAAAGAGTTACCATATACGGAAGTCTGCCCACTTTCGTGTCGGATGATGTTACCCACATTAACTCGTGATGTTGGTTCAATCCGTATCCTCCCCATTACAGGGCGGCATTCGCTTTTTCCGTTATCTCATACCTGCACCCCATTCGGCTTGCCTTGCGGTTCGCTTACTCGCATTCTTACGAGAGAGATACAGGCTTGCCCTGTTCCACGTAATTGACAAACGGATAGTTTAGGTTCTGCCAAGTCCGCCGGCAGTGCTGTGTCCGTGTAACCCCAACATGGGCAAGGGTTATCCGACTGCTTACCTTTTGGTGAGAGCTAAAGTATCTTGCGCTCCTTCAAACCTTACGACGGCTAAAGTCAGTTCACATTACGTTAACCATGCTATCCAGCCTCGCCACTCGACGGTATGATACTAACCGCCCTTGACGTTCCCTCACGGTTCAGTCTTGTCCTTTCGGAAAGTGTACTTTGTCCTATAAGCTTGGCACAACCCATCACTGGAGATGCACCTTATAGTAGGCTACCGCTGACGGAACAGCGGGTTAAATCTTGCAATATACATTGCTGTTTAACAATCAATTACGTGACTTTTCAGGTCACACCCAGGTGCGATTGAGGTTGAGCATTATCGTATAACTCGCCTCATACGCATCGGAGATATCCGTCATGAATTTCGGATTGATGGGATTGCAGCGGTGTGACCTGCGCGGATCGTCGAAATTGATGACATAGAACCGGGGCTTGACCTTGTACTTGTCCATGTTGTTCAACAACGTGTTGTAAGCGATGGTGGAAAGGTCGTCGAACTTGTAATCGTAGATGTAACAACTGTATCCTTTGGAAATCATCTGGCGTATGTAATTGTTTACCACGGCATACGACTTGCCCGATCCGGGCGTGCCAAGCACGATGGTGGCACGAAAGGGATTTACTACGTTGATCCATCCGTCATGCTGTTTTCCCTGAAAGCGGAAGCTGGTAGGCAGGTTGACGGAATACTCGTTCTCCAACAACCGGGTTTCCTGCTGGAAGGATTCATTTTCGATATTGAACACATCCCCCATCAGGTTATGCCTGTAAAGCCGGCTCATCCACAATCCCGCCATCAGTAGACCGAGGTAACCTGCGGTAAGTGTTACAACGTACAGTATGGTGCTTATCATGTGCGGCAGGGACAGGTCAAGCAGCCACCAGTTCAGAAAAAACAGCACGCATCCGGCTACCAGTGCCGCGTAGATTTTGGGCCAGGTGATTTTTTCACCTTTAACTCCATGTGTTCCTAGGCAGGATATTGCCAGTAAAGTCACTGCCAACAGTTTGGTCCAGAGAATACAGTTGAAAATACCCGTCGTATTGTTGAAGTTTACCAGAATCTTGTCTATGACCGCAAGATTCAGATGCCATGCGGTCATGCTCGGATAGCAGTACACATAGACGTGCACCACCAAAAGAAAAATACTCACAGCCCTGCCGAATTCCATTATCTTAGCGAGAGCCCTCAAATCGTCTTCCTGTTGCATAAGGATTGTGTATAAAAAGGTTGATACTTGTTTTGTCTAAATGCCACGCTTGCGTCCGGCCTTCTTCTTTTTCTTCATGCGCCGTGCAAAGGCTTCCTCCTCGTAATCCCGCGGATTGGTTTCCATAGAAAGAATGCCTGCCGCCAGTTCGAGCGTGCTAGAGGATTCGTGACGGTGATGCTGCCAAAGTTCTGTAGCGGAATGTCCGCCCCGTTCCTTTTCGGGTATGTTTTCCAACCATTTGAAATAGTCGTTGAACACATTGGCGGAAAACTCCTTGCCCATGCGTGAGCCGTTGAACACCTCCCGTCGGTCGTGGTCAATGAAGGTGACACCGTAGATACGCCTAAGGGGGACAAAACGAAACTGTAAACTTACATCATAGAGGAAAACGACATAAATAGCTGATACATAAAACAATGAGGTCGATTTAAAAGGATTGATAGCCAAAACGAAACGGTTTACATTGGTTTACGTTGGCTTTACGTTTATATCTCTTTGAACGCCCTGTTTAAACGGATCGGTTTACATTGGGCGTTTTAGTAAGAAGGTTCTTTTACGTCGTCGACAGAATATACAAAGAATGAAGTCGTAAATGAACGACATTATGATGATACAAGGTTTAAGCCGCTGTGTAGCCATTTGGAAGGCGACATGGCGGCTTTTGTTATATTCCTGAACATCTATTAACGGGCTACGATAAAGACCTAAACGCCCCCTTATTCGTTGATCTGATTGCAGGAAGGTAGAAGAGTTCATTTTATACCTGTTAAAACAGTGCTTGAAGCCTTGAAAAAAGAGTGGGGTTACATTTGGGGTTACACTTTGGGGTTACACTTTTTGAGAAACCCAAAACGAAAACAAGGGTTTGGGGTTACATTTGGGGTTACACTTTTAACGATATAAAAATCGCTTTTAGGTAGTGAAAAGGGTTGCAATAATGCCCTAAACGCCTGTTTTTCATGTATAAATATGGTAAAAATACACCTATAAGTAGGGACAAAATACCATAAAATAAGGCTCTTTTTAATGTGTTTATTGCTTGTAAATAACTTATTATTAATGTTTTATTGTTTGTAAATGAGTAAAGACGCACTAAAAAAATGCGTGTGAACCTTAATTCTTGGGAAGGCGCTTATCGGTGAAGTAAAGGCATAGGTACATGCTTGTTTAATTTGTGTTCGTTATTCCTTTAAAGGGGCACCGGCAGAGGTCGCACGGTGACTGTCGTGTAATAAAGTGCTTCCAGTAGAAGCATCCTCTGCAATTTGTATGAAATCTGATTTATCCGGTTCAAGTAAACGAAGCCGTTCTTCCAACCGGGTATTTTCTTTCAGAAGTTCTTCAATTTTTAAATCTTTCTTTTCAATGGTATCAAATAACTTATTTATCACCGGACTGTCATTTGCCAATTTTTCCGGTATGGTTTTGATCTCCGAGTTTATAAACATATCACCTTCCCCCATTATAATATATTCAATACTAATTTGAGGGTATGACATTTTCATACTCCTGATAATTTCAATAGAAAGTTTTTTCCTTCCCTGTTTAATATCACTAACACCCGCTTTATTAGTATTTAATATACTTGCGAGTTGAACATAGTCAGCGAGTAGCTTTTGTTTTTTTAAAGCCTCTACTATCTCAAAAAATCTGATATTCTCCGACATTTTGTATTTTTAGTATGAAATATTCCATCTTTTTCTTGATAGTATGAGATTATCATACTATATTTGCAACATCTTAACCGAGTTAAGAGCGCCCAAATATACGGAAAAACATCCGCATCGCAATGGGAAACAAAGAAGTAACTTAAAAAACATATATAGATTATGAGTAAAGAAAAGCAGATTTTTCTTCCGGTGGAAGATAAAAAAGAAATTATCAAGAGTTTCAAGACGACAAAAGAAACCTTATGGGCTGCTCTGAACTTTAAAACAGACAGCAACTTCGCCCGTATGCTTCGGGCGGCCGCTTACGAACGTGGCGGTGTCCTGTACCCTGACCCTAAAAAGTCAAAGGGTTATATTCCTGAATGTGAAACTATTTTCAATACTTCAGAAAAGACTATGGTACAAAATTTCGGTGTTCGTGTTAAGCTGGTCGGCAATCTTTCCAGCGGTGAACTGTCGCTGTTTGTCGATGGGGAACAAAAGGCCATGTTTGACAATCCGAAACTGGATGAACTGCCCGGTATTCAGGCGGCCGCCCAAAATTTGGCTAACGAATTATCACTGGTTCAGTAATTAAGTAAATTTTATTGTGATGGAATACTATAATAAAATGATATGCGTAACAGTCGACGAACTGACCCAGGAATACGACGGACAGCGAGTTACAACCTTCGCAAATTACAAACAGTTGTGCGCACGTAACCGCATAGTACTTGCCCATCGGGGTGGTGGCTTTGGCGGGTATGTCCGTATAGTGTATTCCTCGCTTCCTGACCGTTTCCGTGCCCGTTTTGAAGCAATACACGGGAACCCTGAACAAATATTAGAACAGCAAAGAATGGAAAAAAAGGTTCTCAAAATAGACAAGGATGCCCGTGATTTTTATATGATCCACATATTACCAAACGGTAAAACGTTGGTAGATACAAAGGTCGAAGAATATACCATTAACGCTTCCGTATTAGGGTTAGTACTCACAGCCCTAAATGAACGTATGGCGAAGGTTAAAGCCCTGGGCGGTGGCGTTCCGAAGGACTTGTGGCATAAGGCACTGGATTTGTCAGAATCTTACCGCAAAGATTACAATCATACCTTACCGAATACGTTGCGGGGGTTACGTGATAAGATGAACGCATACAAACGTGAAGGATATGTCGCTTTGATCTCCGGTAAAGACGGAAACGAAAATACACTAAAGATCACAGACGAAGCCGGCGATCAGATTATCGCTCTGAAACGTAGTAAGGTGCCCGTTTACACGAATTCCCAACTGTTTGCGAAGTATAACGAGATAGCTAAAGATAAGGGCTGGAAAACCCTTAAAAGTATCAGTTCGCTTGTCGCCTTCCTGGAACGTCCGGAAGTGAAGCGCCGCTGGTATGACGCCGTACATGGCGAACTGGCTGCCCACCAAAAGTACACCCGGAAGCATAAGACTGCGCTTCCCTCTTTCCGTGATTCACTTTGGTACGCTGATGGTACAAAACTGAATCTGTATTATAAAGCCTATGATGAAAAAGGAAAGTTACAAGTACGCACGACACAGGTTTATGAGGTCATGGACGCTTTTAGTGAAACAATGCTGGGGTATTATATTTCTGATAGTGAGAACTACGAAGCACAGTATAATTCTTTCCGTATGGCTATACAAACGGCCGGTTGCCGTCCTTACGAAATAGTAACCGATAACCAGGGCGGACACAAGAAACTGGAAGCTACACAATTCTTTGAAAGAATATGCCATGTATTCCGGTTCACGGCTCCCTATTCAGGACAAAGTAAAACCATAGAAAGCGCCTTCGGTCGTTTTCAAGCGCAGGAACTACATAAAGACTGGCGTTTTACGGGGCAAAATATCACCACGAAAAGAGAAACCAGCCGTCCGAACCTGGAATTTATCGAAGCGAACAAAGAGAACCTTTATACCCTGGAAGAACTAAAGATGGCATACGCAAAGGCCAGGGAAGCATGGAATAATGCCAAACACCCGGCTACCGGGGTGTCACGCATAGAAATGTACCAAAATTCAGTGAACCCCGAAACTACCGCCGTCGATCAGTTGGATATGATCGAAATGTTTTGGCTTACGACACAGAAGCCGTCAACCTTCACCGCTTCCGGGATCACTATTGAAATCGACACGAAAAAATATACTTACGAAGTCCTGGGCACCGACAAAATGCCTGATCTTGAATTCCGCAAAAAGCACACTTTCCGGAAGTTCTATGTAATGTATGACCCGTGCGACATGACGCAGGTACGCCTTTATACAAAGGAAACTAACGGAATGCGGTATGTAGCTACCGCTGAACCCTATGTTAAGATACACCGCAACTTACAGGAACAGAAGCCCGGCGAAATGGCATTTATCCGGCAAATGGATATTGCTAACAAACAGGAACGTGTCGATCTGCAACTGGAAGCGGCAGAACTGGAAATGGCTCACGGTGTAGCACCGGAACAGTACGGTTTAAACCGTCCGAAAATGCGAGGTATCAGCCTTGTTTCTACTGAAGCGCTGATGGAAACGTCAGTTAAGAAAAACAAAGCCAAACAAGCGGAAATAATAGACGTCGGGTTACTTGGGAAACAGGTTAGTAACCTCACCTTTAACGACGCCGCTTTACTTGATAAATATTAATAAATTAAATACTTACGATTATGGCAACATTATCAATTAACGAGAAAAACGAAATTCGGGACATGCTGAAAACGTACTGCGACAGATACCCATCAAGAAATAAAGCTACTGCAAGCCTTCACGGAGTCAGCGCCGGAACAGTTTCTTCGATACTAAATAATAAGTACGATAACATTTCAGACGACATGTTCAGGAATGTATATTCCCAGGTTAGTACGCCCCACCAAGCGGCCGGTTTACAGGTCGTTGAGACTACCGCCTTGCATGAAATTATTTCAGCCATGAAGGACGCCCAGGAATGGCAAGACGTCACCTGGGTAGTCGGCGCTTCAGGTTGTGGTAAGACTACGGCCGCCAGCGTTTACCAAAGCAACCACCCGGAAGTATTTACCCTTCCGTGTAGTGAAGACATGAAGAAAGGTGACTTCGTCCGTGAACTGGCCGCTGTAATCGGTGTCAATGCAAGCGGTCATAATGTCCGGGAAACTCTGAAAGCTGTTATCGCACGTGTTAATCAGATGGATAGTCCCCTTCTAATATTTGACGAAGGCGACAAACTGAACGACCTGGTATTCCACTATTTCATTACCATTTACAACCAACTGAAAGACAAAGCGGGTATTATTTTCCTTTCAACTTCTTACATTGAAAAGCGCATGGAAAGCGGTCTGAAGCATAATAAAAAAGGCTATCAGGAAATAAACAGTCGCATAGGTCGCAAGTTTTACGAAGTGTCCCCAAATACAGCGAATGACGTGTATGCTGTATGTATAGCGAACGGCATTAAAGAGGACAAAGCACTGGACAATATCATCCAGGATGCCGCCAGCTATGAAAATGACATGCGCCGTGTGACTAAAAAAATAAAGATTGAGAAGAAACGCCGGGCGGCATAGTGATAAAACACCGTTTTAAGGCTGTTTAAACAGTCTTTGAACGGTAAATATACAAAGTAATGGAACAAACGGAAACAAGTCAGGAAACAACGCCTAAGAAGCTACAACGGGCGTTGTCGGTATCGGAGATACTGAAGATGAAAAAGAAACTCCTGAAGCTGACCGGTGCATGGGCTGACGCTTTCGGAACTCCTGAATTTTATGGTGTTTGGTTCATTTGGGGTAATAGTGGAAACGGAAAAAGTACATTCGTTATGCAGCTATGCCGTGAACTCTGCAAATTTGGTTTAGTCCTTTATGTCAGCCTTGAAGAAGGTACCAGCCTTACATTACAGAACACCCTTCGCCGGGAAGGCATGATGGAAGCAAACAGGCGACTGAAAGTAATTAGGGGCGAGTCGATAGAAGACCTAAGCGAAAGGCTGGAACAGCGTAAAAGTCCGGATTTTGTCATCATAGACAGTTTTCAATACACGCAAATGACCTATAAGGCATACCTGAAGTTCAAGGAAAAGCACCCGAATAAACTGCTGATCTTTATTTCCCATGCCGACGGGAAGAACCCTTCCGGACGAAGCGCCAAAAGCGTAATGTATGACGCCAGCCTGAAGATATGGGTCGAAGGGTACCGGGCATTTTCAAAAGGTCGTTTTTTCGGATCAGTCGGACACTATACGGTTTGGGACGAAGGTTCCCGAAAATATCGTGGAGAATAGTTTTAACAATTAAATATCATTGAATTATGGAAGCATTATCAGCACTACGGAAGGCGTTTAGCCTGAAAAAGAATGAAGAACTGGGGAAGAAGTTCGACCCGGAAACATTAAAGCGTGTTCTGGACGCTATGAAAGATTACGCCGGTGCCAAAAATCGGGAACAAAGAATACTTTGTCAGGACACATTCGACGCTGTTTATGAGTCAGAACCCAGCGGTGTAGAGAACATGTATAACCTGGGCGAATTGCGAGACTGTGAAAGCCCTGAACTTGATTAGGCTATGAGCAAAAAAAGCGAAATTATAACGATTGAACCCGGTGATCGGTGGGGTAATATACATGATGAAAGTTATACCAGCACCGGGCATGAGTGTAGTTACTGCAATGGTAAGGGAAGTTTCACGCCGATACAAGTCGGGCGTGACGAATACGAAGATAACCCGTGCCCGGTATGCGAAGGAACCGGCCGACTGAAGGCCGACGTTACGATCCACTGGACACCGGATCATGGTAAAGAACAAAAAACTAACATGTAAGAATATGGGAAAAGTAAACAATTTCACCCGCTTTTATGCGCTTCTGAAGCGTATGCCGGGCAATCAGGACGGCTTAAAGGAACAGTTAGTTCTTACCTATACGGGAAACCGTACAAGCTCTTTAAAAGAGATAAAACAAAGCGAATACGACGCCATGTGTGCTTCATTACAGGAAACCCTGGACGGCAATGTCGGCGCCGCTGAATTCAAAGCCCGTATCAAAAGCCATCGGTCGAAAGTATTACACTGGCTTCAGGTGATCGGGATTGATACGACAGACTGGGATCGTGTAGACGCTTACTGTCTTGACTCCCGTATCGCCGGCAAGGTATTTCGTAAACTCACGATCCCGGAACTGGAAGCCCTGGTTCCAAAGCTGAAGGCCATCGCACGTAAAGCAAAGGAGAAGCCGGAACCCATAAAAAAAGAAAAGCCGGAACCGGTACCGCTGGCAGATCAGGAAGCCCTGGCCTTCTTACTGAATTTATCTATTCACTCCTTGAACTAATTATTATGAGCGAAACGAAGAAACAAAGGAAAAAAGTCTGTCCGCATTGCGGCCGCAAACTGTGGATGCGTGAATTCTACCCACTGAAAAACGGTTCCCGGAATTCATGGTGCCACGAATGTGTTTTGGATTACAAGCGTGAACAATACCTGAAACATCGGAAGGTGCCCGACGGTACCTTCATGCACCGATCACTGGACAGGGTTGTAGAACATAAGGGATATTCTACCCGCATCTTTTGGAACGGAAATATGCTGTCTATTATGCGCCGTTATTACCACAATACCATTAACCGGGAACTGGCTGAAATGCTTGGAGTATCTGAACGTAGTGTCACCCGGAAAGCCCGTGAACTTGGCTTGGAGAAAGACAAAGATTTTGTTTCTTCCATAAGTAAAGAACATTTACTGCTTGCCAATGCACGAAGCAAAGAACTGGGTTATCCGGGCGGATTCACTAAGGGAATGAAATTTAAAGGGAACCAATACACAGGAAGGGGTAGAGAAGAATAATTAAAAACGATTAGATCATGGCTATAATAAAAATAACATTGGAAGATAAAGGACAGGACTTCCTGGAACTATACGTATCAGAAGAAGACGAAACGATAATCGACGCACAACCATTTCAGGGTTCTGTCTGGAAAGGTTCAATGATCCCCATAAGTGACAAAAGTATGTTCAAGGTTGGCGAGTATTGCCCGATACACCACCCGCCGCACATTAAGTACGGTTTTCTCGATTATAAAATCGAAAAGATAGAACGGATTGAATACAAGGCTTTAAAATGTTGCAAATGCCACAAAGAAATAAAAGGCGGTTTTTATAATACTCCCAGGGGGGTGTTCTGCTGCGACTGTTGGGAGAAAAAGCCCCAAAAAGAGAAAGACAAAGCATTTGCAGATACATTGAAATCCTTGTCTGTAATTGGTAAAACCATAAATAAATCGATATGACAAAAGAAGAATGGAAACAAGTAGAAGAATGGTGGGGAACCGGTGCAGGTCATGTCACCCTGGAAATAGACGGCTATTCAATCATCCTTTATAACTATGCAGATAAAGAGAAAATGTCGCTTTGGGTTATGGTGTATATTAATGGGGTAATCTGCGGCAAATATTCAAATACGGATAATGAAGTCGGTAACCGTTTTTGGCAGAAAGTAAGAAAGCCGCTGTATTCTCCTAAAGAATTAAAAACACGGGTACAGTTGTACGGGAAAAGAAGTAAGGACAGCAAGCAAAAATATTTTGAGATGAACAGTTTTATGTGGCGTTCCTTCCGTGCATTCAAGAAACATATTATCAGTAATAATACGGATATTACCTTCAAAAGTTGCGGGTATCAAGACGATTAAACAGAATAGATATGAACCTACATTACAAAAAAGAATATTCCGAAGTATTGCGTAATGGGATAAAGAAACACACCATTCGCAAAAAGGAAATAGCAATAGGAAAGATATTGAAACATATTATTTATCCATATCAGCCGAATAAACGGGAATGTGTACTGGAAAATAAATGTATATCGATACAAAAGATCAAAATAACTGATGCCTATTACATAAACGACCGTAAGGTTTATATTGACGGGCGTTCATTGAGTTTGGAAGAAAAGCAACAACTTGCCTGGAATGATGGCTTCCCGTCATTACTCGCCTTCTTCCTTTATTTCACAGAACCGTTTGAAGGTTATATTATTCATTTTACGGATTTAAGGTATTGACTAATAAAAATAAAAAAACAAATCAATTATGAAAACAGCTTTGAAAGTGGCGGCCATTGTCGCCGTATGTGTGAGTTTGTTCCTGGGTTATACCAGGCAGGAAGCAAAGATAGCCATGTTGCAGTCTGACGTGGAATTCCTTCAGTTTAAAGACTCCCTACAAGGTTCACGTATAGACCGTCTTCGTGAATATACGTTTGCGACCGACTCCATGATAATGGAAGCCATAAAAACACAATTAAATAATTAAAGAATGAATATGAATAACATTTTTAAAAAATTTGAGGGACAGAAGGTTCGTGTACAGTTGGTAAACGGCTTTGGTTTACCGGTTGATCGTTCCGGTTATGTCGAAACAGAGGAAAACTGGGCTTTCCTTTATGAAAAAGGTCAGAAAAACAATAAGTATAGTGTGGCAATTAACACTAACAAAAATAATGTGGCGTCTATTGAAGTACTTAATGAATAAACCGATAGAGATATGAATTTACGAGATCAAGAAAAACTGTTTAAGGCTGGCTTTGTACTTGTCCGTCCGGACGATCAGCCCAGCCCACGAATAAAGATTAAAGACGGTAAATCTTCAGAGTGGCGAACCCTGAATAAGCCTTTCCCTACAAAGGCTGCCCGTGACCGAGAATTGAACCAGCTTTTAACGCTGGACACAGTAATACAAGATTAATAAACTTAAAAAACAAAGATTATGGATTACGAAAAATTGACAGAAAAAGAAAAGGCTGAACTTCGTGCAAAAATGGAAGCTGAAGACAAAGCAAAAAAGTTGCAGCAACAGCAAGACCGGGAAACGTATAAAACGCTAACCGACAAGTTTGTAACTACCAATATCAAGAAGTTACAGAACCTTAGTAGTCAAATGATGTTGATTAAACAGGAAGTATTCAGAGACGCCGAACTGCTTATCGACATGAAGGACGATCTTTTCAAGACGAAAGCAGACCGTCGTAGCAACACGTTTACGACCCAGGACGGCCTTATGTCTATCACTTTGGGGAACCGTGTAAATGAAGGCTGGGACGACACCGTTAACGCCGGTATTGCAAAAGTAAAGGAATTCCTGGGAACATTAGCGAAAGACGATAATTCCGCCGCCCTGGTCGAAACCGTCATGGGATTAATCTCAAAAGACCGTAAAGGCAACCTGAAGGCCAACAAAGTACTGGAATTGGAAAAGCTCGCTATCAAGACACAAGACGAAAAATTCCTGGACGGCATAGCCATTATTAAAGCTGCTTATCGTCCGGAACCGTCCTGCCAGTTTATCGAAGTCAGCCTGAAGGATGAAAAAGGCACCGAACAAAAACTGCCGCTGTCACTGGCGGCCATGAAGTAATGGAACGGATCGAAAAACAATTCAATGAGAAGCTGGCACCCATTTTGCGGGTGCTGGACTCTTGTCAGACACCGGAACAGCTTAATAGTTCGTTACGGTGGGGGGAAGAAGTTTTGCTGGGGGTAGCGGATCAGTTGGAGAACAAAGGAACAGCCCAGGAACGTAACTTTGCGCAAAACTATAAATATACTGCATACAGTCAGGTAAAACAGCGTTACCTGGATAAAAAAGCAGAAATGACTGATCCTAATGTGCGGACGGTAATCCGTGACGTTGCGCCCCACCTTACCATCTGCCGGAACTGTTCAGGACTGGGCTTTGTATTCAACCGGTCAGACCGAAGCCTTCCGTCTTGTGAATGCCGGTTCTGCAAAGGTAGCGGAAAAGTAAAAGTAAGTAGCCGGGTTGTCACGAAGGTACGCCCGTTTGTTCCCGGAAAAGACGACCGGTTCGACGCTATTACGATGGAATAGTCAAGCATCATCTTAACGGAGTTAATAAAAGCCTGTAATATTGAAGATTACAGGCTTTTTTCTTGCTTTATTCGACGCTAAAATACTACTTTTGTATAGAAAATTATGCCATGCCAAAGGGAAGAAGTAAAGAACTTATTAGCTTACGGAACGAAAAGCTGCTCCGCCGGTATTACTACTGGACGGAAATACAGCGTTTACGTTTTGATGATGCCCTGAAGGTACTTTCCCAGGAAGAATTCTTCATATCAGAAGAACGGATCATGGCGATTATCCGGCAGAATTGCCGGAAGCTGACGGACATCGTAGTACAGCCGGTTTCAAAAGTCAAAAAGCCCCGGATCACCCCCGCCCAGTTGTCCCTGTTTACTGGCGAATAGCCGCACTATTATCGTGGTAGTTGAAGCGGAACGTCGTTTCATATACTTTCTTTCCCCCCGGTATTGCGTAATCGGTACTTTTCGTTCTTTTCAGTGATCCCATTTCTTTAGAGATACGGAAGCCCTGAAGCAATTTATAAAGGCTATTATTCATTTGTAACCGTTCCCTGATCTTGTCGGCTGTTCCTGATCCGTAGTGTGTATCATCGTAGCAATCAATCGCCAGTTTGACGGTTATGTTACAGTCCCCTTTCTGAACCCCCATGCCTATATCCGTCCAGTCGGTGTCTATGGTTGAGATCAGGACACAGGGAAACGTTACCGGATAGGTGTCTTCATCAGTTATTAACTGGCCGTAATCTTCATCCACCAGGGACAGTTCCGGCATTTGCAGAGCGATGCGCTCCTGAATAGCTATAAAAATTTCTTCCATCTTTTTATGAATTTAGTATTTTACGTATTTCTGTTTCTGTCTTATCTGCAATCTTTTCGGTCAGTTCCTTACTTTCCCCCAGGAACTGCCGCTGGGGAACTTTCACGTCTAACTTTTCTTTTTTCGTTAGTGCCAGCTTCTTCCACTTCAATGCTTCAGCCGGTTCTTCGCTTTTGGCGCTTTTCGTGCCCTCTGTGGCATTTTTCTGCCCGCCCCCTGACTGGTAATACTTCGCCCAGGCAAACTTCCGCATACGGGGCGTAACAGTCGGGTGAAGGGTTCCGCCCCAGTTATGGGCAGGTGCGTACACCAGGTCATTACCGACTTTTACCTTGCTATCGCCCGGCACGTACTTTATAGCCCCGTAAAGCATATTACGGCTGCTTAACAGTGTGCCGTAGTTGCTGGCAGCGTCTTTTCCACCGGACGACAACCGGCGGGATTTCGGCCACGTATGCAGGCCGTTGTTGACATAACCGCCTTTTCTGAAGTTGGTCTGATAATGATCCTTTGCCAACCGCCCGGCATGAACCGGCATTTTCCGGCGCATCAAATCGGATAATTCCTGTTTCTTTAACCGCATTATCCTGGTAAACTCTTTTATATCCATTTGAACGGTGTTTGAATGGTGTTTGAACGATTCTTTTCTTGTGGCGTGCTGCCCTTTTTGAATGTTTCTAAGTTCATAAGCCTTTGTTTTAAAATAAATATTGTATATTTGCGAAAAATCAATGGATATGCAGCTACAAGTTGACACTTCCCGTATGTCCGGTCGTGATCTGTTCGATCATTATGCCTTTGCCGGCGAAGACCAGGAATACCGTAATACGGTACTTTCGGCATACATGGAACTTAAAGAAGAACTTTTCCCCATGCTTGAACAGTGCGAGCGTGAGGGTAAACGTATCGTGTTACGGTATGATGCCGCTCTCCAGGACGCCGGTGTTCTTGATTGTCCGTTTGAAATTGTCATTGCTTGATCTCCTTTATATAGTTTACCATTTCCGTATATAATTCCGGCAGGTATTTTTTGAAAACCTTGTTCCCGGCAAACGCATTTTCAAAGCAGTGCGCAATAAATTCTTTTTCCGACATTCCGGGCGTTTGGAAATATGCGGTAGAATGCCCGGAACCATACTTCACATTTAGAGCCTTGATCGTGTCCCTGGTTGAACAAATTTGTTCCATAGCATCGTCCTTAGTTATTCCCCTTCGGATAAATGTCTTTTCATTCATACGGAAAAGTCTTCTTTGCAAGTTTTCAAGCCGTTTGTCAACATATTCAATACGTGACATGCTTACTTTCCTGACGACAAAATCAAATCCGTTTGTTTCCGGATTATATGTTTCCATGCGCATTGAGTATGTTTGTTTCTTATTCAAAGACAGCCTTTGCCTTGTCATTAATCCCTTCAGTTCCTCACTTGTGTACAAGTTACGTTGTGCATCAATGGCGTGCCCGAATTCATGGTAGACAACACTTTCCCGGTGCCAGTCGCTTGCTTTGTTCCTGGCATTATCAAGGATATGCACCATTCGGCGCATGTGTTCCGGTACTTCGACTATTTTTCTTCCGTCCCTGATACGGGACGCATCCGGCATATAGTACGACGTACTTCCTTTTTTGTCGATCTGGAAACGAACGTCCCGTCCCGGCGTATCATCTATCAGGTCGAAGAACTTCTTTTTGAACACGATCTTTTTGTCTTTCAGATACTCGTTTTCTGCCCGAAGTGCTTCCGGCATTTTAGGCGACACGAATTTCTTTTCCATTTCCAGGATGAACTTTTCGACCGCTTCCTTTGCCCCTTTATACGCTCCGGTCACATAGGGATGATCCTTACTGAAAAGTTGCCCGGTCTTCCCCGGATTACTACCTAAACCGGGCGCCGGCTTATCTCCTTTCTCACCTGCCGGAAGGTTTGCTTCAGGCGTTGGCGGTTCGTCCGTAGCGGATAGGCTGCATTTACAGTTCCATCGGTCGCCTGGGCGGTGAACACTCCAAAACTGGTCGTCAATGGGTCGTATTACCCCCCAAAAGCGGCGGTGATCCGCCCCTGGATGAATGCTGGTACTTTCGACCCAGCGAAGATTCGGCAGTATATCCTTTTCCCTTTCAAACTGTTTCCACTCTGCCGCCTGGCGTGCCCGTAGTATGGCCGTATCGTATTCCGTTCTAAGCCATGCGTCCTTGTGCTGCGGGTCTACCAGGCTGGCAACGTCCTGCCTGAACTGTTCAAAACTTTTCAAGTTTCCTTTTTCGTCAAGCATTTGCCGGGCAATATCATTTTGCCACCGATGCGTCTTAAAGGCAGAAAATACGGCAGCATCACTTTTTAGCGCCTTGTAAAAGTCGGCGTCCGGGTCTGTACTGTCAGGAACCCCGAAGCCTTTGTCCACTGCATCGGACATTGTTTTAAACACCGCATTGAACAAATTTTCTTCAATGTCATTCATTGGGTTTACATCTTTTTCATAGATGCGTTTCAGGGCTTTCTTCAGGGCGGCGTCGTCAAAGGTGAAGCTGCTTTCTACGGTCTTATTTGTATAAGTTTCCCGGTAAAGGTCATTCATCAAAATTCTAAAGCCGCCCCCTTGTCTCCTTTGGGGGCGTCCTGAAAAAAACTGGAAAATAGATTTTTGAAAAAGTTCTCCTTTTTCTTGTTTGTCTTTTCTTCCGGGCTGTCGTCCTTTTCGTCTTCCTTGTCTTCTTTCCCCTTGCCGTCTTCAGGTTCTTCTTTTTCTTCAGGCTTCACGTTTAGGTCAGGTGTCCGGGCTTCTTTTGCCTTCTTCAGTTCCTCGTAGTTCTTCGGCTTTTCTATGCCGTATGTTTCATAAAAATAGTCGTCGTCCATAGGTAAACCGGCGTTCTTTAGTTGCATATCAATGAGAATGCGTGCAGACAAGTTCTTATCTTGCGGTACCACAAAGGAAAATTCACCCCCGGCCGTATTCATCCCTAAATTGGTGAATATGTCGGTCAGTTCATAGTTGAGTACGTCCAGGATCATCTGCCGGTCTGCCCGTTCGATTTTGTCTTCCACTTTCTGATGGACGGTACCTAACGCCTGTGTACCCGTGTCGCCGGCTTCAGTTGTCAGGGTGTTACCCAGTTCCAGCTTACTAAGTTCGTCGTTACAATACTGTACGAAGGACTTATAAAGGTCACTGCTGGCGGACTTGCTGCCGGCGTCGTGTATCTTGATCTCCGTGCCTTTGGGGTGAAGTATTACCGGCGATCCCCCCATATTATAAAGGTCGTCCGTCATTTTCGTGCGGGCTTCGTCGTCCCATCCGTCATAGATACCTTCTTTCAAAGGATGCCCGTACAGTTCAATAAATTGCGCCCAGTCGGCCGTTGCATTACGTTTATAAATGACATACAGCGCTGCCTTTGCCAATATACCCAGGTCACGGGGATTCCCGATACTTACCAGGTCGGCATAATCGTCGAAGCTGTCGCCGGTTATATCCGTCTGCCTGCGTAATATGATCCGCTTTACGGGGTTTACGTGCTTCCTGGGGATCAGGTCATAACCCAGCCATTCGCCGTTCCTGAAGAACTGGAAAGTAGAGGTTCCCCACTGGATCGTATCGGCCAGATCAGAAAGAAAGTTTCGGAACCAGGGGGAACGTAGTTGTTCTTCGATGGCTTCATCTACCTTGCCGTTACGTTTGAATTCCACCTGCATGTTCAATATAGACGACTTCCTTTTCTGTATTACAGCCGAAAGATGGCCGTCCGTCAGAACGTCTTCGTAAATATCGTATAGCTTCGACCAGCAGGGGAAGTCCACGTTTTCAGCCGCTTTTAGGGCTGTCATGTAGTCGCCTATATCTATATTTCCCCTGCGTGTTTGGGTGAGTATGATAGTCTTTACGCCGGCAGTGTCCGGCTGCCTTCCCACGTTTCCGGTGGCGGCTATTTTGTTGTATTTCTTTTTCTTATTTCCCATAGCTGCTTAAAAATGATTGATACGTTTAGGATTGCTTCGCATTTGATAAGGGGAACTGGCGGTCGCTTCTTCCGGTGACTTTTGTGCCGGCGGTAACCCGTCGACAGATAAATCCCCCCGGCGTACAGCCTTCATCCATTCTACCGCACGGTCGTAACGGTCTTTTCGCAACTGTGACAATTTTTGCGGGTTGTGAATACTGAACAGGTGATAAACCGCCATGTCGGTAAGCATCATTAAAACAAGCTGGTTCCGTTCTGTACCGGTGGCAGAGAACACAGCGTCACAGTCATAACGTCCGGCAAGGTAACAGCGCATTTCACTGATAGCCCGGTCGGTGCAAATTTCGACCACCGCATCGTCCTGGCGTGTTAGGGCTTCCAGTATATCCCGGTGGACGGTGGCGTCGAAGTCTTCTTTTGAAATAAATCTTCCCATATATTTTTTGTATTAAAATGAAACTATCTTCTATACTTGTTGAATTTCCGAAACGCCTTTGCAGGTATGGCCGTTGTCGGAATAAGTTCCTGCATCTTGTTTTCTATGACCCGTTTTGCGCCTTCGATGCAGTCGACGCCGTCAGCCGGATAGTTTAAAGCCATGTCGAAATATTGGAACTCGTTGTTTAATTCGGCCATGTTCGGTTCGTCCTTTTCGTCTATATTCATAATCAGGCGGCCTTCCCTGTCCATAGGTTCCAGGTTGGCTTCAATACGGACAGCCTTGTCGGTCTTCCGTTCTTCATCCGGGGTGATGCTTATGTTTACGCCGGTAGTGATCCGGTGCTTTGCCAGGTGTGGTTTGAATACTTGCTGGAAAAATGGGTCTTGCATAGAGTTGTTTTCTATGTAATGATATACCGGGCACCGGTTACCCACCCATTTATGAAGTACAAAGTAAAAGTTTATAAAGTCTGCGTTTGACCCCTTGAATATAAACCCTTTGATAATGTACAGCACGTCGTCAATCTCGCCGCACAACCATACAGCCTTCCGGGAACCCTTCTTATTTTTTGCCTTCCCTTTTTGTTCCGACTGGGTGGGGTCACCATACACGACCAGGAACCGGAACTTCTTCAGGGAAGGAATTTTCCCGAATATCCGGTTTTTAAAGACCTTCCCTTCAGATACGGGATTATTGAAATATTCGCCTTGCTGGGCTTTGATGCTGATTTTTGACAGAATACGGTCGATCATTTCTTCCGTGTTCTTTTGCGGCCAGGTAGACTTCCCTTTGTCGTCCCTGATGTTTATAATATCCCAATGGTCGGCCATCTTGCCGGCACGGGTGATACAACAGTCCTTTGCGATGATATTACCGCACCATAGTATAAGCGTCGGTTCAGAAATGGATCGTGTCGGGTATAATGCGTTTTCAAACCAGTTCCAGTTCTTTTCTATGGTGTCCGGGTTGTTACAGGCTTCGTCCGTATCGAAGTCGTCCATGACTTCAATGTCCGGGCGTATTTCTTCGTTACGTGATCCACGTGGCGACATACCGGCACCCAACGCCCGGAAAGCGGCACCGTCCTTTGTTATGAATTCCCTTGCCGTCCAGTTCCCCAGGTTCACCTGATCGCCGTAGTACGCCTTTATTCTTTGGTTCGCTTCCAGGTTGGCCTTATATGGTGCCAGCAGGCGTTCGGCATTGTCTACGCTATTGCTTGCCAGTACGACGTTCCTTTTCTTTTTTGTGAGTGTCAGGAACATAATAATAAACATGCAGACGGTACTTTTCGCCAGCTCACGACTCCATGATAAAACCTCGTACCATTCCGGGTTCCCTATAATGCGGTTGATCGCCTTTACATGGAAGGGGGCGAATTCGTATTTCGCATATTTGGGAAAGAAAAACTTTATCCATTCGACGGGGTGCGCTTCCAGGTAAAGACGGTGTTTTTCTATGTCGGCCGGTGACATAGTAGGGTCTACTTCAGTAGAACAGTAAATACTTTGCTTGTATTCTTCCCAGTTTTTTATGGCGTCTCTTTCTTCCTGCTTCATGGCCTACTGCTTTATGCTTGATTTGACAAACAGGTCGAACATACGGGTGACGTCCTTCGCCAGTTCCAGGTTTACCGGGCGCAAAAATTCTATGAAGCGCATACCCACACCGATAATGTCCGCTATACCTGATTCCGTTTCCATTTTCTTAATGGCTGAAGACAGTTTGATAAGGACGTCCGCTTCCTTTGAAGTAGCATACCTTTTGCCTTCTTCCCGGTCTTTGATGCCCCGGTTTATTTCCGCCACCTGCTGATACAAAAGGCTGATCTGTTCTTCCCTTGTCAGGGTCAGCCCGGCCTTCCGTTGTTCCCACATTTCCGCCTTGATCCACTTGTTTACAGTGATCCGGCTGACCCCGACCTTTTCCGCAATTTCCTGCTGTGTCAGGTTCTCTTTCAGGTAGAGCATTCCCGCCCATTCCTTCTTCTGTTTATTCGTCAAATCCGCCATATACGTCTTATTTTATATGTGCAAAATTGTACTATAAATGACTCAAAAAAAAACTGCGTGCGCATGATAACATTTTAAAAATGAATGGTGTAACTGTAAAGTTGTATCATGCGCATGCGATTTGCAAAACGGTAAAAGTTGAGTCAATTTTGCGAAGTCAACGGGCGGAAAATTCGCCAAAAGTGAACCTAAAAAACGTTTTGCAGATGAAGAAATTTTTTAATATGATCCCTGGCGAAGACGCCGCCTGTATTTTACTGTATGGTGATATTGGCGACTATGACAAAGTACGCTCCGGCGACGTAGTCCGGGAACTGCTGGAAATGGAAGCGCAATATAAAAAGATTGATGTCCGGATTAACAGCAACGGCGGTGACGTGTACAGCGGTATCGCCATCTTTAACGCCTTCAAAAACACAAAGGCGGATATTACTATTTATGTCGACGGCATTGCCGCCAGTATTGCTTCGGCTGTTGCCCTATGCGGTAAACCGCTTTACATGAGCCGCTTTTCCCGGTTAATGCTTCATAGCATCCAGGGCGGCGCCTATGGCAATAAAAAGGAACTGGCCGAAGTGATCGAACAGATCGACAGTCTGGAAAACACCCTGGCCGAAATGCTTGCTACCCGTTGCAAGAAGACGGTCGACGAAATCAAAGCCGAATACTTCGACGGTTCCGACCACTGGCTGACAGCACAGCAAGCCCTGGACGCCGGAATTATCGACGGCATTTACGACACGGAAGAAACCATTCCGGCAGACTCGACGCCGGATCAGGTATATACCATTTTCAACAACCGGCTTAAACAGCCACAAAATGACAATCAAATGAATTTTGACGAATTAAGAAAACGCCCGTCGTTCCAAAACTGCACGACGGATGAAGACGTGCTTCGACAGATTACGCACCTGGAGACTGAAGCCGGCAAAGTAACCGGTCTGACGACCGAAGTAACGAACCTGAAGAAAGACCTGAAAGTCTTTCAAGACAAAGCTGCCGCCGATGAAGAAGCGGCTATCGACGGACTGGTACAAACAGCCTTTGACGAAGGACGTATCACCGAACCGCAAAAAGCCACTTATAAAGCGCTCCTGAAGGCTGACCGTGAAAACGGAGAAGCTGCCCTGAAAGCGTTACCGGCAAAGCGCCGTGTAATGAATAACCTTCATAAACCTGCCGCTGGTGGAACCGGTGCCTGGGACGAAGAAATGAATAACATCCGCAAGAAAAACGGATATACCGTGTAACCTTTAAAAACGAGAAAATAATATGGCAATTATCCTTATTAACAGTAACTACGACGGTGAGGTATTAGAGAAAATCCTTACCAAAGCCAGCACCGGCAATGAACTTGTGCAGAAAGGTCTGATCCACATCGAACCGAATATTACGAAAAAGTTCTCCATTCCCCGTATTAAAACGGGAAAGATGCTTCAGAAACGTAAAGAGCAACCGAAGCAATCAGACAGCAAAGGAAGTTTCAGCTATGACGAAAAGGCACTGATCCCGCATGAATTTATGGCGTTTACTACGTTCAACCCCCGAACCTTTGAAAAGATTTGGCGCCCCTTCCAGCCGAAGGGTAACCTGGTCTTTGCAGAACTCCCGCCCGAAGGTCAGAACCTGCTGCTTTCTGAAATGGCGAAGGTCGTAAACTTTGAACTGGGCTTCCACTTCATTAACGGTATTTTCGTCGACGACATCAACGACGACGACCACCTGTTCGACGGCGTGCTTACCCGTGTTTTTTCCGATCCTGACGTTATCCGTGTGAAGACACTTGAAGCGAGCATGATTAAACGTATGATGGCAGTCCGCCAGGCTACACCTGAAGTTTTGCGTAACAACCCGAACTTTAAGTATATCATGAGTATTAACGACGCCGACCAGTACGACAACGAACTGACCCAGCAGACCGCCAAAGGCGCCAACTGGACGGATCAGAACGCACAGCGTTTCAAGAACACGACTATCATTCCACTGTCACAATGGCCGGACGGTGTTATCATGGGAACTATTGCGACTATGGATTTAGACACAAACCTGTGGGGCTGTGTGAACCTGGTTGATGATATGGAAGTCATTCAGATTGCAAAACTGGAAAATGCCGGCGAACTTTACTTCTTTAAAATGCTTATGACAGCCGACACGAACACCGCCTTCGGTGAAGAAGTTGTCCTGCTGGATGCCCGTGAAACCAAGAAGGCCAAACTGGTAGGTACTACGGTAACGCTGTCCGCTTATTCTTCAGTCATTGAAGCAACGCCCACCACTGACGCTTCCTGGAATATTGTCGGGGATGATGAAGCCATGCTGGGCGCACGACTGAAAGTGGCTAACAAGTCAGCCGACAAAACGATCACTATTGCCGACGTGATGATCGCTGGCGGTAAGACTGTCGACCTTTACTTCAACGGTAAAAAATGGTTCAGTACTGATCCGGACGCTGGAAGCGTGGCTGAACAGGCGGCTATCCAACATATTGACGAAGAAGACGGGAACTGATATGAGCCGGGGACTTAATAATAATAATCCGGGCAATATCAGGAAAAGCCCGACTGTGTGGCAGGGGGAGAAAACCCCTTCCACCGATCCAGCCTTTAAACAGTTTACCAGTATGGCCTACGGTTACCGTGCCATGTTGAAACTACTGCAAAATTATTCCCGACTGAACGGCTGTAAAACGATCCGTCAAATGATAAACCGCTGGGCACCCCCTTCGGAAAATAACACGGATAACTATATCCGGGCTGTTTGCGCCGGTGCCGGTGTTCAACCCGACCAGGTGGTCGACGTGAATAACCGGAACGTCATGTGTCGGATCGCCGCCGCCATGAGCCGGGTAGAAAACGGCGTACCGGCGAACATGGTAGACGTGAACAGGGGCTGGGACTTACTAACTAAATAATGAAAGGAAAGAACATCATGTACACATGGTTTGACCTGCTTGTTACCTTTATTTCTTCCGGTTGCCTGTTCTCGCTGGGGACGTGGCTTGCAAACCGGAAAGTAAGCAATACCAGGCAGAAGAAAGAAATCTTTGATTACTACAAGTCTATCAGCGAAGACTTACAAACAACATTAGAAAAATTACAGGATGAAAACAGAAAATTATATCGGGTCATTTCTCGCCTGGAAAGGGCTATGTCGATGGTTAGCACTTGCAAGCATTACGCTGATTGCCCTGTCCGTTACGAGTTGCGGAAGTACGAAGAAAATGACCGAAAGCGCCAGGACAATCATCGACAGCGTCCTGTTGAAAGAAGTCCGACAGGTGATAAACATACCGATACCGCTGTCGAAGGTGGAACTGAAGATACCGACGCAAAGCCTCCATAGCCTGCCGCCCGGTGCTTCCTTCAGTGAGAAGAAAGGCCAGGCCGGGATCAGGGTTGAAGCCATAGGCGACACGGTTTATGTGTCGGCCACTTGTGACAGTCTTCAGGTGCAATGTGAACGGTACGAAAAAGAGCTTACCCGCATCCGCAGCGACACTGACAAACAGGTCACAGAGACAAAGAAAAACACCTTTCAAACGGCGTTCAAATGGTGTTCAACCGGTTTCACAGCCGGGGTTATTTTGACGCTGGTAGTAATAATCATTTTTAAAAGAAAGAAATTATAATGGAAAGAGACGAACAAAATTTAATGTTTGGCCTGGACGAATTCAAATTCAATAAAAAATCCCTGGGCTATATTGAAGAAGATTCCTTCGACTGGGGCGGTGCCGAAGGCGAAGTAACAGAAATACGGGCGGCACAAAAGAAGGGCTATCCCGTGAAAATTATACCAAAGTCAAACGGTACGATCAAACCGGCTTTTGACCTGATCCAGTTAAGCCCCGAAAACCTTATGGCGACAATGGGCGGCGCCCTGAAGAAAACCGGCGAAAAGATTACCGGATGGACTGCACCTTCAAAATTGGTTCAGGTAACCGGCGAAGCTGTTATCGACACTGATAGCGGCCACCGTATCACAATCCCGAACTGCCTGTTAAGCGCTTACATCGGTGGTAACCTGAACCTTACTTCCGTTTCCAAAATCAAATGTAAGTTGAGTGTTGCGGAACCGGCCGACGGCAGCGCCCCCTTCACTATTGAGGACATACCGGAAGGCGCCGGGGTATAAGGTTGTAAACTATGAATGTAGAACTGGAAGCGGCGGAAGCCTTGCTGGATATAGGCGTTTCCCTGCCCTTTAAAGCGGTCAGAATACCTTTTACCGGCAAGCGCTTTGCTTTACGCATGACAATGAAACGGCCGTGCCTGGGCAATCAGATCAGGATTGCCAGGCATTATCTTAAGATCGGGTTCACCTATGAACAAATGAAAGCCTTTGAAAAGCACGAAGAAATGGTCTTCCTGGCGGTACATGGCAAGCGGATCAGTAAAATGATAGCATTAACCATCTGCCGGGGTGCTTTTTCCGGTTGGCTTCTTTCCCCCTTTATGGCGTGGCTTATCCGCTGGTTTGTCCCGGACGCTTTTATCATGGGTGCCAACCTTCAGTTTATTACGCTACTGGGTACAAAGGATTTTATGAATATTATCAGATCGAGCGAAATAGCGAACCCGCTACGTCCGAGAATGAGCCAAAAAAGAAAGGGGAGTTAAACAGCCGGGTGACCGGCGGCCATAGCCCCTTCGGTGTAATATGGCAGATCGCCACCGCTACGGGGTGGAACCTGCATTATATCATGTGGAAAATTAACTATCAGACGCTTATCATGATGTCGGCCGATGCCGTCCGTTATGTCAGCGGCAAGGAAAAAGAGAAAGAAAACAAGAAAAAAGGCCGGGGCAGCGGTGCCCTGGGGTATTTCCAATCAAAGCTAAAAAAGTAATATGAAACCTGTTGAAATTGAATTTCTGATGCGTGACAAATTATCTGACGGTTTGGATAAAGCCGGTCAGGCCGCTACGTCTTTGGGCGACAAGGTTAGCCAGTCGGCCGATCAGGTAAAGGCAAAGATCACCGAACAGAAAGCCGTTATCAAACAGGTAGAAGACGATTTAAAAGAGCTTGAAAAACAGTACGGCAAACTGGCGCCGGGTGCTGCACAGGCCGAAATGAAAGCGGAAATAGTAGCTTGTAAGAAAGTCCTGGACGAAGAAAAAGCCGCCCTGATGGGTGTTGAAAAGGAATACGAACAAACCCGTTCGACCGGGAAGCGCCTTTCGATGCAACTTCGGGAAATGCAGGACGCAATGGCAAAGATGCGCCTGGAAGGGAAAGCGACCAGCCCGGAATATCAAAAGCTGGCCGCTGAAGCCGCCACCCTGGCGGACACTATCGGCGACCTTCGCACACAAACAAACATCTTAGCGAATGACGACGCCGGGCTTCAGGGTGTCATGTCCGGTGTGTCCGGACTGGCTGGCGGCTTCACTGTTGCCACCGGTGTAATGGGTGTCTTTGCTTCAGAGAACGAAGACCTGATAAAGATACAGACGAAAGTTCAGTCGGTAATGGCTATTACAATGGGTTTACAGCAAGTAATGAACGCCCTGAATAAAGACTCCGCTTTCCGTCTTGTCACTGTCGCCAGGGCAAAGGATATGCTTACCGGTGCCAATGTCCGGCTGGCTGCCGCCCTGGGAATTTCCAACGCTGCCGCCACCGCCTTAATGGCGACGTTAACGCTGGGGCTTTCTCTGGTTATAACGGGGCTTGTCATTGCCTGGAACAAATATTCGGACGCACAGGCCAAAGCCGCCGCAAAGGCCGCCGAAATGGTGGAGATAGAGAAGAACGGCCGGGGTGAAATGATTAAAGCCCGTGTCGAGATCGACAATACCAAACGGTCACTGAAGGAGTTCACCGGCACGAAGGAACAGGAAAAAAACAAAGTCGAAGAACTAAACCGTAAGTACGGGGAAACCTTCGGGTATTACAAGACCATTGCCGAATGGTACGACGTTCTTCAAGAAAAAGGGGAAGACTACATTCAAATGTTGTTTTTACAGGCCAAAGCCCAAAGCCTGGTAAATAAAGCCATCGAAGCCGACGAAAAGGTCGCACAGGTAAAAGCAACCCCTGAAGACGACGTGGACGGTTCTATGGGCTGGTTTAAGAAAATGCTGTTGTACTCCGCACAAGGCGAGTCAAACGGCCAGATAGACGCTCAAAAACTAATCGACCAGCACAACAAGGAAGCGAAGGAAGCGGCCATCAAAGCGGCTGAAGAAGAAAAACAGGCTTACCTGGACGAAGCGGCAAAGCTCCAGGACGAACTGATCGCCTTGAAATCAAAAAAGAAACTGGGCGATTACGTCCCTGATCCCAAAGACCCGAAGGAAAAACCGACTAACAACCTGGCGGAACTGGAAGTAAAAGCCCGGTTGAAGATCGAAGAACAAAACCTGGCTTTAAGACAAGAAGGTTACGACAAACAGCGTGCCCAGGCAAAACTGGAATTCGAGAAGGAAAAACAGCGCATCGAGAAGGAAGAAAAAGACCGCCTGGCGTTGTACGAGAAACTGAAAAAAGCCGGGGTGAAGGTAACCCCGGAACAAAAACAGGAAATTTCCTATCAGGCCGGCGTTCAAAAGGTGAAAGCCGCCCAACTGTATGACAAGCAACTGGAAGACCTGGACAAAAAGGAACTGAAGGAACGGCAGGACAATCTGAAGAAGTTGCTGGAACCTTACCGGAACTTTGCCCAGCAACGCCTGGATATAGAGAAGAAAGCCCAGGACGACATTACCAAACTTCAGGAACAAACGTCTGCCGGTCGTCTTAAAAAGATCGGTGACGAAATGACCGCCGCTTTTGGTAGTGGCAATGTCGACCTGCTTGCCCGTCCTCAAATCGACGCCGCCAAATTAGCGGCCGCCGGTTGGAAGGATGCCGGCGAAGGTATCGCCACAGTCTTTTCTTCCCAGTTCGGTATTCAGGACGCCAGCGGTAAAGAAACCGAAATCCTGGTTACCCCTATTCTTCCGGACGGAACCGTTCTTTCCGAAACAGAACTTCAGGACTATGTCGACAATGTTCTGAACGGTGCGGATGATCTACTGGCGGCAGATACAAAAGGGATCGTCATTTCTGTGGGTGTCGATGCCGACGGATCAGCCGGCGAGATGCTGCACGAATTCCAAGAAAAGTATTATGACCTGAAGAACAACACGGCAGAGAATGCCGACACCGACGGACAAATCCAGGAAGCGATCATTCAGGCCGAACAGGTGAAGAACGACAACCTGGAAGAACTTGACCGGGTGTACGCAGAGAAGGACGTCTACTTCCAGGCGCTAATGTCCCACCTTAGCAGCATGACCCTTGACCAACTGTACGACACGTTAGATAAGGCGGAAAAAGCGCTTGAAGATAGCGAGAAAACCAACGGTAAGGACTCCAAAGAAACAGCCGTCGCACGTGCCAAAGTGGCCGCCCTGAAGGATGAAATCAAATACGTAAAGGCTGAAAACGAAACCAAGCCCACGGACGACGCCAAGAAATGGAAAAAGAATTCCACTGCCATAAAACGATGCAAGGCTGAAATCGACGGCATGATCGGCAGTATGGACGGGCTGGATGAAGGGACAAAAGCCGCCCTTCAGGCATGTAGTAATGTAGCCGGCGGGGCTATTGCCATGATCGACGGTATCAAGACGTTAAGCGTGTCGGCCGGCGAAAGCATTTCTGCCGTAGAGAAGGCAAGCGTTATACTTGCCATAGTCGGTGCCGCCATTCAGATAATGACTGCCATTTTCAGCATGGGCGCCGCTGCGGAAAAGCGTCACCAGGAAGCCCTTGCCGAAGTTTCCGCTAATAAACTGGCAATGCAGCGGGAATATAACCTGCTGTTACTTCAGCAAAACCTTTTGATGAAGGAAGCCGAAAATATTTTCGGTGAACAGTCCATCGCCAAAGCCGCCAGGGCGGTAGAAGTTTACAGGGAAGCCATACGGCAGTACAAAGAAGAACTGAAGGGGGACGCCCCACAAGCGAAACTTAGCCCTTTCAGTTTCTTGTCGGGCGGTCTGTCCGGGTATAAGAAGCAACTGGAAGCCTATAAAAAGGGTATCGGTGCCCTGAATAATATAACGGTAAAGACCGGCCACAAAAAAACGGGGTTGTTCGGCTGGGGCAAAGGTAAAGATATTTATTCCGGTGTCCTGGACGTTTACCCCGACCTGATCGACGGGGAAAACCGGCTGAACATGGAACGTGCAAAGACTATTATCAGCACGCAAACCATGTCGGACGAAAACAAGAACCTGCTTCAAAGCCTGATCGATCTTCAGGAACAGGCGGACGAAGCACAGCAAGCCCTAAAGGACTACCTGACCGACACATTCGGTTCCCTTGGTGATGGGATGATGGACAGCATTGTCGACGCCATACAGACCGGGAACGACGCCTGGCAGTCGTTCGGTGACAAAGGCGCTGAAGTACTGGAAAACTTAGGCCGGCAGATCGCATACAGCCTGTTCTTCGCCGGGAAGTTCGACCAGTTACAGAAACAACTGGAAGCGGCATACGGAAGCGGAAAGACTGAAGAACAGATCGCAAAGGATGCCATGAACATAATGGGTGACTTTTACGCCGGTATCGGCAAAGACATGGATCAGGCGCAGGAATTTATGGAGAATTGGAAGGCTGAAGCTGCAAAGCGTGGCTTCAACCTCTGGAAGAATGAAGACGGCGACCAGCAAAGCGGAAAGTCCGGTACCTTCCAAACAATGGATCAGGAAACCGGTACCGAACTGAAGGGGCTGTTTACTTCCGTCCAGCAACATGAAGCCAGCATAGACGAGAACGTCCAGTACGTCAGCGACGAACTGCACCAGTCAACGGATTATTTACGTGAAATAGCCGAAAGTACAAGCGGCTGCAATGATAAACTAAAGGACATCGCACGGGATATTGAAACGATTCGCCGGGATGGCTTAAAAACGCAATAACATGGATATACTGGAAGGATTACTATTCATTAACGACAACGACGTATATAAGACATGCGGCGCCTTTCTTACTGAAGACAAGGCCGGTGATAATACAAACTATTCCGCCCTGCTGACACCTCCGAAAATGAAAGCCTATACGGCCGTATCATTCCGGGAACAGGACGGGGAAAAGCTACCGGACAAACTGATCCCGGCATTTGAAGCCAGGGACGTAACCCTTCAGTTTGCCATTACCGGAAACGGTCAGGCCGGCTTTATCCATAACTACCAGGCATTCCTTACCCTGTTGAAATCGGGATGGCTTAATGTCCGTCTTCCTGAACTGGGTAAAACATACCGCATGTATTATAAGGAAAGTACAAGTTACGACCAGCTTACGCCGCTGGAAGGTACCACCGTAGCCGGGAAAATCAAAGTAAAATTTCGGGAACCTGTTCCCACTATTTAAAGAGTATTCAAACACTATTCAAATATCGTTCAAATGGAAGTAAACATCTATAAACAAAACGGAACAGTCCGGGCGGTCGTATCTCCGGCCGATAGTGCGGCAACGAATGAAGAACTGATGGCAGACACAGTTCTGACGCTTTCCTTCACGCACTACGATTATATCCGTTTGAAGGTGAACGATTATGTGGATTTTTTAGGGAAGCGTTACTGGTTGCTGAAGAATTACCGTCCGGTAAAAAAGTCCTCTATTGAATACCAGTACGACGTGAAGTTCTACGGCATTGAGTCGAAACTAAAAAAAGCCCTCGTCCTGAAAATGGTCGACGGGGACAACTCCACCGCCTTTTCCCTGAACGACAGCCCGGCGCAACATCTTCAGTTATTCGTTGACAATATGAACCGTATCACAGGAACGGACGTTTGGCGTATCGGCCAGGTAGTCGACAGTGAAAACGTGAACATAGAATATGACTGTATTTCCTGTTTTGATGGTTTGGGGAAACTTGCCGAAGCCACAAAAACCGAATGGTGGGTGGAAGGTTACACAATGAACCTTTGCCGCTGCGAGCATGGCGACATGCTGGAACTGGGCTACGGCAATGGTTTACTGAACGTCAGTAAGGACAGCAACGACAATGCCCCGTTTTTTACCCGGCTTTATCCCATCGGCAGCACCCGTAATATAGACCCGAAGGTTTACGGCAGTAGCCGCTTGCATCTTCCGGGCAGTGCGCAATATGTTGAACAGAATACCGACCTGGGTATCGTTGAATATTCCGAAGAAACTGCCTTCAGTGACATATATCCCCGGCGTGTCGGTCAGGTTGGTGTAGTACGCCATGAACCCCGTACCATCGAAGGCGAAGAACGGGAAATCTATTACTTTACCGATCCGGGACTGACCTTTAACCCTAACGACTACGAGATCGGCGGCCTGGTTAAAATGGTGAAGTTCCAAAGCGGGGAACTGAACGGGCAGGACTTTGAAGTCAACTGGAACAGTGAAACAAAAGAATTCGAGATCATTAACCAATATCCCTACGAGAACCAACAGTTACCGGGTGGCAAGCTGATCCCTAAAACGGGTAATGACTATGTGCTTTATAATGTTCGTATGCCGGAAGAATACTACCGGCTTGCTGAAGAAGAACTGGCGGCGGCTGTTGCCGAATACCTGAAAACGTACAGCATCGATACGGCTGTCTACAAGGCACCTACCGACTATATTTATTTCCTGAAAAAAGAAATAAACCTGAAGCTGGGGCGCCGTGTCCGTCTGTATAGCGAATATTTCGACAACGGGTACCAGGACAGCCGTGTCGTATCGATCAGCCGCAAAGTGAACAACCCTACGGAAATGAATATCGGGTGTTCTCTGGCCGTCAGCAGCACGAAACTGTCCAAGATGGAAAACAATATCACGGAGATACAAGCAGCCTTTAAAGAGCAGCTAAATAAGGACGTGCTTCAGGTATTGAAGTCCTGGGACAGTGCCGACCCTTCGGAATATAACGTATTTTCTGCCCGTCGTTCGATGAAAGAATTCCTGCTGAAGAACCAGCCGGACGAAGCGAAGGCTTACATCAATTTCCAGCGTGCCCTGGGTGTTTGCGGGAAGCTGTTTAATGACATATTACGTGTCGGTGACAAACTGGAAGCAAGTAATCAGAGTGTTTATTCCTCGCTCCGGACAGACAAGGAAATCGAAGCGGCCATCGAAGAACTGGGGGACAAATATTTAAGAAAAGACATCGAAGACACTGCAAAAGAATTGATCCACTTCCTGAAGGGTATCGACGTCAAAGGTGCCGGCGTCTTTCATGACAGCCTGAATTCCCCGGACTTCCTTTCAGGGTTCTTGAATGGCAAAGGCTGGGCAATCCTGATCCGGGAAGTAATGAACGTCGCCGGGGCAAAGGAAAAGAAGTCCTACGCCGAATTTGACGAAGTTACGATCCGGGGTGCGCTGCGTGTCTTTGAAATGATAATAAACCAACTGAAGGGCGAAGGGGATAACAGCGTCTTTTCGGGTATGATGAAAGTGGATCATGTCGACCTGGAGAACAAAAAAATATACCTTGATACCGGGGGCGGTCTGTTATATAACCCGTTTTGGGTGAATGACTTCCTGGAATGCCAGCGTTACGGCGGCCGCCCTTCAGCCGGTAATGACTACAACGTGACGAAACACTACGAAATGGTTGTTTCCGGTACCGGCATGGGATCAGACACCGACGGCGAAAACCGGCTGGACTGGATCACTTACAACACCTTCAGCGGTAATGTAGCCGACATAAAGAAGGGCGATGTCCTGGTACGCATGGATAACCTTACGAACCCCGACCGCAAAGGCATTATTATGAATACGACTGTGGGGGCTTTTGCGCCTTATATTGACGTGTTGTACGGTGCAAAGACTGATCCGGACAACGCTGTAAAAAGTCGTGTCGGAAACCTTGCCGGGATTTATAATACGTGGTTCGGCTGGCTGAAGGGGTTCGGTGCCTTCATACAAAACCTTTACGCTATCGGTGAATTTCATTTCAAGAACGGGGAAAATATTCAAACCCGGCTGGACATGATGGAAAACCTCTTTCGTGTTGATATGCAGAATAAGACATACAACATGTCGGAGAAAGACAACTTCCTGAAGAACGCCAGCTTCACCGAAAGCATGGACGGGTGGAAGCGTGAAAACGTGATCCGGGCTTATACAGCCGGGGGCAAACTGCTTATGTTCAACCGTAACCTGTTTGCGGAAAAGGAAAAGGTTGCCAGCATCGTAAACCTGGACGGCCGTAATGTCCTACGCATAAAAAACAGCGGCATACGCCAGGTAAATGCCGACGTGAGGAAACCGGAACCGGCTACCAGTGCCTTATACCTGACATTCAAATACATTTGTAAAAGTGCCGGTACGCTGACGGTAGGTTTTGAAGGTTCCGCCCAGGGAGACGGCCGCCTTCCCTTCGTTCAGGTGGAACTGTCGGAAAGTGTCGAAACCCAAAGTCTGGAATATACCGGCACCTGGGACGGCGTGGGCGACTTCGTGCTGAAGTTCACGGGTGACGTTTATATCGACGTGCTGGCGCTTACCAACCGGCCGCTGGAAGACTTTAAAATCGAAGTCGGCACCAAGTTTGAACAGACCGCCGAAAAGATCGCTTTACTGGGTGAAAGAATAGATCATACCGACAAAACGGTTACAGACCTGGGTATCGAACTGAACGCTGCCGAAGAAAGCATCCGGTTATGGGGTGAAAAGACCGATAAGATAAACGCTACCGTAACGCAAATCGGTATTGATTTGGATATGGCCGAAGCTAAACTGGATTTATACGTAACAAAGACGGACGACATAAACAATACGGTCGCCGATTTGGGATTACGCATGAAAGCCGCCGAAGGTGAACTGGATTTGTTTTCCAAGTTTGAGGACAAAGCGAACGGGCTGCTTACCAACCTGGGCACACGGATGAATTCGGCTGAAGGAACGCTGGAAAATTACGCTACCCGGCTGAACAGCCTTGACGGTACGACTACCAGCCTGGGAAACCGGATGAACGCTGCTGAAGGAACCCTGAACACCTATGTGAATAAAACAAACGCCATCGACGGAAGCCTTACCAGTATGGGCACCCGCATGAATGCCGTAGAAAAGAAGTTCACAAACTACGTGCTGACGGACACCTTTAACGGGACGGTCGGCGACATAAACGTCACCCTGAACCGCCACTGGTCGGCAATCGAACAAACAGACAGGAACCTTTTGCTTTCCATTAACAAGTCAACCGGTTACCCGTTGAACAAAGACGTGAAATTTGTAAAGGGTATGAATGGCGTTTCCCGGTATAACAATTCAGGGGGCGAAGCCGTGACCGTCAAACGCTTGTGCATACATTCGGGAAGCTCCGTTCCTTCAGGCTCCAATTATCCGGCCGCCGGCTGGACAACCGACGCCGTCCGTGCTACCCATGTGGGCGATGTCTTTTACAATTCATCCAGCGGCAAATGGTACAGTTATACGACATCATATACCTGGCAGGAAGGAAACCCCGAATTCGGTACGGTATCAACGGAACAGGAAGCTATTATCCGTATCAAGAAAGTAGCCGGAAGTTCCAGTCCCGGCCTGGGCGGGTTCACCTTCAGCACGCTAACCCGTGCGGATGCAGTCTTTGAAGCCCGTTTCACCGCCAACGTGCCTAAAGGTTACCGGCTGAACTTTGCCAGTAACGCAACCGGTGACGGTGGTCGTAGTATGTGGATCACCGATAACGCCGGAACCGGTGGCTGGAAAGAATACCGGTATCAGGTGTTTTGTGGTGACTCCGGTAGCTTTTCAACGACTAACTTTTTCTACCTGACGAAAGACGTACCGACCGGTCAGACAAATAACGACTATAATACGGCTGTAACCTGGTACCTGAATGAAGGCACAGTCTTCGACCTTTCCGGGTATGAAGACCCGGTCACATATATAAACCTGACTGAAGACCTGGCGAAAATCAAGGCTAAACGTATCGAACTGGAAGGGCTTATCACGGCAAACGATAATTTCAAAGTACTGGAAGATGGCAGTATCGAAACAAAAAATGCGAAGATAGCCGGTTATATTTATTGTCCCTTCATAAGTATTAGTGAAAGCGATGCCATTTTACAAGGAAGTGCGGCCATGTGGGAAAATACCTACCTGCTGAACACAAATTTATATTTGGACGTGACCTTCAATACGGTTGTATTGCCTGTCGCCGAAAAATATGCCGGTGCCCGTGTGATCCTTATGGACTCCCATTTTATCAAGACAAGAACCTGGACACCGCCGACACGGATAAAAACGCAGGACGGTAGCGCCATTTATTCCGGTTTGTTTTGCCCGATGGGTACCGGCACAAATAAGCCATTCTCCGCTGACTACATAACCATTGATGCGGGTGTGGTTGAACTGATCCTTCAAAAAATTCCTGACCGGAATTACAATACGGGGGAAACGATCGGATATACTTACCGTTGGGTCTTGATTAGTAACAGTTGCAGGGACTTGTTCTTAGATTCTGATTATTAACAAATAAAATATTTTAGATATGACAAAAGCGATTGATTTTAGTAAGGTTCCGGTGGAAATCCGGTTCGGTGAAATGACAGAGACAGACGTACGTCATTCGTTGGGTAACGCTATAAACCGCAATACCTCGGACATCGGTCTGGCAGACTTCGCCCGGAAGATTTTCTATTCGGTCGAACCGGTGGAAGTTCCGGCAGAATACGCCGGTGAAATTACCCGGATCGTGACCCGTGACGAATACCTGCTGGCGCCTGCAAAAACGGCTGTCCTGGCTTTGATCCGGGAAGCGGCGGCAATTCCGGCCGCTTCTGTCGAAGATAGTGCAAATGTTCAACCCATAAAACGAAAAAGAAAATGAAACAAGTAGAAGAAAAAAGGACAAAGGCTTTCCAGTCAGAAGTGAAAAATACCGGTATCGTGATAAACTACCGTGCTACCCTGGTACCCACAGGGGACAGCGAAGAAGTTACCAACGTTTACGGTACCATCGTAAAGGATAACAAGAACGTGGGCAGTGTCAACTTCGACAAAGCGGCCGACCGCCTGCACATAAGTTATGAACCGTTTTCCGCCACTACCGCAAAGGAGAAACAAGCCGTTTCACCTGTCGCCGCTTCAGACGTGGCCGAAATCATCTTAAACAAGTAAGGGGGGGATTATGGCCTATAAGCGTGAAGAACTGGACTATATAGCCGCCCAACTGATACCGGTCATACTGGAAAAACTGGGCGTCGAAGCACAAGGCGTTTCAGAAGTTGAGATCGTGAGCGACTTAACCGGTGTTTTCTCGCTTCCGGCTTACAAAAAGGTCGGCGGTGTTGAAAAGGTAGTGGAAGCCCCGGTAAGTTTGCTTCAGGACATTGCCCTGGACACGGTGAAAGAAGCGACAGACAACGCCAAAGCTGCTACCGGTGAAGCCCGGCAAGCGACAAAGGAAACGAAGGAAGCAACGGCAGATTTTACGGCCGTCCGGGGGCAGGTTCTTGCCGCCGGTGACCGTGCCAACACCGCCGCCGACAGTGTAAATGATGCAAAGGACAAAGCGAAGGAAGCCACAGTGGCAGCCAACCAGGCCACCGCTGGGGCCAATGCCGCAAAGGATAAAGCGAACCAGGCGGCAGATACGACCAACGCCGTAAAGGAAGCAACCATTCAGGCAAAGGCTGAAACCATTGAAGCGACCCGAAAAGCAAACGAAGCTACCGGCAAAGCTACGTCGGCCACTGCTGATGCTACCACCCAGGCCGACCGTGCTAAGGAACTGGCGGATCACCCTACCATGATGGGCGAGAACGGCAACTGGTTTAAATGGGACGCCACCTTGAAGAAGTACGTCGATACCGGCGTTTTAGCCAAAGGCGGTGTCTTATATCCTACTTTTTACATTGATCCGGACACGATGGAACTTATCATGAGTTACCAGGATGAAATCGTGGCGGACATGTTCAATATCGACAACGAAGGGAATTTAACTTTTAACCCGAAATAGAAATGGCAGAAGGAAATAAAATTTTAGGGAAGGTCGCCTTCGTGGACAAAGGCGTCTATAATGCGGCCACCCGTTACGACTTTTTTAATTTCGTAACGACTGAAGACAGTTGTTACCTGTCCCTGAAGGACAGCAATACCGGGCACCCGGTAACAGACACGGCTTGGTGGAAGTGTATCGCCAACGGCAAACCGGCCACTGAAGCGGCAAAGAAAGCACTGGCAGAAGCCACACGGGCAGCCAATGCAGCCGACAACCTTTACGGCGCTGCACAGTCGGCAAATGCTGCGGCCGCACTGGCAGTCAACGCCACAAATGACGCCAATACAGCTAAAACAGGAGCCCAACAAGCGGCCGGACGTGCTGATACGATAACCAGTGAAGCCAGTCAGAAGATCGTGGAAATGGACGCCTTATCTAAGGCCGTTGCCGGTTATATCAATGCCGCCCCGGTTCGTATGCTTGTATCTGTCCCGGTGTCGATCAGTACAAAGAACAAAGTCCGTCAGAAGATCGGTATAACGTTCTTCCCGTCGTATTGCCTGAAGAACGTCCTGTATCAAAAAATATCGGGCAGTTCAGTCGACGCTGATCCGTCCGGAAAGCTAACGGTCAACGGTACCGGGAAAAGTTCTTTCCATGTGATCCCGACGCAAAACACGGAATTATGGCAGAAGGTCGACGTTACCGTCCGTACCCCGTTAATCCGTTTGAGTAATGGAAAAATGCGCCTGAATGGCGGTAAAATAAGAATTGTTTAACTTTTAAAAATATGAAATTATGGCTTTAACAAGCGATCAGGAAACAAAAATTCTTGCAATGCTTTCCGCTTTTGAAGGCGGTCAGCAAGTAGATGATCTTCCCCTGGCTACCGATACAGTCCAGGACAAAAAGATCGAAGTATTCGACGACAGTACGGGCGCTTCCGGCAAGATGGATTTACGCCAGGCTGTCCGTATGTCAAGCGCACCGTCATGTGGCCGGGTGTGGAACCTGGATAACTCAACCCCGAAAGCCCAGGGATGGTTCGGCAGTCTTGAACTGTTGCGCAACCTTCCCGAAACGCTGGGACTGGGCTGTTATCTGGTAAAGAACGACCATAGCCGGCGCAAACTTGATCCGACGAACCATTACCGCTTTGCCAATGGCGAAACGGCGAAACTGGACGGAAGTATGGGACATTATAACTGGGGTTGGGGGAAACAGTTCTACCTTGCCATTTACAGAATAGGCAGCCTTTTATATAAAGAAATTTCCCTGGCACCTATTCCCGGTCAGTATAATTATACTATTCCGGTTGCCAGTATGTCGGCGCATGGATTTGCCGCCCTTGACCGTACCACCGGCGCCCTTGTAAGCTATATCAATGACGACGTTAATTACAGGGGTGGCGACAGTACGGACTGGGACGGGACATACAGAACTTTGATAGGCCGTGCTGCAACTAACAAAAACACTGAATACTGGCGTGCGGCCGCCCGCAAAAACGGTTCCGGCTGGCTTTGTTGTACTATGCGTCATACTTCCGTTGTAAAAATCCTGTTTGAAATCATTTTCGGCACCCAGGACATGCAGGCCGGATATAACGCAAATAAAGACGCTGACGGCTTGTTTCAGGGCGGGCTGGGTTCAGGTGTTACCAACATGCCGGACTGGAGCGGATATAACGGGTATCGTCCTTTTTTGCCTACCAGCGTGGGCGTCGAACTGGGTGATTCGTCCGGCGTTTCAACCTATAACGTTTTGAAAGAAGACGGAACCACGTATTACGCCGCCCCCGTTCCCGTTTTCTTCGGGCTGAAAAACCCGTTCGGCTATCTTTGGCGGCAGATGGACGACGAATTTGTCCGCTGTAACGCTGATACTTCCGTCACGCATTTGGTAGCGCCTTCCATTTATGGAAATTGGACAATCGGAAATGAAGCCGGAATGACCGCTTATTCTACATCGCCGACAAAATGCGAAGGTTACATCAAAACGTTAAGTTATGACAATTTAGAAAATTTTCCAACGCAAATCGGTGCTTCAGCTTCAACCTATCATTGCGACTATTTTTGGAACACCAGCGGCGCCACTTCGGGTTTCCGGCTGTGTCTCCGTGGTTGTAATGCGAACAATGGCGTTCCATCGGGGGCTTCTGCTCTTGATGTGTACATTGCTGTCTCGGTTGCCCATGTGTACTGGGGTTCGCCGCTCTGCGAAGCAGAGTCAGATTGGCCGGTGGTTCCAGTGTATGCGCCAGTGGCCTAAAGGGTTCTTAGGGGTACAAAAGGGTACATTAGGGTTCGTTAGTAAACAAAAGAACCCGTGACCGTTAGGTCACCCCTATACCAATAGCCGCGCAGCGGCTCGAAAAAATTTTCGTTCTTTGACTTTTTTCCATATTTGTATTTTAATAGCGTGGGATTTGTCTATCTTTGCATCCTGAAAGGGTTGCCTTTTCCTGGGTCTTTAGTTTCGGGTTTCCGGCTGTGTCTCCGTGGTTGTAATGCGAACAATGGCGTTCAATCGGGGGCTTCTGCTCTTAATGTGAACAATGCTGTCTCGGATGCCAATGTGAACTGGGGTTCGCCGCTCAACTATTTCTAACAGGAATTTTTTTTTAAAGGAAAAGGAACCTCGCCTCACGGCGAAAAATAAACTAAAAACGAAGGTGTTAGTAGACTGGGTAATTATCCAGGCCGACCACAACGACGTTCAAGAAAAAGCAGACAAAACACTGCCTTTAGACACCGGTTAATGAGACACTGAAAATGAAACGTAAAGGACACATTTCGCCGCACATTGAAACTAAGCGGAATTATAAACTTGCATTTGACGGTTTTTCGGAGCATAAGAAAGCCCGGATCACCGTTCGCAAGTTTGAGGAATGTTTAGACGACAACCTTGCCACACTATTAGAAGCCTACCTGACCGAAAGCTGGCACACTTCCCCCTATACAGACGAAAGGATATTCGACCGGAAAGCCCGGATCATTAGTAAACTGCCTATTGAAGACCATGTCCAGCAGTGGGCGTCCTGTTTGCATGTTGAACCGTTACTGTGTAATACCTTTATCCGTAAGTCCTGTTCATGCGTTAAGGGACGGGGAACACATGACTTTGTGAACCTGCTTCGTAAAGACCTGGATTCAAGCTACGAGAATACTTATTATTTCGTCCAGCTTGACGTCCATCATTTCTTCCCTAATATCAACCATGAACTGATGAAGGCAAGTCTGCGGGTAAAGATCAAAGACCCGAAATTACTTCGGTTCCTGGATGAATTCATAGACAGCTATCCGTCAGGTTTGCCGCTGGGGGTGAAAATCTCGCAGATATTAGCGAATTACTTCCTTGCCGCCTTTGACCGGCTGGCGATCAGAGTATTCGATATTCTGGCCGATCCTGATAAGTTTGCCTATTGGTGTGGAAGGTATGTTTCGCATTGCATCTATATTGCCAGCAGGGACAACGAAGACGAACTTTGCAAAGGGGCTTCATACCTGAAGTCCAAATTTAAGAAGTACGTCAAACAAGGGCTGAAATATTATTACCGGTTTGCCGATAACATTGTTATTCTGCATAAAGATAAGGCTTTCCTTCACTTGGTTACCGAAATGGCTATCATGATACTTGCACGTGATTACTTGCTGCCTGTGAATAAAAACTGGAACGTTCGCCCGGTACATGCCGGCGGTATTGACGTTTGCGGCTATGTTTCTTTCCATGATCGCAGGTTATTACGTAAGAGAAATAAAAAAGACCTATGCCGGCAGGTTGCCAGGTTGAGAAAGAAAGGACTTTCACCTGAAGAAATCCGGCTGGAATGCGCTTCCCGTATAGGCTTTGCGACCCACGCAAACAGTAGGAACTTACTTAGAAAATTAAATATAAACATGGAAAAAAGACTCGGAGCGGTAATAAAGAACCGCAAAGTTCAGATACCCTTTAAAGGTATGAGGTTCGATCAGAAAAAGGCTTTTGCTGATCTTGTGTGTAAAGAAGGCCAGGAAGAACAGGACTATAAAATCCTACTGGTAGATTACACGGTGGAAGACAGCAAGGTCGAAACGGAAGACGTAATAGTCGAAGTTCCGGACGGAGAAGGTGGAACAAAGCAGGAAAAGCAGACACGGCCGAAAAAGTGCCTTGTGATCCGTTATAAGCGAATACTGGAAACTATCATAGAACCGACTGAAGACGACGAAGAAAACGAAACCTACATATTTGAGAAGGCTAAAAATAAAGACGGTAGCGACATGGACAAAGACGCTGAATTCTATTCATTCACCGGTAGCACGGTAATGATGGAACAAGCTCTTTCCGACTTCCAAAAGGAAGATTTGCCCTGTCCCACTGTCATAAAGGAGTTTACTAATAAAATGAATAAGAAATTTTATAAATTCACGTGATATGAAAGCAACATATTTAGATAGAAAGAAATATGAAAAGTACGACGATCAGCATTTTATCGTCTACCTGAATGAAGAAGTTATCCCGGACTATGTACCGGAAGTTATGGACGGGCAGGAAGCGCCGGAACCTTGTACCGGCTATTCTTATGAAGGATCAGAGAAGGACGGCGGTACGATCATCGAAGCGACATCTGCCCAGTATGATGATTTTGTGGCCGGACTTGTCAGACTGAAGTATTCGCAGAACCAGGTGGAAGCTGTCATTCTGAACCAGGGCGACGGGAACGACACCCATTTAGCGGAATATAACGCTTTGCAGTTGTACAGGAAAGAATGTAAATCCATTGCGGCCGATCTGCTGGCAAGGGATTAAATAACTATCCGGGGGAAAGAAAAAAGCCCCCGACCGTTAGTAAAAGACGCCAATCACTTACTAACTAATATGCGACACGACGCACAGCCGGGGGCTAATACCCTCTGCTGCGTCATGTCGCATATTTTATATATAAGTGATTGGCTTTACAAAGATAGTGTATTTTGCTGAACCCGTAAAAGAATACCCGATAAAATGAAACTATATGAATTGTTAGACTTCAATAAAGAACTGCTGAAAAGGCTGTTTTGTGCCGGTATAAAGCCGGAAGATTACCGTTACGTCGATCTGTTCACCGACTACGAACATTTGTGCCAGGAAGGCGAAAAAAAGACCTATATCGTTGCGATGCTGGCCGACAAATACGGTATAAGTGAACGGAAGGTTTATTCTGTAATCAACCATCTAAGCCAGGAACTTGACTGCTGCAAAAGCCGTGCAGTGGGATAAACCCGGTAAATTATGCCGTTTGCGGTGTGTTTCCGACCTTTGCGCCATACAAAAAAAATAAAGTCATGAACAAATATTATCAGATTTTGGAAAAGGTGCTTACTTCAGGTAAGGCGCAAAGTAACAAGAAAGGGAACATCACATACCTTTTGAATGAACGACTGTCTTTAACCCCGGCCGATCTTCTTGATATATTCGAGGGGCACAACATCGCCAGGAAGAAACTAAGGAATGAACTACAACTGTTCATGAATGGGGAACGGTGTGTGGAGAAATACCGGGAAGCCGGGATCGGCTGGTGGGACTATTGCGGTGCTATCCTGGTAAACAGTTACCCGTCGTACTTTGAGAAACTTCCGCCGCTTATAGCCAAGATTAACCGGGAAAAGCGTAATAGTAAAAACTATGTGCTGCACCTGGGGGCTACTGGTGTCGAAAGCAATCAGGCGCCATGTCTAAGCCTTGTACAGTTTCAGATCGACGAAGGGGAACTGGTGCTGTCAGCCTATCAACGTAGTTCTGACGCAAATTTAGGGCTGCCTTCAGACATTTATCACCTGTATTTGATGTCTAAACAGATAGATTTACCTTTGAAGTCTATTACGCTCGATCTCGCAAATGTGCATATCTATGAAAGCAACATAGAAAAGACTCGTAACCTTTTGGAAGGAGACGAAAACGTAAAGTTTGAACTGAATGTATGATAAGACACAATGTTTCACAAGTAGAGAAAGACTCAACTTATGGCAAGGGAATGCATGAGTAAAACCCTTTCTAACACTGTGTAAAGATACAAAATTCTGCTGAATTGACAATGCTTTTTTGAGTCTTTTTTTGCATAAAAAAACAGCGTTTGAATACCATTTGAAAGGCGTTCAAACGCTGTTTTATTTTTGTGCGTGTGTCGGGAAACTGGACGTTTTCGTTTTGGGCTTTCCCCGACCTGACTTTCCATTTTCGTTTTGGAAAAACGGTTTTTTCGTTTTGCGGATTTTACGCCCCCGCTCATTCTCACGGAACACCACATCGATATTTTTTTGCCCCAGCAGTTCCACAAACCGTTTCCGTGAATCCGCCTGCCGCAAGGCACGGGCGATGTCCGCCTGTATGGAGGGTGCCCATTTCCCCTCTTTGAGAGCTTTCAGGTTCATCAACATCCGCTTTTCCAACAGTTCATTCCCGAAGCGTTTTCCGAAACGTGAACTCTTGAACGGCGGACTGACCACCTTGCCGGTATCATCCGTGGCAGAATAGACAATGCCGGTGTAGGGTATGCCGTTGTACTCCCCCCTGATCTGTTTCGCCTCGATGTTGAGTGTGGAAAGCAGTGCGCTGTATTCCCCGAAAGTCTGGAAACGGTAGCTTTCCAGTACGGCTTTAAGGGTGTTGCCTACCTGATGGCGGACATCTCCCAAGGAAGCGTCCACCTTTTTTAGTTCCGCTTTCGGATTCCGCCTTTCCGTGTCCGCTCCGTTGCGCAAGCCGAAATCCGTTTCCAGTTCCCGACAGGCGGTCATGGAACGGCGATGCTCGTAGGCGTCACTGATCTTTTTCCCCTGTCCGTCCACACAGACACTGACGATATGAATGTGGGCATTATGGGTATCGGCATGTTTGTAGGCTATGTACGGCTGATTCCCATAGCCCATCTTCTGCATATACCGTTCCGCCAACTCTACCAATTGCCCATCAGTCAGCCGGTCTTCCGGTGCCGGAGAAAGGGAGATATGCAGGACGGGCTTCTCCGTATTGCGGTTTGCCAGCAGGTAGTTCTCAAAAGAGAGCAATGCCAGACGTATGTCCTCACTGGGCAATCCCAATCTGTCGGAAATCATGCGGTTGCCCGAAAGAATTTCGGCGGTACCTGCCGTTACCTTGTCGTAGTTATAGGCAAGTGCTCCGTAAAGGCTTGTTCCGTGACTTATTTTTGCAACCATTTCCGCTCGTATTCTTGGGTTAGCACCATGACTTTTTTACATACAAGCATCAGTTCGATGCTCAGTTTCTCCAACCTGTAAAGCAGTGCCATCGCACGTTTTTCCCCGAAATTGTTCTTCAAGGTCCGGACAACCTGATTGTAGTTGTTTCCGACGGCCTGAAACTGCCTGTGGAATTCGGTCAGTTTGATGTAGTAGTCCATTGTCGCCTTGTCGATTTTCACAACTTTAATGCGACCTCCAAAAATGGATTTCTTGATGAATCCTGCTTTTTCTTTCATGCCGGATTCAGAGAATGCCGCTTCAAAGCGTACGTTTTCTTCATTTGTCAACTTGATGCCGTAACGATGTATGGCCGGATCTGCTTTGGGCTTTCGTCCCATTTTTTTCCTTGAGCTTTCTTTCATGCACTTTAGGGAATTTATGATTTGACTTTTTTCCAGATTTTTCGACTTTGGAGAAAAATCCCCCGGCTTTTGCCGGGCAAGTTGGTTTTGGGATGCCCGAAAAGTTTCGGGCTGCCGAAAACACAACTTGCTCTGTTCGCTTGAACAGAGAATCCTCCTTCGTCGGATTGCAGCGCGACGTTCACGGAACGCTGTGGTCCGACGAAGTCAGTTCTTTTCCATCGTCTGATTCCGATTTTGCAAAATTAGACAGTGATAACCGATTGGTAAACAGCGTTTGATATGACATTTGATGACATCTGATGACATCTGATGTCAGGTAGGGGAAATGTTGGTGGAAGTTTCAAAAATAGCCGCTACTTTTGGCACAGTGCATGAGGGCATACATTGAAACATTGTCCTGTAAGGGGTATTGCTTGCCTGCCACAGGTGGTGCATGATGTGAATGCGGCATCATCCCTATATGTGCAATGCCATATATGCTGCACGACAATTCTGCATGACGGAATACATTGCATCCGTGCAATGCAGTATGGGATACATTGAACCCCATATTGCATGAATGCAATGCACCTTATATGGCAATGCCCATCGGCAACCGGTATTACACTGGTGCAATATGGTATGCAATGTATTCATGCAAACCGGCAAACAATGCGTCATTGCCATATACCAACGGATGCATTGCCGTGTGATGAAACGAAAAAATCCGGACAGATATGAAACAAATTATACACTCTAAATTCAAGCCTATGAAGAAAGAACCTTTATTTGTCGCTTTGAGCAACCAAAAAGGCGGTGTGGGAAAATCCACGTTCACGGTATTGCTCGCCAGTTACTTCCATTACCTGAAGGGGTATAACGTACTGGTGGTGGATTGTGATTATCCACAGCACAGCATCAGTACCATGCGGAACTGGGAAGTGGGAAACATTGAAAAGAACGTGCATCTGCAAAACCAGCTGGTGGAACAGTTCGGAGCAAGCGGCAGGAAAGCCTACAGCATCCTGAACTCCACTCCGGAAGAAGCCCGGGAAACGGCCGGACGCTTTCTTGAAAAGTCGGAGCTAGATTATGACCTTGTCCTTTTTGACCTTCCGGGCACCGTAAATGTGCCAGGTGTATTCCAGTCCGTAATCAATATGGATTATGTATTCACCCCCATCACGCAGGAAAGAATGGCAATGCGGAGCAGTATGTCTTTTGTCCTTGCCATCCGGGAATACATGCACCGGCATAAGGATGTACCCTTGCGTGGTATCCATATGTTCTGGAACCGGATGGACAAACGTGTTTCCAAAGACCTGTATAACGGCTATACTGAAATTTTCCGTTCGCTGAAATTGCCGGTACTGGAAACCGTCATTCCCAGTGCAGAACGTTACAAAAAAGACTCCGGAATGAAAGGGCCTCTGTTCCGCAGCACTTTGTTCCCTCCATCTTCCTCCGCAATGAAAGAAAGCAGTCTGGACCTGCTGGCAGCGGAAATAGAAACCATACTGAAACTTCAATAAAAACAATTATGACCACCAAAAGAAGAACGGATTACCAAGTGGACGAGGAGGCATTGAAACGCATGATGGCAGGAGATGTGACCGCTTTGGAAAGAACGGTTCCTCCGGAAGAGGAGCCGGAAACAAAAAGTCAGGCTGGACCTTGTCCGGAGAAACAGGAGAAGAAAAGCGGTTTTTCCAGACAGCAAATAAAAAAAACACCGGATGGAGCGGCTGATTCAGATGAATACCGGAGCCGGTTTCTGAAAGTGAAACTGTCGGGAGCAAGAAGGCAGACCTATATTAACGATACATTGTACAGGACTGTTGCCAAAGTATTGCCGGTCATTGCACCGGAAATGTCTGTCCCCATGTTTTTAGGGAGTGTACTGTCAGACCATCTGGAAAGGTATCAGCATATCATCAATGAAATATATAATCAAGAAGCAACTCAAAAGCCAATAGAATGGAAGAAATAGTTTATTTATCAATACGGTTCGGCTGTACCGCTTATCTGTTATATAAGGTATGGAAACAAAAAGAGAGAATAGGTAAAATCTGTGATCTGCTTTATACTCCCCGCAATCGGCCACAAGCAGAAAAAGACAACGGTGAACCGGGAAATGCACAGGATGTGATGGGAGCTACCCGATTTGTCTATCTGGACGAGAATGCCGGGAAGACCGTCGCTCCTTACATGAGCCAGCAACTGGAAACCGGAAGTGATTTTATCGGAGCGGATAAGGATATTCCGGAAGATGAAGTGGAATGCAAACTGCCTTTGGAGGAGATGAGAATGCTGAAAGAAGAACAGGAGGAACTGGACAGCCGCTCTCCCGAAACGGAAGCCATTGCTCCGATGGTTACTCCTGCTGACCTGCTCAATGTAGGCGACGTGCTGCTTAACCTGAATGGTGCCGGCTCGGACGAGAACAAATCATACAGGGCGGCCATGACACTGCATTCCATCCGGGAAACGGACATGTTTGAACTGTTCTCCTCCCAGGTGGAGAACAAGAAGCTGATTGAGGAACTGATGGGGAAGTATGTGGATAAGGAGGGGAATGCGTTGCCTTTGAAAAGAGAGAGGAAAGAAAGCAAACATGTTACTGACTGGAGGAATCTGGTCTGAAAGTAAATGCTATTATGCTACAAAAATTCCATATGCGTTAAATATTATATGTAGAATCTTTATTATGTGCCCCGACTTTGTCTTTTTTATAATCCATGAAAAAGGTTGAAGTTTGTCTTTTGGTAAGAGTAATAGGAAGAAACAAACTTAAAACATAGAAATCACGGGGACAACTCAGAAAATTGGATACTTCCTCACAGTTGCTTACGAATCAAAAGTAAAAGAATAAAATTATCCTAATTGGCTAACAGGAAAAACTATAGCTTAATTTATTAAGTAAAATTTCTCTGCAAGCCTATAAATTATAAAAAATAAGGAGCTGTTTACCAAGTCAGCTCCTTACTTTTTCCAATGGATGAAAATCCGTTTTTCCTACTTCCTTTTATACAATATTTTGTCGCACTTTATGTGCATAACAGATATCATAGAAATCACATTTAAATTTAGAGCTCTATTACATGATTTTGCATTGTTCCTTGTTCACAACTCTATCTCTAAACAACTTCATATTAGTAAAGTTTCTGGAAATATTTTGAACCAGTTCCAAATAATTATCGCTGCCATCTTCCCATTTATGATAAAACGGCTTTATAGAAACACAGTTTTCATGTTCAAAGACGGTATTTAGTAATGTTCGGTCTGAGTTTCCGCAAGAATGCCCCATTATCAAAACTTGAAAAGGTGCAGCTAAAAGAAACTCCAGCAAATCATGGTAATGTCTTGTTTCTAAATATTTAACGGATTTGACATTTCTAAGTAACTCATTGTCATTCATATCAAGAATAGACTG
>ERZ809074.692-NODE-692-length-50603-cov-136.111854_pt1 | contig 50603 bp, 24 predicted proteins | sample MGYA00520795_ERZ809074 | MGnify/ENA primary metagenome ERZ809074 (study PRJEB31570, sample SAMEA3212989) | Homo sapiens | biome: human-gut; feature: human gut; material: fecal | place: Sweden | collected 2011 ...
CGAGCCATACGGAACGGCCTCGCCGCAAAGGGGGCCCGAGAACAAGCGCTGAAGCTGAAGCAGACGCAAAAGCAAAAGCAGATGCAGAAGCAAAAGGCAGACGCAAAAAGCAGAGCAAGTTCCGAACAAGTCACAAAGGCGGTGACAGCGCGGGGGATCCACCTCTTCCCATTCCGAACAGAGAAGTTAAACCCCGCTACGCCGATGGTACTGCGAAAGTGGGAGAGTAGGTAACCGCCACCTTAAGCCGTCCGGGCGGCATCCGACAACGGATGCCGCCCGGACTCATTTTATAATGTCGAATCCGGAATCTGAAATCCGGGCTGCGCCCGGAGAGGATAGGCGCGGATAAGGACTTTAAGGACCTTAGGGACTTTAAGGACTTTAGTGACGGTGGGGACCGGCGCGAGTGCTGTGGGAACTATGGGAGCTATGGGAGCTAAGGAAATGATGGGGGCGCCGGGAGTGCCGGATGAGATGGGTGTGCCGTGCGGGTGCGGATATTTTTAGGGTTAGGATGCTTGTGGTACAAAGATTATCGTTATCTTTGTGGAGATTTTGCAAGTTGGTACAATTCAGGGCAGGATAATCCAAGTGTAATATTTAATCTTTAATTTAATCTTTAATATAATAGTTGATCCATGGTAAAGAGTTTAAGAACAGTAGCTTTTGCCGCTATATGTTCGTTAGTGATAGGCGGTTACGCAGGCACGGAAGCCTATGCGGCAGACCCGGCGGTGAAGCGTGAGATGCGCTCGGCGTGGGTGGCCACCGTCTGGCAGTTGGACTGGCCGCAGTCGACAGTATCGTCGACGGGCAATACGACGCAAATCAATGCGCAGAAGAAGCAGCTGACGACGTTGCTTGATTCGTTGGCGCGCAATAATATGAATTCGATATGTTTTCAGGTGCGTTCGCGATGCGATGCGATGTATAACTCGAGCTATGAGCCTTGGTCTTCCGACCTTGTTTCGTACCGCGGCCTTGACCCCGGGTACGATCCTTTGGCGTACTGCATAGAGGAGTGTCATAAGCGCGGCATGGAGTGCCATGCATGGATTAATCCGTATCGATATGAGAGCCAGATAGGGCAGTGGAACGGCACCCCCAAAGCCTATCGTGACGAGCATCCGGATTGGCTGCTTGATGTGAAAGAAGCGTCGATATTGAACCCGGCTTTGCCTGAGGTGCGTCAGCGCATATGTGATGTCGTGGACGAGATTGTCCGCAATTACGATGTTGACGGGGTGCTCTTTGACGACTATTTTTACCTGCAAGGTATTTCGACGGAGGATGCAGCTCATTATCAGAGTTATAAGCAAGGCGGCGGGACGCTGTCTTTGGGCGACTGGCGTCGTGACAATGTCAATAAGATGGTGGCCGATGTGTATTCGACCATTAAGAAGGCCAAGCCGTATGTCCGCTTCGGCATCTCGCCTGCGGGCGTGGCTGCCACGAGTGCTTCGGTAGCCGGCAAATATGGTTTGCCTCCATGTCCGGCCGGAAGCGACTGGCAGTATAACGGCATTTATTCCGATCCGTTGGCGTGGGTGTCATCGCGCACGCTTGACTTTATCTCGCCGCAGATTTACTGGAAGATAGGCTCCAGTGCCGATTATGACGCCATATGCAAATGGTGGAGTAATGCGGCCAATAAATTCGGACGCCACTTCTTTTCCTCACAGGGTGTCTCGTACAACTACGGCGAGGAAGAATACGCCAAGCAGGTGCGTCTGAATCGCGAGTATACGCTCAATGCTGCCCCCGGTTCGGTGTTTTATTCGGCTAAGTACTTGTATCGCACCACGACTCCGCTGTTGGGACATTATCTTAAGACGCAGGTGTTCAATACGCCGGCGCTTATACCGGCGATGACGTGGTTCCCGGTAAGTTCGCCGGCCAAGGTGAGCAATGTCAAGCGCAGCGGTTCGACGCTGACGTGGACCGGTGTTGAGGGTATGCGTTACACGGTGTATGCTGTTCCGAACAGCGTGCCCGATGCCAATTTCGACCGCGAGCCCGAATATCTTCTCGGAGTGAGCTACTCGACGTCCTATACCATTCCTTCCGACAAGGTGAGCGGTTTCCGCTGTGCCGTATGTGTATATGACCGCTACGGCAACGAATATTCGCCCGTCTTTGTCGGGGCGGCCGTGACCACCCTCCCGTCCCCCGAGCTGACCTATCCGGCGGAGGGTCAGGAAGTTGAATTACCCTTTATGTTCAAGTGGAATGCTGTGCCCGGCGCGGCCAATTACTTGCTCGAGGTAGGCAAAGATGCGTCGATGAGCGAGCTTATAGGCGTAACCGAGGTTTCCGGCACCGAGAGCCTTTCGTCCGCCATCGAGGGTATGGAGACCGGGCACGAACTGTATTGGCGCGTGCGTGCATGCGCTGCCAATGCCAATGACGGCGTGAGTGTTTCGCGCCGCTTTACGCCCACCAAGCTGCACATCATCTCGCCTTACGATACCGAACAGAACGTCAGTCTCACTCCCACAATAACGTGGTCCGTGGCCGACCGTCAAGTCCGGGTTCAGGTGTCCTCCACCGGGGTCTTCGATGACGAAGACATCGTTATAGATGCCACTGCAACAGGCAGCTACACCGTGCCAAAATACATACTCAAAGGCTATACGTCGTATACAATCCGTCTGAAGTACAGCTTTGGCGGATACGATGTGATGTCCGCTCCGGTGACCTTCACCACTTGTGAGGCCGTGCAGACCGTCCCCGAAGTCGTCCCCTCGGCAGACGGGATACTGTATGCAAATTCGCATTTGGCAATAAAGCCCATTGAGGGTGTCAAGAAAATACGCTTGGAGCTTTCGGCTAATGAGAGCTTCAAGTCGCCACGCAACTCATACATTTGCACGACCATAGAGGCCCCGACCTTCACCGATGCCAAAGAGGCGCGCAACATCAAGGCCGGCACCAAGAACCTGGTTAACGGGACAAAATATTATGTACGAGCGCGTGCGACTTATGCCACCGCCGACGGCGACAAGGACACGGCATGGTCCGATGTGGTATCCTTCACGTATAGCAACACCGATGGTGTCGAAGATATCGAAGCCGACGGTGCATCCCGAGCTTTTACGTGGGACGGCGAGACGCTTAGAGCCATGGAAGGCACGGCCACTATCATGGTGTATAATGCAGCGGGCACACTTGTCGCCGGTTACGCCTCCGGAGTGACCGAGGTCAGGCTCAATCTTCCTGCCGGAATATATATGGTTAAGGACGGCTGCGGCCATGTGATGAAAATTCGCATAAGGTAATGTAAATGCTTAATTAATGCAAATGCTTAATTTAATGACACGAAAACTGACATCGGGCGTTGTTTCGGCCATTTTTTGTGCCATTGTCTCGGCGCTTGTCGCGACATCGTGCAGCGGACATAACGGAGCTGCCAAGAATAACGAAAAGGGAGATACCCTGACCCACGAGAGTGCCATGCTGACGATGATACAGCATGACGGATGGATAAGAGCCACCATATCCGACCCGTGGAGTCAGGACAAGACCTTGGCGACATACTGCCTTGTGCCGCGAGATGCCGAGATGCCGTCCGACCTGCCTAAGGACGCGAGTACGGTGGTGGTACGTACCCCGATTCGCAGTGCCGTGGTCTACTCGAGCGTGTATGCCCAAGGCATTGAAGACCTCGGATATATAAAGACCGTCACCGGAGTGGCGGATGCCGAGTATTTTACGCATGGCTATGTGCGTGAGCACCTTGACGCCGGTGACATTGTCAATATCGGCAACTCCTCGTCCCCGTTGATGGAACGTATCGTAGACTTGTCTCCGGACGTGCTTATACTGTCGCCTTACGAAGCCAATCGCAATGACCGCGTATTAGACAAAACCGGCGTGGTCGTCGTCCGGATGGTGGACTATATGGAAACGACACCTTTGGGACGTGCCGAATGGCTCAAACTATTGGGGGCCATGTACGGTGACTTGGACAAGGCAACGGCGCAATACGATGCTACGGCTCGTAAATATCGAGAAATAAGCCAACGTATGGCGTTGTGTGACGTCCGCCCCATGGTACTTACCGACACCGAAATTTCGGGGACGTGGTATATGCCCGGCGGCGGCAGCTATGCAGCCCGTATGATTGACGATGCCGGAGGCATGGTGCCGTGGAGCGACAACGCCTCCACGGGGTCTTTACCATGCGACTACGCCGCTGTGTATGAGCGTGCTTCCGAGGCTCCGGTATGGATAATGCGCACCTTCGGACCGATTACTCTCGCTGACTTGCGCAAGGCCAATGCATTGAACGGTAATATCAAAGCGCTCAAAGTCGGCAATGTCTATTACACGGACACAAGTACCGGTACATTCTTTGATGATATAGCCTTTCATCCCGACCGGATACTTGGCGACTACGCAGCCATGATTCATCCCGAAGTCGTAAAGCAGCCCTTGAAATATTTTGTCAAGGCACAATGATATGATACGACCCTGCCGCTGTCGATACGTGTAGCGGCGGGGTCGTACTATCACGAGCGTGATTCTCTTAGGCCGTTGCGAGAGAAAAACGTGGAGAAAGGGGCAAAATCGTTAGCCCGGTAGAGGTGTCATAATCGTATACCCGGTAGTCAATCGCCATTACGCTCGTGGTATGCGTTAAAAAAAGAGAGACTGCATGGTCTTAGAATAATAAAAAAGCATAAAATGGCGTAAGCGTGTGCGTTTTATACGAAAATAATTGTACCTTTGTATTCGATAAATCAAAAGAAAAAGCACTACACAAGAACTAACCCCCAAGACCGCGAGGTCTGAATACGGCGTCCCACGCCTGAGGCGTCAAAGTACTAAGTCAAAATCTCATATATCAGGCGCGTGAATTAATACATTTTTTATCTTCAACTCCGATTACAGGCTTCACTGCAAAAAAAACTTAGAGCCAACAAAAAAAGATGGAAAACAACGAAAAAAGACCCAAACGTCCGCGTATCAGCGAATCGCGCGTGACATTGGAGAGTCAGGACACCGGTCGTCCCATGACAGACAATGCACAGGTAGAAGACAACGAACAACGTCCCTATCGCCCCTATAATCGTCCCCAGCAGGGCGGTTACAATAGGCAGTACAACAGCGGTTTCAACCGTCCGTACAACAACTACAACCGGGCACAAGGCGAAGGCGCCGAGGGTCAGGCTGAAGTCGAGCGTCCACAGCAAGGATACACTCCTCGTCCGTACAACAACTATCGTCCTCAGCCGCACTACAATCAGGGCGGCTACGGCAATACCAATCGCCAGCAGGGTGGCTACGGTCATTCCAACCGTCAGCAGGGCGGCTATGGCAATCCCAATCGTCAGCAGGGCGGCTACGGTCATTCCAATCGTCAGCAAGGCGGCTACGGCAACCCCAACCGTCAGCAGGGCGGCTACGGCAATCCCAATCGTCAGCAGGGCGGCTACGGCAACCCCAATCGTCAGCAGGGCGGCTACAACCAGCAGGGCGGCTATAACAACAATAACCGCAAGAACAAATACAACAATCGTCCCCAGCAAGGCGGATACAACAATAAGCGTAAAGGCCAAAACCGTTACGACCAAGAAGACAACCCGTTCCCGGGCAAGGGCAAGAGCTTCACTCCGCGTCCCAAGCGCATAGAGTACGAAATGCCTATACCCGATCCCAACGAACAAATTCGTCTGAACAAATTCATGGCCAATTCGGGCGTATGCTCGCGTCGCGAAGCCGATGAATACATCCAGCAGGGACTTGTCAAGGTCAACGGCAATGTGGTGACCGAATTGGGTACCAAGATATGCCATAGCGACGTAGTCGAATACGACGACAAGGTAGTGGCACTCGAGAGCAAATGCTATATCCTGCTCAACAAGCCCAAAGACTGCGTCACCACCAGCGACGATCCCAACGGTCGTACTACGGTGATGGACATCATCAAGGGAGCCTGCACCGAGCGCGTATATCCCGTAGGTCGTCTTGACCGCAACACCACCGGAGTGCTTCTGCTGACCAATGACGGCGACCTTGCCTCCAAGCTGACCCATCCCAAGTATGTCAAGAAGAAAATCTACCATGTTTGGACCGACAAGGATGTCAGCGAAGAAGACATGCAGCGCATAGCCGACGGCATCGAGCTTGAAGACGGCGAAATACATGCCGACGCCATCAGTTATGCCACCGAGACCGACCGCAACCAGATAGGCATCGAAATACACTCCGGGCGCAACCGCATCGTTCGCCGTATCTTCGAGAGCCTCGGCTACCACGTCACCAAGCTGGACCGTGTGTACTTTGCCGGACTTACCAAAAAGAACCTGCCGCGCGGTCGTTGGCGCTATCTGACGCAGCAGGAAGTCAACTTCCTGAAAATGGGCTCCTTTGAATAAAGCTGCATAGAACAGTATAAACCATACAACACAATGAAACGAACAAAAATCGTCGACATCTTCAACCCCGAGCTCTTGGATACGGACGTGTGTGTCAAAGGCTGGGTGCGTACCCGTCGCGGCAATAAGCACGTGCAATTTGTGGCGCTCAACGATGGTTCGACAATCAAGAACATACAGATAGTCTTCGACATGTCGGTATTCACCGACGAGCAGTTGAGGCCTATCACCACCGGAGCATCCCTATGTGTAACCGGCCGCCTCGTCGCCTCCATGGGCAAGGGCCAAACTTGTGAAATCCAGGCGCAAACCCTCGAAGTGTACGGTACAGCCGACCCCGCCGAATATCCTCTCCAGAAAAAAGGCCATTCGCTTGAATTTCTGCGCGAAATAGCCCACCTTCGTCCGCGTACCAATACCTTCGGAGCCATCCTGCGCGTACGCTCGGTACTGGCATACGCCATCCATCGTTTCTTCAACGAAAAAGGCTTTTTCTACCTCAACACCCCGCTGATTACCGAAAGCGACTGCGAGGGAGCCGGTGCGATGTTCCAGGTGACGACCCTTCCGTTGGATAACCCGCCCAGAACCGAGGACGGCAAGGTGGACTACTCCAAAGACTTCTTTGGCAAAGCGGCTGCACTCACCGTTTCGGGCCAGCTCGAGGGCGAATTGGGTGCCACGGCCTTAGGCGCCATATACACCTTCGGTCCGACATTCCGCGCCGAGAACTCCAACACCCCGCGCCACCTTTCCGAATTTTGGATGATAGAACCCGAGATGGCATTCTATGAAATCGAGGACAATATGGACTTGGCCGAGGAATTTATCAAATACTGCATATCCTTTGCACTCGAAGAGGCCAAGGACGACATCGAATTCCTGTCCCAGATGTACGACCCCGAATTGGTAGAGCGTCTCCGCTTTGTAGTCAACAACAAATTTGTGCGTCTGACATACACCGAAGGCGTCAAGATTCTTGAAGAAAGCGGACATAAATTCGATTTCCCCGTATATTGGGGCGCCGATCTCCAGAGCGAGCACGAACGATACCTTGTCGAGCAGCACTTCAAGCGTCCGGTGATACTCACCGATTATCCCAAAGAAATCAAGGCTTTCTATATGAAGCAGAACGAAGACGGCCGCACTGTGCGTGCCATGGACGTACTGTTCCCCAAGATAGGCGAGATTATCGGCGGCAGCGAACGCGAAGCCGATTACGAGAAACTGCTGACACGTATCAACGAATTGGGCATCCCCATGAAAGACATGTGGTGGTACCTGGATACACGCAAATTCGGCACCGTGCCACACTCCGGCTTTGGTCTCGGCTTCGAACGCCTTGTGCTGTTTGTCACCGGTATGGCCAACATCCGCGATGTCATCGCCTTCCCACGCTACCCGGGCAACGCCAATTTCTGACGCCGTCCCGAGCATAAAAAAGCCGAGAAATCTACCGAGGATGTACTTGTCCAAAGGATGGTTTCCCGGCTTTTTTTATTTGTACAGTTAAACTTTTTGCGCCTTAACCTATCAAAATACTAAACCACCAATAAAAACTTTATACGGATGAAACGCTTAATAACACTCGTATCGGTCGTATTACTATCCACGACTCTTGTGTGCTCGACCGGTCAAAGCCGCGGCCGCAACAACAGCAATACACGTCCTCCGACGACATCCGCACCACAAAACCGTCCCGGCAATATGGGTGGAAGCTCGACAGGCAGCCGTACCGGCAATAGCTCACGTTCAAACGATAGCTACCGTCCCGGCGGCGGCAACAGCAACCGACCTGATAAGGGCTATCGTCCCGGCGGCGGCAACAGCAACCGACCCGATAAAGGCTACCGTCCCGGCGGCGGCAATAGCAACCGACCTGATAAGGGCTATCGTCCCGGCGGCAATACACCGCCGCCGCAGAGCCATCGTCCGGGTGGCCATCACCATAGCGGCCATCGTCCCGGCGGTTACCGTCCCGGCGGAAACTACACTCGGCCCACACCTCCGCCTCCGCCACCGCCACGCCACGACCGCTATTGCTACCACAATACGCCTCCATATCGTCCCTATATGCCGTACAACCGACCTTGGCGTCGGCCCACACCTCCGCCGTCATGGCGTCCTTACTACGGATGTCCCACATTCAGCAGTATCCTTGGTGTAACTTTGGGCACGGCACTGAATCTGTCGCTTGATTACCTGTTCAACAGCGGATACAGCATCATGGGATACGGAAACAATCAAGTATATCTCTCCAATGTTCCTGTGTACAACTATACTTGGCCGTCTGCAACGCTGTACTACGGCACCGGAGGAGGCTTGCAAGGCAGCGAGTTTGTATACTCTTCGCCCGGGTACGACATAAGTCGCTACAATGCATTATACAGCCAACTTGTACGTCAGTACGGGTATCCGGTAAGTGTTCAGGATACCTATGGCGGAGTGACCGCCACTTGGTGGGGATATAACAACGGCTACATTACACTGTCGTTCTTCAACGATATGGCTTTTAACGGCACCTCACGCTATTATACCACCTTGAGTATCGGCAACTGAAGATAGAACAAAACAATAAGACCAACGCCCGCTTCGGAAAAAGATACCGAGGCGGGCGTTGTGTATATTGTTCGGGGAAATGCGGATGCTTGTCGCGCCAATAGTGCCGGGCTAACGTCTGTAACGAGCAAGGACACCATCCTCGAAGATGAGGTACACGCCATCGGGGTAGGTCCATCGTTCGACCATTCCGGATGTCGAGGGTATCTTGAGGTATTCGGTGGGCGCGCCCAAAGACAGGCGGCATTCGTCCGGGGTCATGCCAAGGCGAATCTTGCCATCGCATATCAGCTGCCATACGTCGTCCTCGATTTGCGGATACCGTGAGCGCGGATTTTCCAGAGCGAAGACTTTGTCAAAGTTGCGAGTCGCGGTGGCTCCGTCGCCCAAAGTCATGTATACGGCTTGCAGAGTGCCCGGAGCATCATCCGGTTCGATAACGACAATCACCGGGAGCTCGGCCGTGCCGCCGCGTACATTGCGGACGGTGACACCTACGTATCGGCGAGGGGCGATGATGTTACCGTCCGGCCATGACATACGACGCTGTGCAATGATATACAGATACTTTCCTACAAGTCGCCGAGCGACGCTGTCGATAAGGTCCGCATCGATGGTGAACGGAATTTCGATGCTTTGTCGCGACTTCCAATTACGTTCGTCAATGCCCGTATGGTACGCGAGGCTGTCGCCGTGAGCGCCTATAAAAGTCAGGGTCATTTCCGGCTGTTCGGTAAGTGTCGGGGTGGGCGCGGCCGCGACAAGGCGTAGCGTGTCGCCCGGTGTCGGGGTGCGTCGCGTTCCGCTAATGGCATCCGTGGAGGCGTCCAGGACTATGCCTATGCGGCTGTCAGTAACTATGAACCGCTTGCCGGGCGCCCATAGGGACGGGGCTGCCGGGCGTATGTCGGCAAGATAGCGTTGCTCGGCACTCAGCGTGCTTGCGCGTTGGCGCTTCACGTCTTTGCCCGAGATGACCGGAGTGCTCTCCACGCCCGTAAAGCATCCGGACAAGGCTGTGGCCAAGGCCAGGCATATGGCGGTCAGCGGCAGCGCCCGGCGCTTAATGCGATTAGGTTTGGCCGACAGATTTCGCATCATTTTGCGTATACGGGCGTGCGCCCTATGTTTCGGAATATGAAGCTATAGATATCGGTCCATTCGTCGATGACCTTGCTTACGGGCTTGCCGCTGCCGTGTCCGGCCTTGGTGTCGATACGTATCAGCTTTGGCGCGTCACCGGTATCGGCCTGCTGCAGCGTGGCGGCGTACTTGAAGGAATGTGCCGGGACTACGCGGTCGTCGTGGTCGGCGGTGGTGACGAGGATGGCGGGGTAGGGCGTGCCGTCGTTACGTATGGTGTGCAGGGGCGAGTATCCAAGGAGGTATCGGGCCATCTCCTGTGAATCGGCGCTGGTGCCGTAGTCGTGCGCCCAGTTCCACCCGATGGTGAAGAGGTGGTAGCGCATCATGTCCATGACGCCTACACGCGGTATGGCCACGGCGTAAAGGTCGGGGCGGATGTTGACGCACGCGCCCACGAGCAGCCCGCCGTTGCTGCCTCCTTCGATGACGGTGAGTCGTGGCGTGGTCCATCCGTGGCTTTGCATGTACTCGGCTGCGGCAATGAAGTCATCGAATACGTTGAGCTTCTGCATCAGCGTCCCGGCAAGGTGCCACGGCTCGCCGTACTCGGCGCCGCCGCGGAGGTTGACTGAAACGTAAATGCCGCCGTTTTCGAGCCATACAAGGCGATTGGGGCTGAATGTCGGATTGAGCGTGATGTTGAAACCTCCGTATCCGTAGATGTATACGGGGTTGCTACTATCGGCTTTGATGTCGCGGCGACGCGTCACGAACATGGGCACACGCGTGCCGTCCTTGCTTGTGAAGAATACTTGCTCGGTGATGTAATCATCGGGGTCGAAGTCTGCAATTCGGGCGCTGAACAGCGGGGTGCTGTTGCCCGAGGCAATGTCGTAGCTGTATCCGGCAGCCGGGTATACGAAGCTCGAGAAGCTGTAGAACACTTCCTCGTGCTTGCGCGAAGTGCTGAAAGATACCGTGCCGAAAGTCGGTAGTGTGATTTCGCGTATCTGCCGGCCGTGGATGTCGTAGAGATAGGCGTGGTTGGCCGCGTCGCGGTCGTAGGTGAGTATCATATGATTTTTGCCCACGCAGTTGACCGCTACGAGCGGAGTGCCCGCATCGGCCACCACAGTGCGCCAATTGTCGGGGCCGAGATTATCGAGGCTGACAGCGGCGATGCGGTAGTTGGGTGCATCGATGCTTGTGTACAGGTACAATTCGTCGCCGATGACGCCGATGACTTCGACGTACTTGTCTTGTGAGGGATATATGGTGACCCACGAGGCTTCATCGCCTTGGTCGAGGCGGCGTACTACCAAGGCGTTGCCATTGCCCTGACCACCGATGGTGACGGCCATGAGCCGTTGGCCGGGGTCTACCCATGCTTCGTGGAAGTGCAGCGGGGCGTCCGGCTCGCTGAATACTTGTCGGTCTTGGCTTTGGGCAGTGCCTATTGCATGGTAGTACACGTTGTGCCCGTAGTTGGCATTGCTATATGCTTTGCCTTGTTCGGGCGCCGGGTATGCGCTGTAATAGAAGCCGTTGCCGTGCCATGCGGCGCCGGTGAATTTGGCCCAAACGATATGGTCTTCCAAGAGTTGCTTCGAGGCGGTGTCCATGACGAATATTTCGGTCCAGTCACTGCCGCTGCGGCTTATGGTGTAGGCGGTGTACTTGCCGTCGGGGCTTATGAATACGCCGGTGAGGGCGACTGTACCATCATCGCTGAGTGTGTTGGGGTCGATGAACACCTCGCGGTTGATGGTTCCGGCGGCATCATCGGCACGATAGAGAATGCTCTGGTTGCGCAGCCCGTCGTTTTCGTAGAAATAGTATCGTCCGTCGGCTTCGCGCGAGGGCAGTCCGTGCTTGGCGTAGTTGTTGAGGCTTTGCAGACGCCGGTGTATTGCGTCGCGCCAGGGTATGGCATCGAGATATTTGCGAGTGACGGCGTTCTCGGCCTCGACCCATGCCGTGACGGCTGCGGCCGTGTCGTTTTCCAGCGGTCGGTAAGGGTCGGCGACCTTTATGTCGAAATATGTGTCCGTGGTGTCATCGTGTGGCGCCACGGGATAAGTCTTGGGCGCGTTTTGTGCAAAAGTCATTGAGGTGCTTGCAAGTATGGCGGCACCGCTCAGCAGTGCCGTGAGTGTCTTGGACATGTATGCGTTGAATTAGAAAGTGTGTAAGTGCTTGGATGTGTGTGTCGACACTATTACTGACTCCTTCCCGTATATTTCCGAAAGTCCTTAGGCCGCAGTGCAGCCTAAGGACATTTCGGAGATTATGAGGGTGAATGATGTCGTCAGTCTTTGTTCAGCGAGGGCACGTTGTGCTTCTCGGGCGTTTCGAGACCGCGATTGCGTAGCAGGGCGTCTACTCCGGGTTTATGGCCGCGGAAATTGATGAATAGCTGCATCGGATCGACGCTGCCACCTTTTTCGAGGATGTTTTCGCGGAAGGACTTGGCCGTTGCGGGGTCGAAGACACCTTTTTCTTTGAAGAGTTCGAAGCCGTCTGTGTCGAGTACCTCGGCCCACAGATAGGTGTAGTATCCGGAGGCATATCCGTCGCTGCCGAAGATGTGCTTGAAGTATGTCGAGCGATAGCGGAAGGTGAGTTCGTCCGGCATTCCGAGGTCTTTGGCAACTTTTTGCTCGAAGGCGGCGATGTCAATGTCGCTTGTGGGGTTGAGCTTGCCGTATTGCAGGTCGAGCAGGGCGGCACCGGCCAGTTCGGCGGTAGCGAAGCCCTGGTTGTGCGTCGAGGCTTTCTCGAGTTTTTCGATAAGTGCATCGGGTATCACCTCTCCGGTCTGATAATCATGAGCATATATGCGCAGCAATTCGGGGTCCATGGCCCAGTGCTCGTGTATCTGAGAGGGTAGCTCCACGAAGTCTCGGTCGACATTGGTGCCGCTCTGGCATTTGTAGCGTGCGCGCGACAACATTCCGTGCAGACCATGCCCGAACTCGTGGAACATTGTTTCGACTTCGTCTAGCGTCAGCAGCGAGGGCGCATCGGCGGTGGGTTTGCTGAAATTGCCTACATTGAAGATGATGGGGCGGTCGGCGGTGCCGTCATCATTAATCCACGAGCCCTTGAATTCGCTCATCCATGCGCCTTGGCGTTTGGAGGCGCGGGGGAAGTAGTCGGTCATGAATACTGCGATATGCTCGCCGGTGCCGGCATCGGTGACGTCATAGACCTTCACTTCGGGGTAGTACTTGGGCGCATCGGGCATCTCGGTGAAGCGGATGTTGTACAGGCGCTCGGCCATGGTGAATATGCCTTTGCGCACGCTGTCGAGAGCGAAGTAGCGACGTACTTGATTTTCGTCAAGATCGTATTTCTTTTTGCGTACCTTTTCGGCGTAATAGTAGTAGTCCCAGGGTGCAATCTTGAAGTTGCCGCCTTCGTCGTTGACTATCTGCTGCATCTCGGCCACTTCCTGTTGTACTCGCTTGACGGCGGGACGCCATATCTGCATCAGCAGGTCTTCGGCGGCGTTGACGGTCTTGGCCATGACGTTGTCGGTCATGTACGAGCCGAAGTCGGGGAAGCCCAGTAGGTGTGCTTTCTTGGCGCGGGCTTGCAATATCTTATTGATTATTGGCTTATTGTCGTACTGGCCGGAAGAAGCCAGAGATGTATAGCCCCGGTACATTTGCTGACGCAGGTCGCGGTCGTCGGCATATTGCAGCAACGGCAGACGGCTGGGAGCGTGCAGGGTAAACACCCATTTGCCTTTGAGACCACGGCCGGCGGCTTCCTCGGCGGCTACGTCTATGCTCGACTGGGGCAGACCCGACAGACGCTTGGCGTCATCGACGACGATGCTGAAGGCGTTGGTGGCCGCCAGCAAGTTTTTGTTGAATTGCAGGTATAGGTCGGTGAGTTCGGTGTTCAATTTCTTGAGCTCTTCCTGCTTCTCGGTCGAGAGCAGCGCACCGTTGCGCGTAAAGTCCTTGTAGGACTTCTCTACGGCAAGCTTTTGGTCGTCGGCCAGGCCGAGTTTGTCGCGGTTGTCATAGAGGTACTTGACGCGCTTGAACAGTCCGGGGTTCATGCTCACCTCGTCGCTGTACTGCGAGTAGCGCGGATAGAATTTTTCGGCTATGGCTACCATCTCGGGCGAATTGTTGGATTCGTCCAGGGCGCTGAACACGTATACGACTTTATCGAGGATGTCGCTCGAGCGGTCCAAAGCCAGAATGGTGTTGTCAAATGTCGGCGTGGCCGGATTATTGACGATGGCTTCGATATTGGCTTTGGCCTGAGTGATACCGGCCTCGAGGGCGGGCAGGTAGTCATCATAGGTGATTTGTTCGAACGGCGGAATCTGATACGGGGTTGTGTACGGACTCAGAAAGGGATTCCGGTGCGTGTCGTTGCTTTGGGCAACCGCGCTGCCGCCGGCCATCATTGCCAGTGCAGCCAGAGGAATAATTCTCTTGTTCATAGTTGTATGTCTGTGCGTTGTGTGATGTCTTGGTTTATGATGCCGTTGGCGTCCGCATTGCGGTCGTCTTGAGCCGAGACAAAGTTACGAAAAACATTTCATTAGGACAACCCGATTGAACAATCGGAAGTTTTCGTAACAGCCGTAACGGTTACGGTGATTACGAAAACTTCCGAGGTGTATCTCAAGGGATGAAGTGTGTGGGCGGGAGTAGGTGTTGTCAGCGGAGGCGGAAGTTGTAGCCGAGGGTGACTTGGATGGCCGAGGCGCGGGAGGCGCTGAAGTAGTCGGCTTTGGTGGAGGGGAAGATGTTGCCCAGTCCGAAGTAATAGCGTGCTTCGAGGACTATGGAGTGGCGGGGTCGGAGGAAGAACTCGATGCCGGCGCCGGCGGTGATGCCGTAGTCAAATTTGTTTTTGATGTCCATGGTCATCTGTCGGGTGACACGTGATGCCGGAATACCGGCGGCAGTAGGGTCGGAGTAGTTGAAGTTGGCGCTTTTACTGTCCGAGAGCATATACGAAATTTCGGGGCCGAGGTTGACAAAGCCCTTGAATCGTCGCGAGCCGAAGTAGATGTGCGTCATTATCGGCAGCGAGATATACGTCAGGTTGCGTTTGTACGACAGCTCCGGGTTGTCCTTGAAGTTCTCCTGCCATCCGCGTTGCACCAGGTTGAGCTCGCCGATAAGTCCGAAGATTTTTTCTTCGGCATATCGGAATGTGACGCCGCCCGTAAATCCGTTGTGCGACTTCTGGTCTATGGACGGCGAGAATGATTGGCGTGACATAGACAGCCCGCCGTGCACGCCCACCCAGAGGTGTTCGCGGTAATGTTTTTGGGCCGGAGTCTGAAGGGCTGAGACGGTGAGTATCACCAGTGCGGCGACCAATCGGAGTAAGCGTGCGCAGCTCATAGGATGGTGACGGAAGGAGACGTGGCTCCGGCGATGTAACGTATGATGTACAGGGCATCGTTGATCGAGCCTTTTATGCCCGGCGTGTGTACAAAGTTGTACGAGGATTGTATGCCGTGATACGGGCGGTCAAGGATTGCATTGCCTTCGTGTAGTGCGGTGAGTATGTATCGCATCGAGTCGTAGCCCAGCAGCGCTTGTACGGGTATACCGTCGGCGGGCGCCTTGCCATACCAGCGGCGGAATTCGGCGATAGTACGCTTGGTGTCTTCGCCGTCTTTGTCCACGTAGAAGCGCGAGTAGTACAGTGCTCCTATTTGGGCGAGTTTGTCCTGCGCATCGCCGCGGAAGCTTATCCATTCGGGGTATCCGAAGGTGGTCAACGTGTTGCCTTCGGCGGCCAGGCTTTCGGCGAAGGCGGCCAGTCCCGAAGCTATTTTGTTGTACTCGGTCAAGTGCCCTGACATGGTGATGATGAAGTAGGAGGCTGATGTCGGCAGATTGTCTTCGAGAATGGTCTTGTGAAGGTTGCCGTCGAATTCCAGCGTGGTATATTCGATGCCTTCGCGGTCGAGACGCTCTTTGAGTCGTGAGACAAAATTGAGCTTGTCCTTTCGGTCGTTGGCGTTGTCGAGTATGACCGGCTTGGGCGCATCTGTCGCGGATAGTGTTTCGACTACATAGTCTATGGCCTTTGCGTACATACGTTCCTGTCCGATGTATGTCTGCATCATGTACGGGGTGGTGATGTATGTCGAGTCTTTGACTATGAAGCTATTGAAAGACGGGATGCTGTGTGTGCCAGTATACCGGGCTATCTGTGCAATCTTGGCATCGTCGTCCGGAGTGATGACGATGTCCACGTTGTGCAGCGAGGCAAGGTTATTGGAGAAGTTGCCATCGGTGGTGTCGTATACTTTCAGGTCTATGCTGTCGGGGTATGCTTCGCCGAAGTCTTTGACTGCCAGCAGTGCGCCGCGATAGAAGTCGGTGGCGAGGGCGGACTGGCGAGAGGCTTTCTCGGCGGTGGTGCATAGCGGCAGCATCATCGCTATGCGGTGGTGCCGTATGGCGGCATTGTCGCATGTTTCGCCGGCGTTCGTGTCGGGTTGGTCTATGCGAACTATTTCGGCGTTTACCGGGGTCAACTGCAACTGTGGCTGTTCGATCGGTTGAATTTTTTCGCCCGTGGTCGATTGGTCGGCTGATTGGTGGGCAGTCGCGTCTGTGGCTTCCGTGGAGGACGCGGGCTTTGCCGCCACCGGTCGGGCCGGTGTCGGCTTGGATACGTCTGTGGCGGTTTCTGCGGTGTCGGCATCGGAGTCAATAGGCTTGGCGGCTGCGACTTGGGCCGATGATGTCATGGGTATTTTGAGCGTCTGCCCGGCGCGTAAGCCTTTTTCGGCTTCGGGGTTCAGGCGAATGATTTCGCTGACCGGCACGTTGTAGCGGTGACTGACGCCGTAGAGAGTCTCGTCCTTGGAGACGGTGTGCAAAAGCACATTGGATGTTGAGGCGGGCGTTGTGGACTCGGTTACGACTTTACCGCCGAATTCGGACACGGGGAAGTAGAGAATTTGTCCGGCGCGCAGCCCGTCTTCTACGGAGCGGTTGGCCTTGACCAGCCGGTCGTGTGTGATGCCAAGCGTGTGCGTCAGCGAGTAGACCGTTTCGCCTTTGCGCACTACGTAGTAGTACATCTGTCGTCCGTTGACCGACTTGACGGGGAGGTCTGTGATGGCTGCCACCGCGCTCATGGTCGAGAGGACCATGGCGACGGCTGCTGCAACCAGATGCCTTGAGACGGCATTGTGTCGTCTGAATGTTGTTTTCATTCGGCTTCTTAAGAGGATGAGTGTGAGATGTTTATTGCCAATAAGGCGTTATTTTTGGGGACACAGGGGCGCATGTTCGCGGCTGTATCGCAGCATTTGGTCGACGTAGCCTTCGCCGTAGGTGATGGTGACGTCGGTGATGTTGCCCTTGTCATCGCTCACGAGTTTGTACTCTGGGTTGACAAATCCCTTATATGGAGCGATGCTGAGTGTGGCGTAGCGTGCCAGGACTTCGTTGTGCAGGGTGGGGTCTACTTTGACGGCGTATTCCTCGACGAGGTTGCGTCCGGCTTCGTAGTCGCCTTCGCTCTTGATGCGCTGTATTTCGGCCAATAGCTTGCCGAAGAGATTGCGCAGGGCTGTGTAGTCGTTGATTTTCACGAAGGTCTTGCCATCGCGTTTGATCAGTTCGACCACCTTGTCCTGTGTGCCGTGGCGCAAGGCCCAGGCGGCGATGAGCTGACGGTTGCGCATATGAGCTTCTTCGATGTCCTTGCCCGGCTCGATGCGCATCAGCTGGGTCATAAGGCCGTTGAGCATATATTTGTAGTATTCGGCCTTGTAGGCATCGGGGTTGTCAAGCAGTCCCAGCTCGACCAGCTTTGGGTCGGCCAGATAGTAGAGGGCGAAAAGGTCGGCGCGAGCTTCCTCGAGTGTCGAGCCGTGTGCCTTGAGTGCATCGGGGTCGACGCCCGGCAGCAGGCGACCCGAGCCGTGTCCGAGGCACTCGTGGAGGTCGGTGTGGAGGTTGTCGGTGATGAAGAGATAGCGGTCCATGAGGTCGCGAGTGTACTCGTCAATGACGAATTCCTCGTTGAAACCGTTGCCGTGGCTTGCTTCATCGTAGGCCTGGGTGATGTTCTCTATGGTCACTGATTTGCTGCCGTGTGCGGCGCGTATCCAGTTGGCGTTTGGCAGGTTAATGCCGATGGGGGTGGCGGGGTAGGCATCACCGGCAAGTATGGCTGCGGTGATGACTTTGGCCGAGACGCCGCGCACCTTGTCCTTGCGGAAGCGCGGATCTACGGGCGAGTGGTCTTCGAACCATTGGGCATTGTTGCTGATGATGTGTGTGCGCTCGCTGGCAGTTTCGTTCTTGAAGTTGACGATGGATTCCCACGAGCCTTTCATGCCCAGGGGGTCGCCGTAGCTTTCGATAAATCCGTTGATGAAGTCCACTTTGGAGGCTGTGTCTTCGGTCCACATTATCGAGTATTCGTCGAAGGTCTTGAGATTGCCGGTGGTGTAGTATTCGACGAGTTTGGCGATGACGGCGCGTTGTGCGTCATTCTCGGCGTATTGTGCAGCCTTATTGAGGTTGGCCACTATGCGTGAGATTGCTTCGGTGTACAGACCTCCGATGCGGTAAGTCTCTTCGACGAGTTTGCCGTCTTTACCTTTTGCGAGGCGGCTGTTGAGGCCATAAGATATTGGGGTGAGGTCGGTGGTGTCTTTGAGTGCTGCATAATAAGCCTCGACTTCGGGCTGGGAGACTCCTTCGCCGTAGAAGTTGCAGGCCGAGGTCTGTATCAGGTCGGCACCTTCGGCCTGGTTGACGCGCTTGGGCAGGTATGACGGGTCAAAGATTACGCGTTCGAGGTATGCTTTCTTGGCTGTTTCGCCGGGGTAATTGGCGGTATATTGCTTTTCAAAGAAGTCTTTGGAAAATTCGGGGACGAATTTGTCCATGGAGTAGTGGTGGTGTATTCCGTTACCGAACCATACCTGTTTGAGGTATTTCTCGAAGGCGAGGAAATCCTTGTCTTTGCGGTCTCCTTTGTAGGATGTGTAGATTGTTTCGAGAACGGGACGCAGCACGAGGTTGGCCTTGCAGTTCTGATCCCAAAGGATGTCGCGTCCGTCGAGGGCTGCTTGTACCAGATAGTACACGAGTAGTTTTTGGTTGAGTGTCAGTTTTTCGAAATCGGGCACTTTGTAGCGCAATACTTCGATGTCAGCGAAGCGGTCGGCGACGTATTCGAATGGCTTTTGGCCCTGAGCTGTAGAAATGTTTTTTGCCATGGTTGGGTTGGCGGTCATGCCGGCGATGGCTGATATGGCCACAGCGGCGGCGGTGAGACGTAATGTTGCCATTGTTTTATGTGCTATGAAGTTTAGGTTTCTTGGTATGTTTCTTTAACCGGTATATTAGGTCATTCGATGTATAGTACCAATCCTTTGAGGTATTCGCCTTCGGGGTGGTAGATATTGACCGGGTGGTCGGCCGGTTGGGTCAGCTGGTGCAGTATGCGTACGCGGCGGCGGCATTGAGCGGCAGCCGAGAATACGGCCAGACGGAATTGTTCGCGCGATACGGCCTGTGAGCACGAGAAAGTGAACAGGATGCCGCCGGGGGCAATCTTTTCTATGGCCCGTGCGTTGAGGCGTCGGTATCCTTGGAGGGCGTTGCGCACGGCGCTGTGGTGCTTGGCAAAGGCCGGCGGGTCGAGAATGATGAGGTCGTATGCGTTACTGTCCATGTTTTGCAGGAACTTGAAAGCATCGGTGGCCTCGCTGCGGTGTCGTCCCGCCGCGGTCGCATCGCCGTTTTGGTTGAGGGCGATGTTGGCGTCCGTGAGGCTTATAGCCTTGGCAGACGAGTCTACGGAGGTGACGGAGGCGGCGCCTCCGGCAAGTGCGTATACCGAGAAGCCTCCGGTGTAGCAAAACATATTGAGCACGCGTCTTGCGGCAGCGTACTTGCCCAGAAGTGCCCGGTTGTCGCGCTGGTCGACAAAGAATCCCGTTTTTTGGCCGCGCAGCCAGTCAACGTGGAATTTGAGCGAGTTTTCGATAGCAACGTCCGTGTCGGCGTGTCCTATGAGGTAGTCGTTGACCGGGTCGAGTCGTGCCTTGTAGGGCAGGGTTGTCTCGCTCTTGTAATAGATGTTGCGTATGCCGGCTTCCGGCATCCCGGTCAGAACACTGGCTATAGTGTGGCGTGCGTAGTGCATGCCGGGCGAATGGGCTTGTATCACGGCTGTATCTCCGTAGACGTCGACTACGAGGCCGGGCAGAAAGTCACCCTCGCCGTGTACCAGACGGAAGGCATTGTTGTCGTGGCGGCGCAGACCCAGGACTTGGCGCATGCGCAGGGCATCGGCCAGACGTTGGCGGTAGAATTCATCATCTATGGACGTGTCTGCATCGAAAGAAAGCATGCGCACGGCGATGCTGCCTATTTGGAAGTGTCCTACGCCCAGGGGTGTGCCGTCGGCGGCGATGACGCCCACTACGTCGCCTTCTTCGAGGCCGTCGGGCAGTGTGGCGATGGCTCCGGAGAACACCCAGGGATGAAAGCGTCCGAGTGATTCTTCTTTGCCTCGACGCAGTTTTATAGTAGGGTAGCTCATGTCACTTTGTGTAAATATCGTGGGTCATGTCACGTGTAGTCGTGTGCCATGTCATTTGATGAAAAATCGGTAGATGTCGTTGGCGTTGGCGTATATCAGTAGCAGCAGCAGGAACATCATGCCGGCGTATTGCGAGTATGAGAGGACCTTGAGCGACGGTTTGCGCCGTGTCACGATTTCCCAAAGGGTGAAGACTACGTGTCCGCCGTCCAGTGCCGGGATGGGCAGGATGTTCATGAATGCGAGTATGACGCTCAGGAAGGCCGTGATTTGCCAGAAGGAGTACCAATCCCATTGTCCGGGGTACATATCGCCTATTGCGCCAAAGCCCCCGAGGCTCTGGGCTCCTGTTTTGGTAAAGAGCAGTTTGAGCGAGGTGACATATGAGGCCAATCGGTCGACGCCCTTGCTGATGCCCACGGGTATGGATTCGAAGAAGCCGTAGGATACGTGTTCGCACGGGTATACGGAAGTCAGGTCGCATGCGCCGATGCCCAGTTTACCATCGTCATTGACGTGTGTCGTCAGGATTATGGCTTTGCCATCGCGAGTGATTTGTACGGGCACATCTTTGCCCGGATACTTGGACAGTATGGGAGTGATGTCGTTGAATGCGGTCACTGTGTCCGCGGCTATGCGCGTGATGACGTCTCCGGTCAGTATTCCGGCCTTCTCGGCGCCTTCGCCCGGGGCCACCTTGGCGACAACGGCCGGGATGCGCGGCGCCAGTATTGCTCTTTTGCCGACTCCGGCAGCGGCCTCGAAAGTTCCGGCCGGGTTGGTGATGACCGTGTCGCGCCCGTTGCGGACGATGCCTATACGTGCGCCGTCTTGTACCAGGTCCATAATCCACGAATCATTGGTCAGGGCGTCTATGTCCTTGCCGTTGATGCTTTTGAGTATATCGCCGTCGCGGTATCCGGCATGGTGCATGGTGGTGTCAAATTGGTATCCGGCCGAGACATTGGCCGGTTGGAGTACCACGTCGCCCCAGTGCCAAGCTATACCTATATATATGGCTATGGCGAGCAGGAAATTGAAAAGCACGCCGGCCACCATCACCAGCAGTCGCGGAACCGGCTTCTTGGCGCGGAATTCCCATGGCTGAGGCTCGGATGCCAATTGGTCCTTATCGGTGGTCTCGTCTATCATCCCGGCTATGGAGCAGTATCCGCCCAGCGGCAGCCATCCCAGACCGTAGAGGGTGTCGCGCCATGTCGGCTTGGCTCCGGGCTTGGCCGGGTGCGGACGCCCTATGCGCAGGTTCAGCAGTGCTCGGGGTTCCTCGTCCGGCTCGGTGCCAAGCATCTGCGGTTGGTCGGTGTCGGCGGCGCTGTCCTTGTCAGCGTCCTTGCGTCGGCGCGTCCAGGCTATCAGTTGCAGACGTCCGGCTCGCGGATCGTATTTCAGTAGCGAGAAGTATGGGTTGAAAAACAGGTAGAAGCGGTCGACGCGCATTCCGAAGATACGCGCGAATAAGTAGTGCCCGAATTCGTGCACGGTGACTAAAATCACCAGTGCGAGGACAAGTTGGGCGGCTTTTATCAGAAAGGTTTCCATTAATGCTTAGTGGAGTGTATTGTATCGTATCGTTTGATGGATTGTATAGCTATGGCACGCGCTTCGGCATTGGTGGCGCGTAGGTCGTCCAATGTCGGGCTGTCGATGTGAGCAATGCGTCCTAATGTATCGGTCACCGTGCTGTATATTGCCGTGAAAGGTATTGCGTCGTGCAGAAAGGCTTCGACGGCCACCTCGTTGGCTGCATTGATGACGCAGGCTGCATTGCCTCCGGTGTCAAGGGCATATCGTGCCAAGGTAAGGCACGGGAAGCGCTCGGTGTCCGGTTCCTCAAAGGTCAGGGCGGCCATATCAGCCAACGACAGGCGCGGTGCCACGCGGTCCCAGGGGCGTGTCGAACAAGCCAGGGCATAAGCTATGGGTAGACGCATGTCCGGAGTCCCCAGCTGAGCCTTGACGGCTCCGTCCTTGAATTCGACCATGGAATGCACTATCGACTGCGGATGTACTATGGCCTTGATGCGTCGCCCCGGCAGATTAAAGAGGTAGTGGGCCTCGATGATTTCGAAGGCCTTGTTCATCATCGAAGCCGAGTCGATGGTGATTTTTGCGCCCATACTCCAATTGGGGTGCTTGAGGGCTTGGGCGGCCGTTGCACCGGCTATGCGTGCGGCGCTCCAATTGCGGAAGGGTCCGCCACTGGCGGTGATAATCAGGCGGCGTACCGTTTCCGGCGACTCTCCGGCGAGGCATTGGGCTATTGCAGAGTGCTCCGAGTCCACGGGGTATATGTGCGAGGGTGAGTCGTCCAGTAGTCGACGTATGAGGTCGCCGGCCACTACAAGCGTTTCCTTATTGGCCAGTGCGATGTCCTTGCCGGCGCGTATGGCGGCCACTGTCGGGGCCAATCCGCTGTATCCCACGGTGGCCGTGACCACGGTGTCGATGTCCGGGCGCGACATGGCTTCCGCTATGGCTTGAGCGCCGGCTGCCGTGGCTATACCGAGCGGCGAGAGAGCCTCGTGTAGTTCGGCATACCGCGATTCGTCGGCAATGATGGCGAGTGCAGGTCTAACTTCACGGGCCTGCTCGATGAGCGCGTCTACACGGTGCCCGGCAGCTAATACGCTGACTGTCAGGTCGCCCTCGGAAGCGCGTACCACGTCCAATGTCTGCGTGCCTATCGACCCTGTGGAGCCGAGTACCGCAATGCGCTTATGTATATGACTGTCGTTCATAGCAAAGCACAAAGGTACAAAAAAGTTCGCATCCGCCAAAAGACGAATTTTTGTCGGGAGGCTTGAAGGAAACCGATTCTCAGGTGAAAGCTATGGAAATAATGAGAGCTATGAGAACAATAGGAAATAATATGGCGGCGCACTTCCGGCACTCCTACTTCGATGACTGCTCAGTTCTTCGGCCAAAGGATTACGGGGCATCCGAGGGCGCGGGCTTCGCGTACGGCCACCGAATCGCCTTCGGACGCCGAGGTGACGACCATGGCATCGGCGGCGGCAATTTCGCCGTAGGGATTGTCAAGCGCTCCTACCATTGTGATGACGTCCGAGAGCCTCGCTTCGGCATATGTGCGCGCCAGTTCGCGTTGGCGGCTGCCGGCACCGATAAGTCGTATTTCGAGCGGACCGTTGCGACTTTCGGCACGGGCAAAATCGACCAATCGTTCAAATTGCTTGACGCTTTCCAGACGGCCCACGGCCACGTATCGGCGCACGCCCGGACGTCGCGGCGGCACTGAAGAAGCTGCTTCGGCCGCCAATGTGCGCAGGCGTGCCGCGTCCACCGAGTTGGGACGCATATATATACGCGGCGCTCTCGAGCCGAGGAAGCCTTGTAACGAAGCGGCCACGTGCGGCGCCACGGCAATGATTGCGTTGTTGCGGTAATAGTAGCGGTGTTCGTTGCTACCTCCGTCTTTCGTCCAAGGCGCGGCATGGTCGTCAAGGTGGGCAAAATCGCTGTGTATCATTGTATAATGACGCGTATGCCCCGGGATGTCAATGCGCGGCCAAAGGGTGTCGTGCGCCACAGCCGCCAATCCTTCGAGCCAGCAGATGACGATGTCGTAAGGTTTCTGGCCTATACTTGCACGAGCCAGACGACGGCGCAATGGTTGCGAAAAGCCGTGGCGCGTCAGCCATAGTTGCAAGGCCAGCGTTCGACTGCGCTCTCCGGCGGGCCATACCGGTGGCAGTACCGTGATGTTTTCGGGAAGTCGGTCGATCCATCGGCCGCCGCATAAGGCCAGGATGTCAATGCGTTGGGATGGGCGTGCGGTGTGCCGTCGCAGGCTGTCGATAAGAGCTTTTTCGGCTCCGCCGATGTCCAGCGATCGTATAATTACAAGTATGCGCCTCGGGCGCAGAGCTGAGGCTTCGTTCACCTCGTCGGATGACACCTCGCGATGTCGGGCGGTGCCGCGTGCAAAGAGTATGGCGCAGACGGTGACAGCTGCGTATACCGGGACGATGGCTGCGTATGCCGTGTCCGCGCTGTAATGCTGCGCGGCAAAATACAGCACCGCCGGGGCACAGAGGTATATCGTGCCCGATACCAGTGAATAGGCGCGTATACGTCCTGTGGCGTGTACGACAGATGCAAAGACGTTGGTGAGGGCTACGCACAATCCGGCAGCCAAGGCTATGCCCAATAGTGACACAGTCATCGGCGGCATTTTCGGACCCAGCCATAGTGGCATCAGCGTGTCTGCAAAGGCGTACAGGACGGCGGCGCAGGCGCCAAAAGTGCCGACACTCCAAGCCAGGGCACGCATAGCCGTGCGCCACATGCGGGCATTGTCGCCGGCGGCATAGGCCTTGATGACGGGTGGAACAAAGGCCGTGAGTATGCTTTGAGCCCAAGTCTGAACCTTGGCGACTACGGCCAGGGCCAGCGTCAGTGCGGCTGTGGCGGCAAGGCCTCCGACGGCGTTGAAAACCAGTAGTATGCCCTGGTCGCGTATGGCTACGGCCGCATTGCCGTAGAAATCGGCGGCGGCATATTGCAGCAATGCCCGCAGCATTGATGCCGAAGCCGTACCCGTTCGGCCGATGCGCCGCCGGGTGTGGCGCCACAGAGCCATGCAAGTCCATAGCGGCATTGCCACGCATACGACGGCATAGGCCACGAGGGGGTAGGGACTGCCGGTGTCGATATCACCATACATAGTCAGCCATAGCAGCACGGCCAGCAATGCAAATCGTCCTATGGTGGCCGTTATATCCACCCGGGCTACAATGTCCATGCGCTCGAGTGCCGTCAGGGCACTGCGTGCCGGAGCGGCCAAGATGGTCAGTACCGAAGTCGCCAAGGCCAATTGAAAAACGACCACGGCAACCCATGTCCCGGCGGCTGATACATCGTCCAGCGTCAGGACGTACCATAGCCCGGCAGTGTCGGCCAAAACTACTACGGCCACGGCTGCACGTGCCTGCAAGCGGCGTGCACCGGCCACAATGTCGCCGAAGTTAGAGCCGCGCCCCAATGCGTAAGACATATACCGGTCGTAGGCGCCGCCTAAGGCGGCATACAACACCTCGCCCAAGGCGATGACTCCGGCAATGACCGAATATAGTCCCAGTGAGTAGGCACCCAGGAGCTGCAAGGCTATACGCCACGTCAGAAGGCCCACGGCCGTAGTTACGGCCATGCGTACTGTCATTGCAATTGCGTTGCGTGTGATGGTGTGCATATCGATTGCAAAGTTAGCTAATTGTGGCCGCAGGAGCAAATCCGCGAGCATGGCGGAGTTCTCGGAACACTGCGATGAGGGTCTCAGACGATGGGTGAGTGTCAAAATAGTGAGAATAGCGGACTTAGTAAGGGGCATAATGGCGCTACAAGGATTTATCATTTTGACAAGCCCTACTACACCTTTTATTAAAATAATAAAAATAGGGGCATAATTACCAAAAAATACACGCACGCCGAACTGCTTATTGAAAAAAAATGTGTAACTTTGAGGCGACTATATGCGTCTGTGGCGATCGGCATCGAAAGCCTTACAGTGATATGTGCCGCAAGACAGACGCGTCAGTCGTGTGTAAGTGTAATTAGTAAACTACTGATAACCAAATATTAAATAACCTAAACCAAACTAATCGTAATGCGTTTTTCTACATCAACACTACGCAACTTCGTGGTATCTGCCGCGTTGGTTGCATGCTTGGGTGTGGGTTCCATGACCGCTGAAGCCGATGCTCCTAAAAAGGCAACGAAATTTGTCTACAACGGCCTGGTATACACAACCGTAGCAAAAAAATACGAGTGTAAGGTGCAAAAAGCCGGCACCAAAGCCGCTGACGGTACCACCATTGAGGTGTACGAGGGAGATATCGTTATCCCCGAAAAGGCTGTCTATGACAACGAAGAGTACACTGTTGTGGATGTCCCCACCGCTGTGTTCAAGGGCGTCACCACCGTGACAAGCGTTGTGTTCCCCAGCACAATCGTAAAACTCAATGACGGTACATTTGACGGTTGCACGGCTCTGACAAGTGTAACCTTCCCCCCTTCGATTACCAAGATCCCGGCCAAGTGCTTCCAAAAATGTACAGGTCTGACTTCTATCACTATTCCCGGTACTGTCGTTGATTTCGGCGCTGATGCCTTCAATGGTGCCGTCAATCTTGAGAGCATGACCTTTGCAGAAAGTGACGAAGCAATCGCCATCCCTGCATCGATATTCAATGGCGGCGGCTTTGACAAGTTCACCACCCTGAATCTCAACCGTCCTATCGACGGCTCCAAGTACACAGCTATGGTCGAGAAGCCTTTCCGTAACAACAAAACCCTCACCACTATTGTTCTGGGCTCGAAGGTTGCGGCTCTGCCCACCAGCTATTTCGAAGGCTGTGTTGCACTTACCAATCTGACACTCCCAGCCGAACTGGCTTCTTTGGGAACCAACGTATTCGCAGGCTGCTCCTCGCTGCCCGAAATCACACTTCCCACAGGCATTACCACCATTCCCTCGTCGACATTCCAAGGCTGCAGCAGTCTGGCCAAGGTACGCTTCGAAGGTCAGGTGACCTCCATTGATGCTATGGCATTCCTCAATGCCAAGGTGAGCGACATCATCTTCCCCGAAAGCCTGACAACCATCGGCCAAATGGCATTCTCCGGTAGCGCACTCAAAGGCGACCTCGTCATTCCCGCCGCTGTCAAGACCATTGGCGTACAGGCATTCGCCAACAACAACGAATTGACCTCCGTGTCCATACCCGCAGTCACCACCACCATAGGTGACGGCGCATTCATGGGCTGCACCTCCGTCAAGAACTTCACCGTCGACGCCGCCAACGAGAACTACATCAGCGACGCCGCCGCACAAATGATAGCCTCCAAAGACGGCAAGACCCTGATAGCATGGGCTCCCGCATCGGAGACTACGCAATTCAGCGGTTTCACCGCCATGCGTCCTTACGCAGCCTACAAGTGCGCCAACCTGACTTCCGCCGCACTTGACAACTGCACCGAATGGGGTGACTACTCCCTCTATGGCACCAATATCGTCGAAATGGCTGTCCGTGGCAATGTAGGCCGCTATGTGCTTGCCGACAATACCGCACTGAAGACTCTGACCGTCAGCGGCAGCGAAATTCCCTTCGGTATCGCCAAGGGATGCACCGCGTTGGCTACAGTAAACTTCACAGACAAGGTGACCATCGTAAAACAAGACGCATTTGCAGGCTGCACAAGCCTCAAGGAAATCGACCTGGGTACCATTCTCGCCATTCTTGAGGCCGACTGCTTCAAGGGTAGCGCTATCGAAAAAATCACCGTGTCGGCTGCCAACCCTGCCGGTATGGCCGAAGGCGTGTTCAAAGAAGGAGACAATATCACTGTTGTCGTGCCCAACGAACTCGTGGAGACTTACAAAAACGCCGCCGGATGGAAATTCCTCACCATCGTAGGTGACGAAAACCTTGCAGTAGGACCCAAGGACATGGGTATGCCACGCGGCATCTATTATGCCGGCGAAGACTCCAAGCTCCACGCTGCTTACGACCTCTCCGAAGAAATCGACACCTATGATGTAGGCGAGATACCCCACACCTTCCAGCTGGCCGTGTTCAAGAACCGTATCTACGGTGCTTGCGCAGGCAAGAAGTTCGTGTACTCCGCTACCGGCTCGGTAGACGGCGATGGCAAATTGTTCTACATCTCCAAGGTTGGCGGTCAGCTCTTCCAGGCTGTCGTGCTTGACAATACCGGCAACAACGCCTACAAAGACCCCTTCGGTCTGTATGTATACGGCGAATACCTCTTTGTCAACGACCGCAACGTCTGCATCCGCAAGATTCCCGCAGACGCCATTGCTCTTCCCCAGGATTATTCCTCGTGGATGGAAAACAACTGGATGGGTTTCTACAACAATCCCTGGGCTTACGGATGTATCAAGTCCGGCTGGGGTATTACAACCAACAAATACAGCGTCAAGGACGGCAAGCTCGTCGAGGATGCCACTGCAAACAAAGACCCGCGCTACTGGTTGGGTATGAAGTTCGCCGGCAATGGTATCTACACGTTCCAGGATGGTGACATAGGCACCGGCTCCGCTCCCGGAGTCAAGCCCGAAGGCTCTGTTCTGCTTAATGGCATCAACCCCATTTTCACGACGTTCTATGTAGACGAGGCACATGACCAAATCTATATCTACATCGAGACAGCCGGAAGTCAGGACAAACTGGTCAAAGGCGGTGTTTACCGTGTCGATATCGCCAAACTTCTTGATAAGGGCGTTGATACGCAGAACTTCGCAGAACTTGACCCGGTTCTCGTGGACGGCTCGCCCGTTAAGTATGAAGGTTCCGCCACAAACGAACACGTAGGTATCAGCCAGTTCAGTGCCGAAGACGGCTACCTCTACTGGTGCTACCGTGCCCCCTCGGCCGAAGAGGCTGCTGCCAATGAGGCTCAGGACTACGCTACACAATGCGGTGGTAAATACTGGTGGGCAGACAAGTATGACGAAGCCAATCCTCTGCACCACAGTGGTATCAAGCGCGTCAAACTCGGCGAAGCCGAACCCAAGGTTGAAATGGTTGTTCCCGGCGTCGAGGGCTATGGCTGCGTTCCCGTAGGCTTCGTAGGCAGCTCCGCAGTCAAGGACATCACCAATCCTGCTGTCGAAGTTTCAGCCGCAACCATCACTGTTGCCGGTGGTATACTTACCGTTGATGCTGATGCAGTTGTAGCTGTATACGATATGTCCGGACTGATGGTGGCTCGCGTAGCCGCTACCGCCGGCCAGGGCATCGACATTGCCAACCTCCCCGCAGGTGCTTACGTGGCAAGTGCCGAACTCGCTAACGGCAAGGTGGCCGTGGCTAAGTTCGTCAAATAACACATAGCGACAGATAATTTACTTACAATAGGAGGCATCCCCACATGGGAGTGCCTCCTAATTATTTATTATAATTAGGATATAATATACGGAGTACTTCGAAAACTCGGAAAGCACAAGAAGTCCGAAGGCTTGGAGAGCCCGGCAATGTGTCTGGTGGCTATATTGGAGAAAATTTGGATAATACGGACTATGAGGCTGCGTAGTGATACAACTTTCGGCTAAAATATGTAATTTTGTGGGCGAAAAAGATATGAACAAGCCGGTTCTATTGTCCTCAAGACTGCTCGCAGCTATTCTTGTGGGCGTATGTATATGCCTGTCGGCACAGCGTACGTCTGCCTTTTCTTTGGCGTTAGACTCGGTGGCCGAATGGGGTAAGTTTCCGCGTTTTTGCGTCAATGTCTATCGCTGGGGAGATCGTTTTTTCAATACCTACGACAGCGCTTACGTCAAGGGTACGGGCACAAAATTCAATGTCAAATTCAAGCTTGAGTCCTGGTTTGATAATTACAACTTTCGTTTTGCCGAGGATAATGTGCGCATGACTATGGTTTCCGATCCCAATACTACGGCCGGTGTATGGTTGACCTATTTGGCCGTATCTGCCGGATATGATTTTAATATCAGCCGTTTTTTCGGAGGAGCGAAGACTTCGCGTCGGCGATGGAATTTCAGACTTAATTGTGCGTTGCTTACGGCCGAGCTTTATTGGATAACCAATGATGTGGACACGCGCATAGTGTCTATGGGTTCGGGCAGTAGTATCTTGCATCCCAATTACCGTTTTACGGGCTTGGATACCAAGGTTTTCGGTCTGGATATGTACTACTTTTTCAACAAAAAGAGGTACTCGCGTGCGGCAGCTTTCAATTATAGTAAGTTGCAGCAGCGTTCACAGGGTTCGTGGTTTCTCGGATTCTCGTATTGGGTGCAGGATTACACCTTCGACTTCGGGCAACTTCCGGATGATATGCGTTCGCAATTGCCGGAGAGTTGGGCTGCAAACGGCTACCGTTACGTTCTGCGCAACAACAATTATGCGCTGCGCGGCGGCTACGGCTACAATTGGGTTCTCAATAAGCATTGGACAATAGGAGTGAGCGAGTCTCCGCTATTGGGCATAAAGCACGGGCGCGAGAATGACGATTCGTCCAAGGTGTCGCTGTCGTTGTATAACCGTGCGCAGGCTTCGGCCGTGTGGAACAACCGCAGATGGTTTGCCGGACTCATTATAAGTGCTGAGAACGGGCTGTTCTACAATAAAGAACACACTTTGATTTCGGGAGTGTTTACTGTCGAGGCGTCCGTCGGTTTCCGTTTCAATATATGGTGATAGTCGCCGCCCAAAGTCAATACATGCCGTTGGGCGATTATCCGGGCGTCTATGATTGTCCTTGGATGAGTATACTTTGCTCTTGCTTGGCTATACTTGTCCATGGGACGGTGATACGATGCGCAGGGCAGTCCACTTGTCGTCCTTGCCTCGAATGGCGAGGACCGATATTGTGCTGCCGTCGATGATGTCCGAGTCGAGCAAATTTTGTCCGACGTATGCCTTGTCGATGAAGGTGTAGGCTTTGCCGGTGGCGCCTACACGACGTTTTACGGTTCCGCTAAATTCTTGGACAAAGGTCGGTATGATGTCAGACACGGATGCTTGTAAGACCCTTTTGTCGGCTATGACAGCTTTGATGGCCGTGCCGTCGGGGCATTTGCCGGGCAGGTGCAATCTGCGAGGGTCAAGGGAGTATCTGTTCCCGTCGGCGTCAGCTGCCCACCATCGGCGTTTTTGAGTTTTTCGGTCTGTTGCTTCGCCCGACTTGACAAGTGTCGTGTGTATGGCGTTGTCATATAGATAGATGTTGGCCTCGTCGGCATGTCGGCGTATGAAGTCGCGTCCGTCGGCTTCGGCAGTTTCGGCCGGAATGCGATCCGAGACTTTGGCTATTGTTGGTGGAATGTGCCATCCCTGACGCTCGTAGCATCGGCGTACCAGCGCCAATTGACCGGCAGCGAGAGCATATTCGTTTCGGTCGCACAATTGTTCTGCCAGAAAGATGCGAATCTTGCCGAGAAAGTCCTCCTTGGTTTTGATGCTTAGGGCCATGCATGTCAGTGCCAATCGAGTGTCTGCGTCTTCGACGAGGGCGGCAAGTTCGGCCCAAAGGTAGTAGCGTGAGGCGTTTCGTTTGAGCTGCTTTCGGTACAGGTCTATGGCTTTGTCCTTTTGGTTGAAATGCAAGTATATCTGAGCGCGTTGGCGAGGCAGGTTTTGATTGTTGTCGAAAGTTTCGAGAGCTTTGTCTATCAGGGCTACAAAATCTTCGGAGGGGTCGCGGCCGTCGGTCATGACTTCCTTGACGTATACCGTGATAAGTTTTTCGACGAGCGAGGACAAGGTGCCGTGTTCTCCCTCGAATTGTTCCCAGTCTTCGGGACGTAGTTTGGCGCTGCCGCCCCATAGGTCGAAGAAGTTGTGCAGGACGAATTTCAGTGGCGTGGTTCGCTCGATGCGTACTGCCTCGCTCAGTATCAATGAGTGTAGCAGTGACGGCGAGGGCAGGCCGAGCTCGATATAGCGCATAAGGCGGCGCTTGCGCTCGACTACGAGACGTTCCACATCATTGTCCGACTGCTGCTTGAGCGAGTAATATATTATCCATCCGTAAGCGTTGGTTTGGTCGTCGGGGAGTCTGCCGTCATTGTATATTGATGAAACGGTGGTGTATGCGCCTTCGCCATTTCCGGCCTTTGCTTGTGCGTATGCCTGCTGTACAAGTATCCCGGTTGGATTGCTGAGCCGTCGGGCGCGTTCAAGCATCCCGTTGTTGATTTCGTCATTGAGGTCGTGCGACTTATACAAAAGCTGCATCTGCTCCAAAAACTCGGAAGCTAATTCCGGGTCATTGTCCTTGGCTGCCGCTTTGGCATTATGGTAAAGACAACGAAAAAGATTACGGGCTTCCCAAAGTCCGGCGTTGGCTTTGTATTCCTCACGGGCGATTTGCAAGGCTTCGAGGTACTCCTGCTTGTCCAGCAGGTCTTTGATTTCTTGGTATGGCATAGTAGTCCGGGTTAAGACGTATGACTATGTAATTGTAATTGTCGTTATAGCGGTGTTTATGGCCCTAAGCAGTCGTGATGTCGTGATGTATGTGCCTGTCGGGTGTTTTTGCGGTCAGATGCTTTCGCAGAACTTTTTGAGTAGTGTATCGCTGTCTCCAATATTGCTTTGGGGATTCATGACGGTGTACCGACCTTTTGCGTTGTATACAAAAGAGACTACGGCCTGTCCGTCCGTGCACAGGTGGTAGACATCCTGATACTGCTTGCGTTCGATGTTGACCACTTCGATGCCGAGGGCGCCGGCGCATGCGTATACGTGGTTGTGCAGTTGTCGTGCACTCGGATTGCCTTGGTCGTCAAAAGGAATGTCCGGGTGTTCGCATTCGGCTGTGATTGCCGGCAGACACTTCTGCGCAAAGTCGCCCGAGGAAGCGTTCAGCACCGTCGGCGCTTTGGTGTAGCCGTTTTTGCCATACACCAGGCTGAAACGTGCGTACTGACCGGTGGAGTAGTCGCATATGGTGATACGGTGCTGGAAATTGACGGATAAGTCTTCTTCGCATTTCAGGCCCAAATCTGCGGCGGCGCGATGTATAGCCTCGAAACGCAGTTTTCTGAAGTCGCTGTTTTCCGGGACATAAAGTTTGAAATTGCCGCCGTGCGTTATAGGCTGCTTTTTCATATTGGCGATGCAGTCCAGCACCGGAGCATTGAACAGCCATAGGTGTTTGGTGGCGCGAGTGATGGCGGTGTATGCCCAGCGGAAGTAATCTTCGTTTTCGCAAGAGCTGCTGCGTGACATATCCACCAGTACGTCGGGCCATTCGCCGCCTTGAGCCTTATGGCAGGTGAGGGCGTATCCGTATTTGCACAGCAGGCAGTTGAAGAACGGGTCGGCACGCAGGGTGTTCTCGAAGTCCTCGCTATGTTGGCGCAAGTTCGGATGCCGAATCTTGAAATCGATGAATAAGGCTGCTGCCAGGTCGCGCCCGAGCGATGGGTCGTCATCGTCCAGGAAGTTGTCAAGTATGTAGAATTCCGGGTCATAGTCGCTGTCTAAATTGTACAAGTGAACTTTAAGGAAGCGCAATGTGACCGGATGCACGTCCTTTTGACCGTTTATGGGGAGGCGTTGCGGCACCGGTATGGTGCGCGATATTATAGCCGGGCCGTGCGTAAAGGGTTTGACGCGAATTATCGTGCCGTTGAAGAGTATTCTCTCGCCATAGTAGTTGCGCGAGACCACGAGAGGTTCGCCTGCAACCAGGCGCGGAGCGTTTTCGCCAAACATATGTCGGCGTATTTCGAGGTTGTAGTTGCGTGCGCTGATATTGGAATAAGTGACGATTACTTTGTCAAATACCGTGTCGGGACATGCCATATAGTCGTTGGTGATGCTATCGGATATGGAAACATCTCGGCCGGTACTCATATGCAGGTCTACGAAACGTTTGGCATCGATGGCATCGCGCAGTCGTATTGCATTCTCTATTATGGCGCCGGAGTCCTGACGGACAATTTCTGTCAAAACTGCTTCTGTGGTCTTGATGCCGTAATTGTGTGACAAGTACTCGGAAGACAATGCCGGCGATATGGCCATGCCCACCGGCGGCAGCTGCGCATAGTCGCCGATGAATACAATCTTGTGGCGCTTGATAACGGTGAGCAGGTCGCGCAGAAGATAGCCCGTGCCGAAAACGAAATTGTCGCTCGAATTATAGTTATCCGATACCATGGAAGCCTCGTCTACAAAGATGACGGTGTCGCCGTTGGACGCGAATACGTTGTCAGCGAGTGCAAAATGCAGCTTCCGTTCGCCGGTATCATTCGTGCTCTGTTCGTTGTCTGTGTTCTCACTCTTATCCTCAGATATACATTCGATGCAGTTCAGACGGTATATGCTGCGGTGTATTGTGGCTGCGTGCAGCCCGGTGCGTTTGGCCAGGATGTCGGCGGCGCGTCCCGTGGGTGCCATCAGCGCGATGTCAGAGTCTGCATTATTGAACTTTTTGCGCACCATATCCACCATGACACGAGTGATAGTGGTCTTGCCGGTTCCGGCAGCACCTTTGAGTATAAAAGCTTGGGTGTTTTTGTCGTTTAGAAAGCCGTCGAAAGCTTTGATGGCGGCCTCTTGTGAAGGGGTGTATTCCAGCTCGGAATTTTGTATAGGATTGTTCATGAGGAGTGGTATGAGGTTGTTTATTTCTTTTCGGTTGTTTCGGGGCGGCTTGGTGTGTACGTCATGGCAACGTGTTCGGGCCACAAGTGAATAGACTACAAAGATACGTATTTTTTGGCGAATACGTATGCTTATGTGCGACAAAAAGTTCGCTCGAATTCTTTTTATTACGAAAGGGATAAATGGGTCATGCACTGTGGCTGTCGTTACGGAAAAAAGTGCTACATTTGCATATGTATACCGCATCCGGCTCGGCATCTGCAAAGCCTGCGACGATACGTGTTCCAACAATAGCCCCAATATTACGCCTATAAGCATTATGAGACAAACACCTGCCGCACGACTGATTCTCGAAGACGGCACCATTTTTTGCGGCCATTCGTTTGGCTATGACGCTGCCGGGACGTCCGGCGAAGTGGTGTTCAATACCGCCATGACCGGCTATCCCGAGAGCCTCACCGACCCATCGTACGAGGGTCAGATACTGGTGACTACTTTCCCGTTGCAAGGCAACTACGGCGTTCCGGCAGCCGATGCTACGGCAATGGCGCTGAGTGACAACTTCGAGAGCGAGCGCATACATTGTCGCGGTTTCGTATGCCAAGACTACTCGTGGCACAGCAGCCACTGGCAGTCATCACGGTCGCTGGCCCAATGGCTTCGCGACGAGCATGTTCCCGCCGTGTACGGCATAGATACTCGCGCCCTTACCAAGCACCTTCGCGAGTATGGGTCGATGCCGGGACGTATCGAGATAGACGGTGCTCCGGCAGTGACTGAAATGTACGACCCTAATAAGGAGAATCTGGTAGCCAAGACCTCGTGTACCGAAGTCGAGACTTACGGCGAAGCATCTGCGGCCAAGACCGTGGTGCTGGTAGACTGCGGCGTCAAGCACAACATCTTGCGTTGCTTGTTGCGCCGTGGTTTGCGCGTCATACGCGTCCCCTGGGACTATGACTTCAATGCGCTTGAGGGCTGGGACGGACTATTTATATCCAACGGTCCGGGCAATCCGGACATGGTAGATGTTACCGTTGCAAATATACGCAAGGCTATGGAGACCGGACGCCCTATATGCGGAATATGTATGGGCAATCAATTGCTGGCCAAGGCAGCCGGCGCCTCGGTGTTCAAGCTCAAGTACGGACACCGCAGCCACAACCAGCCGGTACGCCTTGTAGGCACCGAGCGCTGTTATGTCACCAGCCAAAATCATGGTTTTGCGGTGGATGACAAGACTTTGCCCGCCGAATGGGAGCCGCTGTTTGTCAATCTCAACGACGGAACAAATGAGGGCATACGACACAAATTCCGCCCGTGGTTCTCGGCTCAATTCCACCCCGAAGCATCTTCGGGTCCCAAAGACACCGAGTTCATCTTTGATGACTTTGCGGCGCTGCTCTGACATATCTATAGTAGACATATCGGAAGTACTGCAAGACCATCCTCACGGTGTGGCTTTTATAAAACAAAGAAACAAATTCAAGATACATATACACGACAATCCATGACAGCCAATAAGACCATACGCAAAGTGCTGCTACTGGGCAGCGGTGCACTCAAAATAGGCGAAGCCGGCGAATTTGATTATTCGGGATCGCAGGCGCTTAAGGCCATGAAGGAAGAGGGCATATCCACTGTTCTGATCAATCCCAATATAGCCACTGTGCAGACCTCCGAGGGCTTTGCCGACAAAATCTACTTCCTGCCCGTGACGCCATATTTTGTGGCCAAGGTTATTGAGAAAGAGCGTCCCGACGGTATCCTGTTGGCCTTCGGCGGGCAGACGGCGCTGAATTGTGGCGTCGAGTTGTACCATGACGGCGTCTTCGAGCGCTACGGCGTACAGGTGCTCGGCACTCCGGTACAGGCTATCATTGACACCGAGGATCGTGAGCTTTTTGTCAAGCGCTTGGACGAGATAGGTGTCAAGACCATACGCAGCAGCGCCGCCGACAGTGTGGCGCAGGCTCTGGATGTGGCTTCCGAATTGGGTTATCCGGTCATAGTGCGTGCGGCATACGCCTTGGGAGGCCTTGGTAGCGGATTTTGCGATAATGCCGAAGAACTGAGGACTTTGGCGGAGAAAGCTCTGTCCTTTGCCCCGCAGGTGCTTATCGAAAAATCGCTCAAAGGCTGGAAAGAAGTCGAGTACGAGGTGGTACGCGACCGATATGACAATTGCATCACCGTATGCAACATGGAAAATTTCGATCCTCTGGGTATACACACAGGCGAGAGCATTGTGGTTGCCCCCAGTCAGACGCTGAGCAACGATGATTACCATTATCTGCGCTCGCTGGCCATCAAAATCATACGCCATGTCGGCATAGTTGGCGAGTGCAACGTCCAGTATGCCTACGATCCTGACAGTATGGACTATCGTGTCATCGAGGTCAATGCACGATTGAGCCGTTCGTCGGCCCTTGCATCCAAGGCCACCGGATATCCGTTGGCTTTCGTGGCGGCCAAATTAGGCCTCGGTTATGGTCTTTTTGAGCTTCGTAACTCGGTGACGCATGACACTTCGGCATTCTTTGAACCGGCACTGGACTACGTGGTTGTCAAGATCCCACGCTGGGACTTGGGCAAATTCCATGGCGTCAATCGCGAGATTGGGTCGTCTATGAAGAGTGTCGGCGAGGTTATGGCCATAGGCCGCACTTTCGAGGAAGCCATACAGAAAGGCCTGCGAATGATAGGGCAGGGGATGCACGGATTTGTCGAGAACAAAGACATAAAAATCGATGATATAGACCATGCCTTGGCCGAGCCTACCGACCGTCGCATATTCGTGATAGCCAAGGCTATGGCCCGGGGCTATGATGTCGAACGCATACACGCGCTTACCAAGATAGACCGCTGGTTTCTGTACAAGCTGCGAGCCATCATGGACACGGCTGATGAGTTGGGCGCTTACAATCAGCCCGAGGATTTGCCCGAGGATTTGTTACGTCTGGCCAAGCAACAGGGTTTCAGCGACTTTCAGATAGCCCGTTCGGTGTATAAGGACGACATGTCCCACGCTCACGAGTCCGTGCTGGAAGTGCGCCGTCTGCGCAAACGTTTGGGTATCGTTCCGTGTGTCAAGCAGATAGATACACTTGCTGCGGAATATCCCGCAAGTACCAATTACTTGTACCTGACATACAATGGCACGGAAAACGATGTAGCCTATCGGCATGACCGGCGCAGCATTATCGTCTTGGGTAGCGGCGCATATCGCATCGGATCGTCAGTCGAATTTGACTGGTGCTCGGTCAATGCGCTCCGTTCGGTCAAACAGCAGGGTTGGCGTTCGGTGATGATAAACTACAATCCCGAGACGGTGTCTACGGACTACGACATGTGCGATCGTCTGTATTTTGACGAATTGACCTTCGAACGCGTCATGGACATTATCGATCTTGAGCAACCGCATGGGGTCATCTTGAGCGTCGGAGGACAGATACCCAACAACTTGGCCACGCGCTTAGACGGGGAGGGCGTCAAAATTCTGGGCACTCCGGCACGAGACATAGATAACGCCGAAGACCGGCACAAATTCTCGGCCATGCTTGACAGTCTCGGCATTGACCAGCCGCGATGGCGCGAGCTGACGGATATGCAGTCCATCAACTCGTTTATAGAAGAGGTGGGTTTCCCGGTACTTGTACGTCCCAGCTACGTCCTCAGCGGTGCAGCCATGAATGTGTGCTCCAACAACGATGAATTGGAGCGCTTTCTGCGTCTGGCTGCTGATGTCAGCAAGGAACATCCGGTGGTGGTTACGCAGTTTATACAGGACGCCAAGGAAATAGAAATGGACGCCGTGGCACGTGATGGCGAAATCATAGTGTACGCCATCAGTGAGCACATCGAATTTGCGGGCGTACATTCGGGCGATGCGACCATACAATTCCCGCCGCAAAAGATATATGTCGAGACCGTGCGACGTATCAAGAAAGTGTCGCAGCAGATAGCCCGTGCCCTGCATATTACAGGGCCGTTCAACATCCAGTATTTGGCCAAGAACAACGATATCAAGGTTATCGAATGTAACCTCAGAGCCTCGCGCTCGTTTCCATTTGTGTCCAAGGTCTTGAAGATAAACTTCATAGACTTGGCCACTAAGGCGATGCTCGGTCTTGACGTCCAACGGCCGGCCAAGAGCGCCTTCGACTTGGATTACGTAGGCATCAAGGCCTCGCAGTTCTCATTCTCGCGTCTGCAAGGCGCCGACCCGGTTCTTGGCGTTGATATGTCCTCGACCGGCGAGGTCGGATGTCTCGGCGATGATACGGGCGAGGCGCTACTGACGGCAATGATTAGTGTGGGGCAGCGTGTTCCACGCCGTTCCGTATTGCTCAGTACGGGCACTCCGCGTCAGAAAGCTGATATGTTGGATGCTGCGCACATACTTCATTCACACGGCTTTACTATCTACGCTACCGGCGGTACACATGCATTTCTCAACGACAACGGCATCCCGGCTATACGCGTCTACTGGCCATCGCAGCCTGATATGCATCCGCAGGCACTCGAGCTGTTACACGACCACAAGATAGACATGGTGGTTAATATACCGAAGAACCTGAGTACCACCGAACTTAGCAATGGCTACAAGATACGTCGTGCCGCCGTGGACCTCAATGTTCCTTTGATAACCAACGCTCGCTTAGCCTCGGCCTACATCAACGCCTTTACCTCCATTCCGGTAGACGATATCGAAATCAAGAGTTGGGATGAATATTGACGGCTGTCACACCGGAGGATCTCGAAGGCAAGGGCTCGGACGTGTGATGATACCATCTTGACGGCGTCCTGCCGAAAAGCCCGTGACCTCGCATACGTTGTCGTGCTTGTAGTCCTGTTTTACAGCCGAATAAGACTGCTTTCGACCTTTTCTTAGAGAAAAGAACAATTTTTTTGCGAAAACGTGAATGGCAATATGTAACGTTTACATTCGGCTTACATGTGTATGGTGACTGTCGAATGTAACATTCTGTATTGTTTTGAGTCTTCTTCGTTTGCCATTTTGTTTTTTATTATAAAAAACTTTGATTGTTTTGGATTAAGCGCTAACTTTGCCGAGGTTAAATGCAATAAGAAAGTAATAATAACAAACAAATTGCTCATGAAAAAATCATTACTCACATTTATTGCCGTATTGGCGACGTTGTTGCCCATTACGGCATCGGCGGCCGTGTCCACGTGGTCTTTTGAGTGGAACATGTCCAAGAAAGAGGGAGGCCAAGGTTTTTACAACTTTGGATCCACTAAAGTCGAAAAAGAGTTTTATACGGCCGAGCTTAACGGTTTGCAATGGAAAGCCACGGCCGAAGGCACTTATATTTATGCCTATACTTCAACCATGGGGCAGTATATCGGATCGGCGAGCGCTCCCCCTGTAAAGGCTACCTTGTCCACGAGTGGTCTCATCGGCGTAATCAAGGCCGTACGAGTGTCAGCCCGTGTGTATAAAGCCGAAATGGCCGGAGATGTATCGGTGAAAGTCAACGGCAAAAGCTATCTCAACGGAACCAATACAACGGCAGCTCTTACGAAAGATATTGCCGAATATGAGTTCAAGATTGATGATGCAGATGCACAGGAAGGTGAGATTGTGATTACCTTCAACCAGACGAGTGACACCAAAGGTCCGATGTATATCAAGAAAATCGAGATTGATTACGAGACCGTAGAATCGTCCGTGCCCGCTCCGGCATTTTCCGTTGCTGCCGGCACTTATGATGAAGCGCAGACCGTATCGTTGGCCGTGCCATCGCTCGAAGCCGGTACATATACCATATATTATACCACCGACGGTAGCAATCCCAAGACGGAAGACGGCACACGCAAGGCTTACACGGAGCCCGTCACCGTAGCCGAGACCGCTACATTGAAGGCCGTCACCCTTGTAGGCGCGGAATACAGCAATGTGGTAGAGGCCAAATACATTATTCGGAAAGACCCGCAGATACGTTTCAACGAGGCTAAGGTCTCGCTCGTTACAGGCGAGGACGGATATGCCGACTTGCTCAATCCGAATAAGGTTTCGCCCATCAAGTACTCTTCGTCCGCACCCATGGTGTGCTCGGTCAACAGTAAGGGAACGCTCTATACGTCTTATGTCAAGGAAGACACCGATGTAACCATCACCGCAGAATTTGAGGGTGATGATAACTATTACCCTGCCTCGGCAACTATGACCGTCACCGTAGTGGCCAAGACCCCGCTCAAAGAGCCGGTAGTAAATCCGTTAGGTGGCAAATTCAATGATGCCGTAGAGGTGAAAATCTCCACTGATGACGAGAATGCCGTCGCCGTTTGGTATTCGACCACGGCAAAGAGCGCCGAAGAATTTGAGGAAAGCGATTACACCCAAAGCACCGTGGTCGAGGGCAAAGAAGCCACAGTGACTCTGGACAAATCATGCACACTGTACGTCATGACACGCGGGTACAATGTCAATAGTCCCGTGGTAACGGCCAAGTTCGATATCACCCTCCCGCTGAAGGTCGATTTCACCACCGACCGCGCCGTAGTGGCAGACTATGACCAGGAATTTGATTCGGCTGAAGGTATGACCGACTGGACCGTCGGTAAAGGCTGGGGTTTGTCGGACATGAATTTCAAGTCCATAAAGAGTGATGACAAGACTTCGATAGCCATCAATTACGACTACACTTCGTCCGGTTCGTCTGTACTCGAAAGTCCGGCTTTTGACATCAAAGCAGGCAGCAAAGTCGAGTTCTACGCATACTTTGCACCCTACTATCTTGTATACGGCAAATGGACCTTTACGGTCACTGACGTCGATAGCGGAGAAACGGAAACGCTGCTGAACGCCTTTGATTGGGCACAGGAAACGGCATATAATACCACGACATGGAACAAATTCGAATTTGACTTGTCCAAATATGTCGGCAAGAAGGTGTCATTCGCCTTTGACTATCCCTTCGGCGGCGAGAGTTTGGCTGTAGACGGCTTCCGCATCGTACGCGAAGACGCTTCGGCATCCGAATCGCTGCACATCTTCGAGGGCGAGAGCATAGGATTCAAGAGTATCACTCAGGGCGAGCCTGAGGGCCTGACATGGTCGTTCCCAGGGGCCGAAGTCGAGACCTCGACCGAAGCCAACCCCGTAGTGACCTACAATAAGGCCGGCACCTATGACGTGACTCTCACCGTCACTCGCGGTACAGAGACAGCCAAGGCCGAGCGCAAAGGCTTTGTAGTGGTTTCGCAAAAAGCTCCGACAGCCCTCATCGGTCTGCCTGAGGAAGGATACGAGTCGCCTTTCGTGGGCGTGTTCCTGCCCCTCAATGTTCCCGTGACCTTCAGAGACCTCTCGCAAGGTCATCCTACCGAATGGAAATGGGTATTCCAGAATGCAAATATCGAAACATCTGCGGAGCAGAACCCGACTGTCATTTTCGAAAAGAAAGGCGTTGTCAGCGTAGGCCTTACTGCCAAGAATGATGCCGGACAAACCAATGATATTCTGACATATGCAATTCAGGCCGGAGGTGCCCAGTATGTTTGGAACATCAGTAGCGAGGAAAACTCCAAACTGGAGAAAGTAGAACTCGGATGGTATGGCAATTATGCCGGCACCAATTGGCTGGACATGGACAAATTCGCTGAGAAGTACAAAGCGACACTTGCTTCCGCCACCATTGACAGCGTAGCCGTATATTTTGCCTCGGTAACCGCCATTGCACCCGAGACACTGATACCTATGACCATCAACGCCGTGGGAGAAGACGGCGCACCCGGTGCCGTACTGGCCTCTACTGCTGTTAAGGCCGGCGACCTCAAGTATGACGACAAGGACTACCTGGCCACCATCTTCCGATTTGACAATACCGTCAAGTTGGAAAAAGGCTCCGAATTCTTCGTTACCATAGGCCCGTTCCCCAACGGATCGCTTGATACCGCTCCTTACACCAAGGACGACATCGCCATATTCTGTCACCGTCGTTCGGTAGGACAGAAGAACACCGCATGGCACTATTTGGCTGTGTATGGCTCGGACGACAAACCTACCGGCGAATACAAATGGTATGCAAATACCGAAGACCCCGTGTCTATGGCTATTTCGCCCGCCATCGATTACGAGAAGTATGATGCAATACAAGATGTGCGCTATGATGAAGCCGGCACCGAAGCTACTATCGTTGGCATATACACCATCGAAGGCATACGAGTGACCAAGACTATGCCCGGCAACATCTATATCTACAAGTATTCTGACGGCTCGGGACGCAAAGTTCTCGTCAAATAAGGAATATAAAAGGTTAGAATTAGGATATAATTCGTTTTTAACATTTTTGTGGTGAGACATCGCCTCGTGAGAGACGATGTCTCTTTTTTTGTTGTCTCGTTAGATTGTGCGGCTAAGCTGTAAATACTTGAATTATAGTGATAAAAATGGGAATAATGATTTTTTAACGCTCGGCGGCGATGCCACGTTGCACAAAAGCGTTAATTTTATGCGGCTTTGCAGTCCCGGCAAAAAGAGACGGCGTACACCTATGCCTTAGTCGGGAATTTCACCAGATGCCATAGAATATACCAATACAACATTCACATTATGAGACTTTTCATTAAACATTTGGTTGTCGTGTCCATGGCGGTATTGACCGTTTTCGGAGCATCGGCATACCGCTATGAGTACAAGACGGTACCCAACGACCCTGCCAAGACGCTGATGTACACGCTGCCAAACGGCTTGCGCTTGTACATGTCTGTCAATAAGGACGAGCCGCGTATCCAGACATACATACCTGTGCGTGTAGGCGGGAAGAATGACCCTGCCGAGACTACCGGCCTGGCTCACTATTTTGAACACCTGATGTTTAAGGGTACCCCCAACTTCGGAACTTCGGACTACAAGGCCGAGAAGCCATTGCTTGACCAAATCGAAAACCTTTTTGAGGTATATCGCCAGACCACAGACAGCGCCGAACGCGCCGCCATCTATCATCAGATAGACTCGGTAAGCTACAAGGCTTCGCTTATAGCCATCCCCAACGAGTACGACAAACTTATGTCCACTATCGGCGCCATAGGTAGCAATGCGTATACATCTCAGGACGTAACCTGCTACGTAGAGGACATTCCCTCCAACCAGATAGACAACTGGGCGCGTATTCAGGCCGATCGCTTTATACAGCCCGTACTCCGTGGCTTCCATACCGAGTTAGAGACCATCTACGAAGAAAAGAACATGTCCCTCACTGATGACAGCCGCAAGTCTATAGAAGCCATGTTCTCGGCTGTCTTCCCGCACCATCCTTACGGCACCCAGACAGTATTGGGTACGCAGGAACATCTCAAGAACCCCTCAATCACCAATGTCAAGAAATATCACGACGTATGGTATGTACCCAATAATATGGCCATCGTGGCCGTGGGTGATTTCGACCCGGACAATTTTGTGGACATCATCACCAAATACTTCGGTGTGATGAAACCTAATGAGTCGTTGCCGACACTGACCGTGACCCCCGAGGCTCCCATCACATCACCCATAGTCAGGGAAGTCAAGGGACTTGAGGCCGAGAGTATATACCTGGCATGGCGCTTGCCTGCAGCCAAAGATAAAGATATGATAATACTCAAAGTCTTGGCAGAGGTGCTGCAAAACGGCAAGTCAGGTCTCATTGACCGCGACATCACCCAGCGTCAGGCCGCCCTTGACGCCGGCATCTTTCTGTATACCTTGGCCGATCAAAGTATGCTCATAGGTATAGGCCAACCCAAGGAAGGGCAGACATTGGACGATGTACGTACGCTGCTGGTGGACGAAGTCGCCAAGCTGTGCAAGGGCGATTTTGACGCTGACTTAATCAAGGCTGTGGTCAATAACTACAAATTGGCCTTGCAAAACCAACTTGAGGAACGCGATTCGCATGCGGATATGTATGTAAATGCTTTTGTCAACGGTGAAGACTGGTCTGATGTTGTTAGCGATATCGAGCGTCTGGACAAAATTACCAAAGAGGACATCGTAGAAGTGGCCAATCGCTATTTCGGTACTTCCAATTACGTGGCCGTATACAAACGCCGGGGCAACGATGACAGCGTCCTCAAGATAGCCAAGCCACCCATCACGCCCATAGCCACCAACCGCGATGCCGCCAGCAACTTCCTGCGTGAAGTGCAGGCTTCGGCAGTCACTCCGGTCGAACCGCGTTTTGTCGACTTCAAGAAAGACCTCACCTTTGCCAAGACCAAGAAAGGCGGTCTTGAAGTGATGTACAGCCAAAATAAGACCAACGACATCTTTACCCTGACATATGTATACGAGTATGGTACATACGCAGACAAGGCTTTGGCTCGTGCCGCTTCCTACTTGAGCCTGCTCGGCACCAAGGATCGTACCGTGGCTCAGATTAAGAACGACTTTTACAGTCTGGCATGTTCGTACACCATATATCCCACCGAACGTCGCACCTACGTCACCCTGTCGGGCTTGAGCGAGAACATGGATAAAGCCATGCGCTTGTACGAGACTCTCGTTGCCGAGGCCGTCTCGGATACCGCCGTCTGGAACACTCTGGTAGAGCGTTCAATCAAGGGCATGAATGACAGTAAGACAGACCAGCGTACCAACTTCGGGCGCCTGAGTTCATACGCCTCTTATGGCGGGAAGGATGCCAATCCGTACTTCGCAACATTGTATACACCCGAGCAGCTGCGAGCTCTCAATCCCGAGGACGTGTTGGCCTGTCTCCGCTCCCTGTCCACGCACAAGCATCGCATCATATACTATGGTCCTAAGACATTGGAGCAAGCCTTGAAGTCGATCAATAGCTGCCACAGCATACCGTCGCATCTTGCCGAAGTACCCGCTTCGCCTGACTATGACATGCCCGTGTCCACCGAGACCACGATATACATTGCACCTTACGATGCCAAGCAGGTATATATGTCCATGGTCAGCAACCGAGGCGAAGTGTACGACCCGGCACGTCAGCCTATTAATACGGTGTACAATGAGTACTTCGGAGGCGGGATGAACTCCATTGTATTCCAAGAAATGCGCGAGAGCCGCTCGTTGGCTTACTCTGCCTCGGCTTATATGGCTACACCGGGTCGTGCCAACCGGCCCTACACCTACCTCACTTTCATTGCCACCCAGAACGACAAGCTGATAGATGCAATCAAAGCCTTTGACCAGATTATCAACGACATGCCTCAGAGCGAGGATGCCTTTCGCTTGGCCAAAGACGGACTTGACAGCCGTCTGCGCACCTCGCGTACCATCAAGGACAATATTGCATGGGCGTGGATAGGGGCTCAAGACCACGGAATTGATTACGATATGGATGCCAAGACTTTTGCCGCTCTGCCGTCCATATCTATGGCCGATGTCATTTCCTACCAGCAACAGCACGTCAAGGGTAATGTATACAATTACGCTATCTTAGGCAAGGTCGAAGACCTTGACTTGGACGCCCTGCGCCGCATAGGCAAGGTTGTCATCCTGACCACCGAAGATATATTCGGATACTGATAAATACCATATGCGACATTAAGGCTTATAGGCCGTGTCGGAGTAGGTAAACATAAATTTAATCTATAGAGCAAGGGTCGCCCCGACAGCCGGGACGACCCTCGCCGTATAATAAATCGGGCTGCGCATAGCCATTGCTCCGGAGCACTCGGAGTATTGGAGTATTACACTCGCGTCCGAAGCATAGTAAATGTCCATCTTAGCCTTTTTTCGAAATTGCAAGGGAAAAAAGTTGGAACAATTGTTGTTGCTGTACTTCAAAAAAGCTATCTTTGCATTTCCTAACAAAACGACCTTGAAAAATTAAATTCAAAAAACCTATATGTCAATTTCCAAAAGCTTATTTACCAAGGCTTTGGCTGTTATGGCTATGCTGGCCGCGCCCGTGGCAGTACAAGCCGCCGAAGTAGTGTATCGTATTGTAGAATTCAATAAATCCACCGCCGACTTTATTCTTGCACCTTGCGGCGAGATTCCGGCCAATTCGTCCGTGTATTTCGAGAACGAATACGGCGCCACTATCGGCAATCGCTACAATCAGATACCCAATAAGCGTAAAGCCGTCCTATACTTGGAGGGATGGCAGGGCTGCACCATTAAGAGTATCACCTTGAGCCTATGCTCCAACAATTCGACCGGTCAGGCCGGACTGATACTTAAAGACGGCGCCACGCAGTTGTACAAACTCAATCCCGCCGATTTAGCCTCCGACACATGGTTCGGCCAGTGGGTTTCCAAAGATCTGGGTGTGTACGTGGATCTCACCAAGAGTCTCTCTGTACCGGCCTTGGTCGCCGAAGAAGCTTCCATTATCATCCAGGGCGGATACAGCGAAGGCTCGGTATATTTGAATGCCATAGCCATAGAATATGACGAAGCTCCGGGTATGGTACTTGAATCGCCTTTAGGCTGGAATTACGAGAAGTTGGTCAGTAAAAGCACCATAAACGAAGGAGACAAAGTGATGATATATCGTAGCGGCAGCGCTGCCGGAGACATTGATGGCATGGAAAAATCGCACTATTTGGACGCTGTGGCTGTGGCCTCGACATCTAATGTTACCGATCGCGAAGTCTTATACTTCACTTTGGGCAAGGGCGATGATGCCGGAATGTGGACGCTCACCGACCAGTACGGTCGCCGACTTGGCGCTACTGCCAAGCAGTCCTTAGCCTGGGATGAGGGCTCAATGCAATGGTCCATAAAGTTAGATTATGATGGCGCCATTATTACTAACGCCAATGCCGCTTACGGCACACTGCGCTTCAATGCCCCCGAGGGCGCTTATGCACGCTTCAATACATATACGTCCAAGTCGCTGCCGCTGCCGTTCTTATATCTCCGTAAGGGTCAAAACCAACCTGAAGCGGTGCGCTCGTTGACTATAGCCGGGGACGCCGAGTTGACGGCCGACATCTCATCTGCCAAATACCTGGCACTGAAAGCCTCCGTATCGCCTTCCACAGCTACCGACCAACGAATAGTATGGACAAGCAGCGATGAGGGTGTGGCTACCGTTAATGGCGGATATGTAACTTTGGTCGCTAAAGGCAAGACCGTCATCACGGCCACATCGCATGACGGTGCGGCACAGGCTTCAGTCACGCTTACAGTCAACGAATCCGGTGGCGTCAGCGATATCAAAGCCGACCGCGGCCATGGCACATACAAAACCATAGAGAACGGACGCGTCATCATTGTGATGCCGGACAATACACGCTATAGTATTGACGGAGTGCGTCGCTGAACCGCGTAGGCTTCTTCAGTGTATTGTCGGCCGTTGTATTCACCTGACAATGCTTGACACATCAAGTCAATAGAATTCGTTATATATATCTGAATACATATTCCCTTTGATGATTTTGTCGCCCAAATAGAAGAACAGACCTCTATCGTATCCGGGACAGGCAAAGAATATGAAATCGAGCCCGTAGCCGATGGTGTGGTGCCCGTCTTATACCCGGATGTCGTGATAAATTGCAGGAGGCGAATCAAGCTTGACGACCTTTATCAGGTTTATCTTGCCCTTGTCGTAAAACAATTGTCTACATCCAAAGTGCGCCGGTATGTCAAGACTGGTGCTGCAGAGGTTCCGGCCTTATTGATGAACGTCTTCGGGTATAAAGTACTTGAAGATGCTCCGGGTGAAATCGTTAAAGGTATGGCTATAGAAGATAGATTGGATGTTATGGTGTCAATGCCTTTTATCGTTGGTCTGTCGGCAACCTTCATTTGTTCGTTATACCCACTTGCCGCTATACCCGGATGTCTGTCGCTTTGTCCTGAAAGATTGTGGCAATTTACGAAAGACAGTGCGGGGATGGTAGCATGCATCACGTCTGTCGTTTCCACGACCGCTTCTGTTATGACCCCATCTGTCCCTGAAAGAGCCTTGTTGTGTTTTAATAATCTTTAACAGAAAAATGTACAAATAAAAGGCTTTTGGAGTGCAACACATCAAAATAATGGCTAAATTTGTCGTGATGAACATTGACTTTGATTGACATTTGACACTTTGGGCGTGTGCGTTGTGGCAATATGGGAGCCGCTTGCCTGCCTGCATGTCAAAAAGCAAGTCAACAGGCGGTACATGCACCGCTGACATCCACAAAAAGAAGCTTTTTATAGACAAAAAACATATATTACCTATTTACCTAAACCAGTATTTAGTTATGGATATTAATAAAATCATGCTTGACCTGGAAGCTAAGCACCCGGGCGAGAAAGAGTATCTCCAGGCAGTGAAGGAAGTCCTCATGTCTGTTGAAGAGGTCTACAACCAGCACCCCGAATTCGAGCGCAATAAAATCGTAGAGCGCATGGTCGAGCCTGACCGTATCTTCACCTTCCGCGTTACTTGGGTTGATGATAAGGGCGAAATCCAGAACAATATAGGCTACCGCGTACAATTCAACAACGCTATAGGCCCGTATAAAGGCGGTATCCGTTTCCACGCATCTGTCAATCTGTCCATCCTCAAGTTCCTCGGCTTTGAGCAGACCTTCAAGAACGCTCTGACAACTCTGCCTATGGGCGGTGGTAAGGGCGGTAGCGACTTTTCGCCCCGTGGCAAGAGTGATCGCGAAATCATGCGTTTCTGCCAGGCTTTCATCCTCGAGCTTTGGAAGAACCTCGGTCCCGACCAGGATGTGCCCGCCGGCGACATAGGCGTAGGTGGACGTGAAGTCGGATACATGTACGGTATGTACAAAAAACTGTCCAACCAGTGCACCGGTACATTCACGGGCAAGGGTATGACCTTCGGCGGCAGCCGTATACGTCCCGAAGCTACCGGCTTCGGTGCTCTCTACTTTGTACAGAGCATTCTGCGCGAGAAGAAAGACGAAATCAAGGGTAAGACTGTTGCTATCAGCGGTTTCGGCAACGTGGCTTGGGGAGCGGCACTCAAGGCTACCGAACTTGGCGCCAAGGTGGTTACCATCTCCGGCCCTGACGGATACGTTTACGATCCCGCCGGCTTGAATGCCGAGAAAATCAACTATATGCTCGAACTCCGCGCTTCGGGCAACGATGTTGTCGCTCCGTATGCCGACAAATTCCCCGGTTCGACATTCTATGCAGGTCGTAAGCCCTGGGAGCAGAAGGTGGACATCGCACTGCCTTGCGCCACACAGAACGAACTCAACGGTAACGATGCCAAGCAGCTTATCGACAATAAGGTAGAGCTCGTTGCCGAGGTTTCCAATATGGGTTGTACCCCCGAGGCTATCGACGCATTCATCGCTGCACGCATCATCTACGCACCCGGCAAGGCTGTCAATGCCGGTGGTGTGGCCACTTCCGGTCTGGAAATGTGCCAGAACGCCGGCCATATCCAATGGAGCGCCGAAGACGTGGATAAGAAACTTCATGAAATCATGCGCAACATTCACGAGCAGTGCGTCAAGTACGGCAAACAGCCCGATGGATACATCAACTACATGAAGGGCGCTAACATCGCCGGCTTCATGAAAGTTGCCGAGGCTATGATGGGCCAGGGAATCTATTAATGACAATCGTTCAAGTAGCTTGCTGTTAATAAAATAGCACTATCTTTACAAGTTCAGGATTGGCCTTCGGGGCATCTCGATGGTGGGGACTTCGGAGTGATCCGCAGTCCCCATTTTTGTCTCTGTATACAATCCCCGAGTGTTATACCCGGCTTATAGTACACGCCTTGGTAGGGTAGTGTTTCAGTCAGTGTGTTTGAGGAAAGTTGGCTCAGGCGTGGAGGCATCGGATAGTGGTCTCATAGGCTGAACCGTGCCGTTTTTCAGAGAACAAATAAACAGCCCCTGTAGCGGAAGTGAACTGCACCCCAAAAGTTAGACACAAAACTTTTGGGGTGCATTATGTATA
>ERZ809074.694-NODE-694-length-50490-cov-13.750094_pt1 | contig 50490 bp, 43 predicted proteins | sample MGYA00520795_ERZ809074 | MGnify/ENA primary metagenome ERZ809074 (study PRJEB31570, sample SAMEA3212989) | Homo sapiens | biome: human-gut; feature: human gut; material: fecal | place: Sweden | collected 2011 ...
CTAACAGGCACTCCGCCAATGAAGGATAAGCGCTTGCAATCTTTTTTAAACTATCGTACCCTGGTTTGGATTTTCCCTTTATCCATTCGTTGACTTGTCCTGTCGTTACGCCTATTGACAGAGCAAATTTCTTCTGAGTAATTTGCTCACTCTTTAAAAATTCCTTTAAAATTTCCGAACATTCTTTATTTTCCTTACTCATATAATTTTAAGTATACAAAATCCAAAATTTTTTAGGTCAAAACTCGTAAAACAGAGTTTTTTGTTTAAAATAAACGTCTGCTATAAAAACGGCTTAACTAAACCTCGGTAATCCCCAAAAAGTAATCCGCGGAAACATTAAACGCTTTAACAATTTTCTTCAAATTATCGTAAGCAGGCTTTGATCTTCCTTTCAACCATTCATTAACCTGCCCTGTACTAATCCCGACTTGCTTTGCAAATTCTTTTTGATTAATCCCTTCACTTTTCAAAAATTCCGCAAGGATGACTGTAAAATTTCTTTCCATACATTTGTAGTATATAAAAATTTTTATTTTTTTAATTTAAAACTCGTAAATACGAGTTTTTTTATTGACAGTATTTAATTTCTATGCTATAATTTTTTTATAAAAATATTTACCGACGGACAAATCAAATGAAAAAGAATAATGACGAAGAAAAAATGAAATGGGATGAAACAGACGAACCCGACTTCAAAAAAGGCGCCGCCCAAGGACTCCACCGCTTATTGTCCGCCTGCCTGAAAGGCAGCTTTGAATATCGGTGGTTCTCTTTGATAGCCGCGTTTATCTGCTGGTCGATATTTCTTTGGGTAGGAATATACGAAATGCTGGTCGGCGGCGGATTGCTCGCCCTCGTATGGCTTGCGATAGGCGTGCCGCCCGCTCTCATCGTACTCTTTTCCATAAGATACTATCTGCGCTCGAAAATGTTTCGCGCTTATAAACTCGATTTGCTGTTATTGGAGTATCGCTCCCTCTCCGATACGCTTACAAAGCTGTGCGGCTCCCGCAAGGAGGAAACGCCGAAAGAGGAAACGACCTCCGCCGCCTCTTAATCTCTCTTTTCGCACGAATTTTATCCCTTTTTCTTATCCCGCGACGCTTTCTTTCGCTCCGTCGTCCCCTTCGTTTATCAAAAAATCGGGCTTTCGATGCCCGATTTTTATTTTGCGGAAAACGCCGATTAGTTTTTCTTGCTTCTCGATTTGAAAATCAGCGCCATGATAAACGAGAATATCACCGCCGCACTCACACCCGCGCTCGCCGCCGCCAAAGCGCCCGTAAACGCGCCGAACAGTCCCCTTTCCGCGCCGCGGATCGCTCCGTTTGCCAAGAGGTATCCGAATCCCGAAATGGGCACCGTAGCGCCCGCGCCCGCAAAATCCACAAGGTACTGATACAGCCCTAAGCCTTGCAGCACCACGCCCGCAAGCATGAAATAGACAAGGATCTTCCCCGCCGTCCAATCGGTGAAATTAATGATTATCTGCGCAATTGTGCAGATAAGCCCTCCTACCACAAATGCTTTGGCAAACATAAAAAGAATTTCCAAATATCCCGCAAACACCTTATCCTCCCTTTCGGCATATCTGCGCGCTCACCGCTGCCTTGGTATGCCTCTTTGTTTTTTTATACGTTTTCAATACTCACGGCATGACAGATACAGGGGATGCTCTCCCCCTGTCCCGAGGAAACCGTAGACAAAAGCGCGCCCGTGGCGGCAAACAGAACGCGGTTGATTTCCCGCTTTTTCAATTTGTCGTAGAGATAGGAATTAAACACCACCGCGCTGCACCCCGCGCCGCTTCCGCCCTGAAATTCGTCCTCGATCACCTTATAGATGATCTCGCCGCAGTCCACGTGATTGGGCTGAATATCCACGCCCTTTTCCCACGTCAGATCCTTGACGATACGGCTGCCCAATGCGCCTAAATCCCCCGTCACGATGAGATCGTAATAGCCCGGCTCCCGCCCCGTGTCCTTCAAGTGCGTCAAAATGGTATCGCACGCCGCGGGCGCCATCGCCGCGCCCATGTTATTGACGTCGGTGATTCCGAAATCCACCACTTTCCCGATCGTCGCCCCCGTGATGGCGATGTGGCTGCCTTTATCCGCCACGACCGCCCCGCCCGCGCCCGTCACCGTCCACTGCGACTGCGGCGGACGGGTGGTGCCAAGCTCCAAGGGATAGCGGTACTGACGCTCCGCCGAAGAAAAATGGCTGCCCGTCGCCGCCGCTATCTTTTTGAAATAGCCCGCGTTGATAAGCGCCGCGGCGAGCGCAAAGCTCTCCGCCATCGTGGAACACGCTCCGTAGACCCCGAGGAAGGGAAAGTCGAAATCGCGCGCGGCAAAGGAAGCGGAAATGATCTGATTGAGAAGGTCGCCTGAAATCATCAGATCGATGCCCTCTTCGTCGAGATTGGCGTTTTGGATAGCCGTTTGGATGGCGTAAGTAAGCATTTTGCACTCCGCCTTTTCATAGGTGCTTTCTCCGAACATATCATCCGCTAACGCCCTGTCCACGTACTTTCCCACTACGCCCGCACATTCCTTGGGACCCGCGATCGTCCCCGTGGCAATAATTCTTGGTTGTTTTTCAAAATAAATCGTATGCTTAGCCATAATTTTCAAAAGTAGTATGGAGAAACAGAGCGCAATTTATACCCTTTCTTTCCTTTCCGTCCGCACAAAAAGCGAAAAACATATTGACCGCAGCCTCCGAATATGATATACTGAAAGCATAATTTCCGTCCGTCTGCACAAGGAGAAAAAATGAAAAAAATACTCTCGCTGGTTTTGACCGCCGCGCTCGCGCTTTCCCTGCTTTCGGGCTGTCGGTTTAAAAGGAGGAACGTCGGGGATTCTTCCGCTTCCGATAAAAGTTCTTTCTCCTCTTGGTCCGCTTCTTCCTCCCATTCGTCGGGCGGGAAGGAAAGTTCTAAGGAGTCCTCTGTGCCCTTGCCCGTAGCCGAAAAAGACGACCTCGCCGTGAACGGCTGCGTATCCTCGCGCGCGCCGGAAAATTACGGCACGTTAGCGGCATTTGAAGTGCAGTCGGAAAGGGTATCCGAAAACAGCACGCGGGCGCTGAAAGCCACCTTTAACAACATCGGCGCGCCCGTGTACGAAGGCGCGCAGATTTGGACGTGGGCGGAATTTGATTTGGAAGGATATTTCCACTCGCCGGCAGACCTTCGGGAAAAGACCTTTCAGATGGACGTCTATACCCAAAACTGCGGCGTCGCCTCCTCCGTCATCCTCGTCGATTCCGAAGGCAGGCGCTCGCAGGAAATGGCTTTCAGCAACGTTCGCCCTCCGCACACATTCTCGGTCTACGGCGAAATTTTGACGGGAGAATGGAGAAGGATCACCCTCAATTTGAAAGAGCTTTACGGCTCTGCCGCCGTAAGGGACGTCAGTTCTATTTTGATCATGTTCAGCAACGTGGACTGTTATTATGACAGCGACAGCGTATTTTATCTGGACAACGTAACGTTCAAAGACGCCGCCGATTTCCCCGATCCGACGGCGAACGTCAAAGTATACAACCCCGAGGGCTACTATTCTAAAAACGAATCTCTGAAAATCATAGTGGCGGGAAACAGCTTTATCAACACTTCGTTGTCCGATTATTGGCTGAATGTGATTTGCGCAATCAACGACGCGTCCGCCTACGCCATGCCCATATCCATCGGCTACGGGCGCATTTCCGATCAAATCGTCGCCGCTTTCGGATATGACGGCAGTCAAGGATATATGCCCATCGACTTTCCCGACGTCATTTTCATTCAGGATTTTTACGGATACGAGGACGTGACCAATCTCGCGCTGTTCTTTAACGCGCTGAACGGTTTTTCCGAAGAAACGGGACACAGGACGGAAGTGAAGATCTATCCCGCGGAAAACGAAACGGAGGACGGCAGGCAAGCCGCGCGGCTTTACGGGGTCGATCTCGTCAATTGGAAAGGTCTTATCCATACCCTGAAAACCGAGTCTACTTTCAACTCCTATCATCTCAATTATCCCGACAATATCGCCCATTCTAATGAGATGGCGGGTTTCGCGGGCGGCGTTTTGATGTATATGTCCCTGTACGGGGAAAGACCCGCAATGCCCGCTACGGCGCAGGCGGTATTTGACTGCATGAACACAGATCTGATTCCCGGGAGCACGTCGGAAGAGAAGATGTCGGCTTTGGAGGACGTCGTGGACTTTGCCGCGGCGACACTCGGAATTTAACGGTTTTTCAGGACAACGAATCGAAAAAAGCGTTTTCAAAGCCCGCAAGTTTGAAAGCGCTTTTTTATTTCCCTCCCGTAAAAAAAGACGAGGCAAGCCCCGTCCCTTTCACAAATTTTTATTCCCATCAGCGGAGCAGCCAATAGATGATCCCCACTAGCGTTCCCGAAAGTACGCCGTAGACGATAATGGGTCCCGCCACGATGAACATTTTTGCCGCAAGCCCGTAAATCCAGCCCTCTGTCTTAAACTCGATGGCGGGAGAACAGACGCTGTTTGCAAACCCCGTAATGGGCACGATAGACCCCGCGCCCGCGTTTCTGCCTATCCTGTCGTAAACGCCCAGTCCCGTCAGCAGCGTGCCGAGAAAAATGAGCAGGACGCTGACCGTGCCCGCAAGCTCGTCCCCCGTCATTCCGAACAAAAATTCCAGCATATAGCGGAAAAACTGTCCGATACAGCAGATGAGTCCGCCGACGCCGAACGCGCGCAGACAATTTTTGAAATGATGGGTGGCGGGATCGAAAGAGTTGACGTAGGCGATATAATTTTTATTGTAGTTTTCCCTGTTCTTTCCCGTCATCGCGCGCCTCCGCAGTCGTCCGTACCGCGGTCCCCGGACGAAAGGACATTCCTGCCTTCCCCGATGGGCGCGGCAGGGAAACAGCTTTCGCGCTCGTCGCGCGTTTTAAATCCGTCAAAAATTTTCACTCGTTTCATACCTATAATTTGGGGAAAAAGCAAAAAATTTATACCGCTCAAAATCAAAAACAAAAAAAGCTATTGACTTTTTCGTTTAAATCGGTTAAACTGATTGTATCTTATCATAAAGATTCGCTCCCGGTCGTCCAAAAAACACGCTTTTTTCTTAAATTTGGCAGTCGGGAGATGGCGATTTTGTCGAAAACGGCAGACTTTTCCCCGACCTCCGCGTGTTTTATCGAAAAAAACGGCGGGTCGGACGCGGGGAGAAAAAAGCGTTTCCGACAAAAAATATTTTTATAGAACGGAGGTTCTTATGGGAAAATCGGGCAGTCGTTTTACCGTATTTTTATTTAACATCGCCGTCGTCCTGCTTTCGGCAGCGGCGGTCTTGTCCTATTTTCTTTCCCCGCTGTGGAAAGTGAAAATCGAGTACAACCTTCAAGAAGAAACTCTGGAAAAGATGCTGGAAGGCAGCTTGGAAGGGCAGACGGAGGACATCGACTTGGGCGAAATCGTCGGGGACGGCATTCCCCTGCGTTTCTCTTTGGAGATCCAAACCGCGGACGTGTTTTCCTCCTTCACCGACGCGGAGCCGAAAAAAGCCGTCGAACGGACCATCGAAAACAACGTCGATATTATCGTCGATCAGCTGGTGCCGACGCTAAACGAGATCGCCGAGAAAATCGTGCGGGCGACCGCGAAAAACAGCGTTCGGGACATCGTCAAGGAACAGGTGAAAAACCTTTTGAGCGGAAACGATCCTTCCGTCACGGAGGAAAGGGTGCAGGAGCTTCTCGACAAAGCGGGCTTTACGGACGAATACATAGCGGAAAAGACGGACGAACTCATCGATGCGGTGTACGCTGAAAACGCCACCGTCCAAAACGTCAGCGAAAAAGCCGTTTCCACCGTGGAAGAGGTGTTTACAAAACTCGCGGACAGCGGCGAGGAAGCCTTCGAGGGCGCCGCCTTGACGGACGCGGACAAAGCGGAAATCGAAAACAACATTTCCGAAGCGCTCTCTATGATCGCGGACGAAGACGGCAACCTCAATGTCGACGATTTCGTTTCCTCTCTCCTGCTCGAATTTCTCCGTTCCTCCAAAAACGAAGAGGGAACGGACGGGGAAAGCGGCGCTTTCGCCCTGCTGAGCGCGGACTCGACGGGCGAAGATTCGGGCGGCGACTCCGTCACGGACGAAGAGGACGTGCAGCAAGAGCTGAAAACCGAGCTGAAACAGTATCTCATGGACAATCTGCCCGAGGGTACGGCGGACAACGTGGTGCTGGCTCTGCGGATAATCTGCGGCGTGCTGTGTTTCGTAATGTTTACGTGGGCATACCTCGTCCTTAAAATCCTCGTGAAACTGTTTGCGAAAAATCCCGCGATAAAATTAAAGCTCCCCATTTGGCTGGGTTGGCTGCCCTTTCTTTTGCTGGTGCTGCTGCCCATGGGCGCCATTGCCCTCTTTAACGCGTCCCCCGCGTTTTTAGTCAATCTGATGACGGCGGAAACGATGGCGAAAATCACCGAAACGCTCTCCGCGCTCTCCCTTTCCTTCGGCTCTTCGGGCTGGGTTTCCTTCGCGGCGGCGATCGTGCTGATCGTCCTCTCCATTCCCTACGGGATTTTACGCAGAAGATTGAAGCGGAGCGCGAGAGATCGGGACGACGACTGAGTTTTTATCCTCCCCGTAAGCGCCTTCCCCCGTTTCAGGTTTTCTATAAAATCCAAAGGATCTAAAACGGGATAAGTCCTCTGCCTTTTCGAAATATTTTCATAAAATCCAAAGGAAAAATACGTTCCCGGTCCTCTTTGGAAACGCTTTATAAAATCGAAGGGAGAAAAGCGGAACAAACTCTTTATTTTTTCCAAAGTTTCTGTAAAAGGAAAGGCAAACGTTTACCTCAAAAAAATGCGTTTTTTATCTTTTTAAAGCGTTTTCCTATGGCGCAATAAATCGAAGCCGCGATTGCGATTTGGCAGTCACGGCTTTTGCTATACAAAATAATTTTCTCGGCAAACGTCCCCTTTTTCACAAAATCCGTAGCTTCCCCTGCGCCCGACAAATTCCGATTATCGCTTTTCCGTACCCATCGGGCGGGATTTACTTTCTAAATCTTTTTTCAAAGAGCTGTCAACTATCGCGCTTTCGCAAGATATTTTTTCCCTCTTTCGGGAAAGACGCGCTTTTTTCAAGGAGGGTAATTGCTTTTCCCATAGCGGGTGCAACGCTGTTCGTTCCTTCCGTGCGGGTTTTGACACCCTCAAAGCGCGAGAGTCGCCGTTTTCGCCGCCGCAAAGGGAATTTCCCCTAAGCAATTTAGAAACCGCGCAGATGTCCGGTTCTTTAATAAATCGGAATCGCCTTAATTTTATATTTATTGGTTTTCGTTTTCAAAACGCTTTTTTAACACTTTGTAATGATTTCTATTCGACTTATCTCCCCCGTTATCGGGAAACAGGCAATAGGGCAAACTATCCGTTGTTCTGTGCTTAATTACGCACTTATGACAAACGCCATGGTTGACACAATTAAATTTTGGACAACTACATTCAACATTCTTTTCTTCCATTTTCGACGCCCTATTCCTTTGCTTTTTGATAAAAAGGACATTTTTCTTTTAAACACTGTTGATTGAAAATCGAAAACTCGCATACAGTTTTTCTCGTTTGCATTTCAACACCGTAATGTTCTTTTACAAACTTTGCGCCGTATGTCAAGGACAAAAAAGCATTTCTTTTACAACATCGAGGTCCCCCAATTTTACTCATTTCTGAAAGTACTGACGAAGCGAATTCCATATGCTGTTTGTAAAATTCGTCATCCGACAGCGGACCCGTCTTGTGAATAACGGATAACGCCGCCCCCACCGAGGCAACCGAACCGCAAATTCCCCATTGTCCGCACATTGCGCCCGGCATTTTAATTGCGCGGGCGGCAAGTTCCGTTAAAGACTCCGCCAAATTCAAATTGCCTCCTGCATTTTTGTAGGCAGCAAGAAATGCCGCGCCATCCAAAAAATGGTGTTCGGGACCGTGAATACTTACAAAACTTTGGTGCATCAGCTCTTTAACAATATCTATCGGATTGGCGGAAGAAAGTTTAGAAATCTGCTGTTTTATTAAATCGTACTTTTCTTCTAACGTATATACCATAAAAACCTCGCTAAATTACTATATTATTTCACGGTTAATCTATATTTATTGCGACAAACTCCGCAGCTTCCTTTCCCCGTAGGCAAGGAATACCCGTTTGCGGACAAAAAAGACCGAAAAGAACAATGGTGCACGAAAGAATCACTATAAAATTCGCGGTAAGCAGAAAAAATTTTTCATGCTCTATGTAGTCGCGTGACTTCCGTTAAAAACGACGGGATTCCCCAAAGCTTAATTTTTTCGGCTTCGGAGAATCCCGCGAATCGCCCGTCTGTTTTCAGGGCGATTTTTAAGAATAAAATTCGGACTTCGTATCGCGCGCAAAGAGGTTTGCGAGCAGTTTCATACAGCGAGCTTTATAATCCTCCCCCTCTTCGCCCTCGCCGTAGCAGAGGTCGAAGACCGCGCAGGTGATGGGAAGGTCGACGCCGTATTTTTCGCCCAATTTTTTCATCGCCGCAGCCGTGGGTACCCCTTCCGCCAGTTTTTCGAATTTTTTGTCCTTCACCAGCATCTCGCCGTACATACGGTTGTGGGAATATTCGCTGAACAGCGTCGCCTCGTAATCCCCGAGGTGCGCCAAGCCGTAAGCGGAAAGCTCGTTGCCGCCCATCGCCTTGATGAGCCGCGCCACTTCCCGCGCCCCGCGCGACATCAGCGCCCCCTTCAACGACACGTAGCCGCAGCCGTCGAGCACGCCCGCGACGATACCAATAACGTTTTTCGCAGCCGCGCCGATTTCCGTGCCGATGAGGTCAGTGCCGTAATAAAAGCGAATGAGATCGCTTTTAAAGCTGTCGGCAAGCCGCTTTTTGAGTTCTTCCGAAGCGGAATCGATGACCATGCAGTTAGGGATGCCCTGCGTAAACGCCTGAATGTGCCCAGGACCTACCCAGACGGCGACGTGCTCGGGAGAGATGCCGCTCTGCGTCAACACCTCGGAAAGACGCGCGCCCGTCGCCACTTCGATCCCCTTCATGCAGAGCACGAAGTCCTTGTCCGCAACGTCGTATTCGAGAATGCGGCTGACAAACCCGCGTAAGCCCTGCGAGGAGATGGAAATGATGATGATTTCCGCACGCGTCACCGCTTCTTTCAAATCGCAGGTCAAAAGAATCCGCTTGTCCAAAGTGACATACTCGTTTTTGCCCGTGCTTTTCAGCACCTCGTAAGAATAATCCCCTTCCGGGCCCCAGGAACATACGTCGTATCCTTTGTTGCACAGATACCACGCGATAAAAGATCCCCATCTTCCGCAGCCCAACACTGAAATTTTCATAATCTATCCGCCTTATATTTTCTGTTTTTTGACAACTCTCGTCCCCGATACGTTCCGCTCTTTCGTTTCGAAAGCGGATCTTTCGCCGCAAATACGCCGATAAAAAAACGTCCGCGGTCCGTCTTTGCGCTCTTTTCCCGAACGAACGCAAACAATTTTCTTCGCCTTTGTCTGCGAGAAGACAGCGCTCCGATCTTCCTTGCGAAAGCAATGGCATCCCCGCTTTTGTCCCCCCGAGAAAGTCGAAGCAGCCGAAAAAGGAACGGACGGGCAAACTCCGACGCTCCGGCTTTCTTTTCCAAAACGGAAAGTTCCGCCATGCCGCAAGCTTTGCCCCGACGTTTTTCAGCGCCGTTTCAAATTTGATTCCTCTCCACAAACGCTCTCGTCAGCGTGATGTCGTCGGTATACTCGATCTCGGAGCCGACGGGAATCCCGTGCGCGAGCCTCGTGACGGTGACGCCGAGCGGCTTGATGAGCCGCGCCAGATACATGGCGGTGGCGTCCCCCGAAACGTCGGGATTGGTGGCGACGATGACTTCCCTGACGCCGCCTTCCTGAATCCGCGCCAGCAGTTCCTTGATGCGGATGTCGTTTGGACCTACGCCCTCCATGGGATCGATGACGCCGTGCAGGACGTGATAGACGCCCTTAAATTCGTGCAGTTTTTCAATCGCCGCCACGTCTTTTGGCTCTTTGACGACGCAGATGGTGCCGCTGTCGCGCACGCGGCAGATCTCGCACACGTCGTTTTCCGTAAAATTGCCGCAGACCTTGCAGTATTTCACCTTTCTCTTGACGTTTAAAATCGCGTCGGAAAAAGCGCGCGCGTCCGAATCGCTCATGTTGATAATGCGGTAGGCGTATCGCTGCGCCGTCTTTTTTCCCACGCCCGGGAGCTTTGAAAATTCATTGATCAGCCGCCCGATGGGTTCTATAAAAATATCCATCCGTTAAATCATGCCTCCCAGCGAACCCATCTCGCCGTACTTGCCCATTTTTTCCTCGTATACCTTATCCGCTTTCGCGTATCCGTCGTTGATGGCCGCCATGATGAGATCTTCCAGCATTTCCACGTCCGTGGGATCGACGATCTCCTCGTTCAGTTCGATGCCGTTGATGATCTTTTTCGCGTTCATATACACCACGACGGCCTCGTTTCCCGCCGTGCCGACGATTTCCCAATCGTCGAGAAGGGCAGCGGTCCGCTCCATCTCCTCCTGCATCTTCTGCGCCTGCTTGACGAGATTCTGCATATTCCCGTTGCCGCCTTTGAATCCTGCCATATCTTATCGTCCTCCGTTTCTTTGTAATTGATTTATATACCAAAGAGAATGCCCGTTCGGCCATTCCGCTATTTGATATCGATTTTTACATCGGAAAATTTTTCTTTGAGTTCGCTCAGACTCCTGTTGAAGTCGTCGCCTTTTTTCCCGCGCAGGCGGATCTCGAAATCGGTCAGTCCGATCGCCGCGAACGCCTGCTCCACCAAGGCGCGGTGATCCTCCTTCGTCAGGGAGGAATAGATGGTTTCGCTCTCGGTATAGAGCACGAATTTGTCGTTTTCGTAAACGCTGTCGAGATCCATACACAAGGTGAACAAAACGCCGTTTCGCGCCGTTTTTCTCAGCGCCCTCAAAAAGCTCCCGAACGTCGCCTTCGCGTCCCCCAAAACGGCGCTCGCGCGAACGACGGGACGGACGGGGCTTTGCGAAGAAGCCGCCCTTTCGGGAGAGCGCTCCTCTTTGGGCGCGGGGACGGGCGCCGAGGGCGCCGCTTCTTTGGAAGGACGCGGTCGGGATGCTTGCTCCTCCCTTGCCGCCTTAGGCTTTTCGGGAAGAAAGCCGGGATCGAAGTACACGTTTCCGCCCGTCGCCTCCTCGTCGGGAGGGGGCGCCTCGTCGAAGGCGGGAAGTTCGTATTCATCATACGCGGGAGCGGCTTTTTTCGTGCCGCGCGCATTCGCGCTTTCGCCGACGGCAGACGCGGGCAACTCCGACGCGGAGTTTCGGGAGGGCGCGGGCGCGCCGAAAGATTCTCCCCCGCCGTCCGCCCCGTTCGCGTTTTCGGCGGCCGAGTCCCCGACCGACCGCGCGGAGAAGTTCCCTTCTTCCAGACGTTTTTCAAGCGCCGCGATCCGCGAGAGCAAAGACTCCGTATCGTAATCGCTCTGCGGCATACTCGCCTTTAAAACGGCAGTTTCGAATACGATGCGCGGCGATACGGAATAGCGCAGATCGTTTTCCGTCCTTGCAAAAATTTCGGTGGCGCGCAGCAGCATATGCCCGTCCGTCCCCCTTACCGTATCCGCAACGAGCGCAAACATATCTTTGGGCAAAGCGAGGATTTTATCCGCGTCCCGACACATTTTCGCCACGGCGCACGCGTTGAGAAAGTTCATCACGTCCTTTAAGAGCATCCCGACGCTTTTGCCCTCGGCAAGAATCTCCTCCGTCTTTTCGAACGCCTCGCCCCCCTTTCCCGAAAGAATGGCGGCGCAAAGGGCGCCCATGGCGGCAAAATCCGCGCTGCCCAAAACGGCGGTGACGTCTTCGTAAGTCAGTTTGCCCGAAGAATAGGAAACGCAGGTGTCCGCGAGAGAGAGCATATCTCTGACGCTTCCCGCGCCCGCGCGGGCGACGGCGGCGACGGCTTCCTCCTCGTAGGGCTTCCCGATCTCGTTTAACACGGCTTTTAAGCGCCGTTCGAGGTCCGCCTGCGGAATAAGTTTGAAATCGAAACGCATACAGCGGGAAAGGATGGTGGCGGGAATCTTCTGCGCCTCCGTGGTGGCGAGAATGAATACGGCGTGCGCGGGCGGTTCTTCCAAAGTCTTCAAAAGAGCGTTGAAAGCGCCCGTAGACAGCATATGCACCTCGTCCACGATATACACCTTATACTTGCCCGCCACGGGGGGATACTGCACTTTTTCGCGCAGATCCCGCATCTCGTCCACGCCGTTATTGGAGGCCGCGTCGATCTCGGAAATATCGAGGTTGGAAGGCTCCGCGAGGGCGCGGCAAGCCGCGCACTTTCCGCAGGGAGAACCGTTTACGGGATGCTCGCAGTTGATGGCGGCGGCGAAAATTTTGGCGATACTCGTCTTGCCCGTGCCGCGCGGACCGCAAAAAAGATAGGCGTGCCCGATCCTGCCCGTTTCTATCTGATTTTTCAGAACGGTTACGATGTGCTCCTGCCGCACCACCTCGTCCAGCGTGGAGGGGCGGAATCTTCTGTATAACGCCAGATATGCCATAATTCTCTCCCGTGTTCGCGCCTTCCCGGGCGCCCGTTTTCTCTTTTTTCGCTATCGAACTTCATTTTCGTAAAATCATTTTCCCGCGTCGGACATTCGCAGATTTCCAAGGCGGGAGCGCGGGAAACGCCGTCCCCTTTCGTCGCCCGATTTTTTACCGCTTTTTGCCTCCGTCCTTCGCGCCGCCCTGCCCCCTTTTTTCCCGCCCAAAGCGGGAGGGGGACAGACTCCTATCCGCCGCTCACGGCGAGAGATCCGACGCCCCTAGCGTAAACGACCGAATAAAACGCGGGAGGCGACCTTTTTCCTCTTGACGGCAAATTCGGGACTCGTACGCCGCGCGTATCCTTTTCCCCGGATTTTTTCCGTATCATTCCCGTTTTTCCCGGAGATTATTCCTTCCTCAACGGCATTTGAGGACGTTTTGCAATTTTTTTTTGCTGCGCTGGATGGCGTTGTCTACGCTCTTTCCGTCCTTGCGGGTCGCTTCGCAGATCTCCGCGCAGCTCAGCCCGTCCATATACATCACGGTGACGCGAAATTCGAAATCGGAAAGTTCTTTGCTCATCTTCTGCAAAAATTCCCGCCTGTCCTCGCTTCGGATCACCTCGTCCTCGGGACTGGAAATGGGCATCGCCCATTCCGACTGAAAGAGGGAAACGTAATTGTTGAGGGGCACGTTCTTTTTTCTCGCGGACGCTTTCACGGCGTCGATGATCCGCCGCGAAACGCAAAGGTAGGCAAAATTTTTAAAACTCATGCCGTCTTCCCGGTCGGGACGGTATTCTCCGACGGCGTGGTATAAACCGACCATGCCCTCTTGAATGAGATCCTCCGTTTCCCCGCCGATGAGGAAAAAGCCCCGCGCCCGACCGCGGACAAGTCCCGCGTACTTCAAAAGCAATTCTTCCGTCGCCTGCTTGTCCCCGCTTTGGGCGAGCGAAACCAGCGCGTCGTCGCCCCTCTCTTCGCTTTCCCGTTTTTTCGTCTTGTCCGATCTTGCGTCTTCCATTTATTTTCCAAGCCTTCTTCTGACGACTTCGTACGCCGCGATGCCGAGCGCCACGGAAGCGTTCAGGGAGTTGACCTTCCCTTGCAGGGGAATGGAAATCACCTTGTCGCATTTTTCCTTCGTCAGCCTCTTAACGCCCGAATCCTCTCCGCCGACGACGAGGGCGACGTTGCCCGAGAAGTCCTCGGCGTAAATATCTTCGCCGCCCGCCTCCAAAGCGTACACCCAATAGTTATTCTTTTTCAGCGTTTCGACGGCGGCGTTGAGATTGGGTACTTTCGCCACTTTGATATGCTCCGCCGCGCCCGCGGAGATGCGGACGACGCTTTCCGTCACCGCCGCGCTTCCCGCCTTGGGAATCACCACGCCGTCCGCGCCCGCGCACTCCGCCACGCGCAGAATACTTCCGAGATTGTGCACGTCCTCGATGCCGTCGCAGAGCACGATAAATCCGCCCTTCCCGCTCTTTTTGCTCCCGATCAGCTCGTCGAGGTCGAAATATTCGTAATCGGTGGTAAAGGCGATGACGCCCTGATGGCGGCGCGTTTCGCTCTCCTTGTCGAGCACCGCGCGTTCCGCGAACTGAACGCGGACGTTCTTTTTCCGCGCTTCCGCAAAAATGACGGAAAGAGAGCCCTGCGCGCCCTTTTCCATTAGGATTTTGTCTATGTTTTTGTCCGTCTTCAAAAGCTCCGCGACGGCGTTTCTTCCCTCTGTTTTCATTTATTTACCCGGCTTATATCCTTCGCTCACGGCGTTGATTTTATAAGAGTCCTCCGTATCCGTTCCCAGCAGTTCGTCGATGCGCCCGCGTTCTCCCGCGACGTACAAAAACCCGAGAACCGCCTCGAAACCCGTGGAACGGTTGTATTCCGCGACGGAGGCGCTTTTGCTCTTCGTCGCTTTTTTGGCGTTGCGGCCGCGGCGGAACACCTCGGCTTCCTCTTCCGTAAAAAGGGGAAGCAGCTTTTCCAAAAGTTCGCTTTGCCCGTGCGCGGAAACGACTTTGGAAGCGGTGCGCTGAAAATCCGCCGCCTTGCCGCCGCCCGAAAAGACGAGCTTTTCCCGCACGTACAGGGAATAGACGGCGTCGCCCACGAACGCGAGAACGACGGGGTTCAGCTGCTTTGCTTCCTCTTTGGACAAGACGCTGTTTAATCCGAACACGCTTTTCCTCCGTTTTTTACATAGAATGATATAATGACATAACTAATGCTATGTTGTGAATGGGGCGGAAAAACACGGACAAATGCCTGTACCCCTTCCTATGGGCCTTTTCTCACGACATAGCCGTTATCCCTTGAACAGAATTCGAAAACGCGGACGACCGATTCGCCATTCCGACGCTTCGCCACGAGCGTCCCCTAAACGGGCGACGAGGGAATCAAACGCGAAAAATACCGGGGAACGCCCCTCTTTCCCGTATTTTCTCTTCCGCGCTCTTCGGGACAAGCCCTGTCTGATATAGGGGAAAATATCGATAAATGTTTCGTGTCCCGTATTATCCCCTTTATTATAGCATATCCGATCGAAAAATACAAGCGATTGCAGGCGTCTGACGACACGGAGAGTTTACTGTTTTATTGTATACTCGGCGCAGGCGGAGGTTTTTGCTTTATTGTGCCCCAAAGTCCTCCAAAAGGAAATGTTTTTTTCCGCGATGCCCTCCCCCTTTTCTTTTTTCCCGCCCGATAAAAAAGAGGGCGCGGCATTTCCGAAAAATCGGATTCCCCGCGCCTTTTTTGTGAAATTTTACGCGCCCGATACCGCCGCCAGATAGTCGGCAAGTCCCGCGTAGATCGCCTGTGCAATGCTCTCTTGAAACGCCTCCGTCACCAGCAGCGCCTCGTCCTTGGAATTGGATAAAAATCCGCATTCCGCAATCACGGAAGTGTAGTCGGTGCATTTGAGCATATAATAGTCGCCCGTCGCGGCCTTGCGCTGTCTGACGCCCTGTTCGCCGTACAGATCGTTGAATTGTTTTTGGATTCCCTCGGCGAGCTTTTGCCCGCTTTCGTTGCCAGAACGATAAAACACCTGCCCGCCGCGCGAGGTGCGCGTGGGATAAAAGTTCTGATGGACGGAGATCATGACGATGGGCTTCGCCTCTTCGATGATTTCCTTGCGCTTGGACATATCCCGCCGCTTAAATCCCTTTGTCGCCGCGCCGTACAATCCCGCCTCCGTCTTGCGGGTGAGTACGACGTCGAATCCCGCCCTTTCGAGAACGGTTTTCAGTTTCATCGTGACGGCGAGATTGACGTCGCTCTCCTTGACGCCTGTTTCGCGCCCCACAACGCCGCCGTCTATTCCCCCGTGCCCTGCGTCAAGGACGACGCACATCGGCCGCGTAACGGCAAATACGGGCACGGAAAGGGCGTTTATGCACATCCCGAACGCCGCTATAAACGCGCACGCCACAACGGTGAATAAAATCAATCCCACCTTTTTCATAGGATCGTTTTTCCTCTCATATCGATTGTTTTCCATACGGTATAGTATATGAATTTTTTATTCCTTCTATGAATTTCTGTTCCTTTTTTCGCGTCATTTTCCGTTTTAAAGAATTTTCGGCTTTTACCCTGCGCGTTATTTGCGCATCGCCTTCCGCGGAAGGCGATCCTTCTCCCCGCCTTTCCCCTTCGCTTTCTTTACAAATCTTTCCTTTGAAACGCAGACTTTGCCGCGGAAAAACTTTTCACCGCGCTTTCCGCTTTTATTTCGCAAGGCAATAAAAAAGAAAGGGAAACTCCCTTTCTCATTTCAGCAGTGTGCCGCCTAACATTTTCTTATCGCTCAGCACGGACATCTGCTCCGCTTTTGTCTTTTCCTCTTTGTGCGCTTTGCCCTCCCGCGGCGACTTCGTTTCGGCTGAGGTCTGCGCGTTCTCTCTTTCCGCTTCTTGGGCGGCGCTCTCCGTTTTTTCCGCCGTTTCCTCTTTCGCCGCGGGAACGACGGGCGCGACGGGCGCGGCCGGGGGCGTCGCGCCGCTTTGGGGAAGAACAGTGACCGGCTCTGCAAAAGGCACCGCGAAGGAACAGTTTTCCGCTTCCTTCATCAGTTCCGCATAAATTTCCTCGGCGTGCGAGGTGCCGATGCGTTCGACGCCTGCGGCGACGAGCGCCTTATAATCCGCAGCCGTTTCCACACCCGTGACTTCCAGCATACAGCTGTCGTGCAGATCGCGCTTTAAACGGCCGCAGTCGGGGAAAAATTCCACCGTCAGATACTTTGCCCCGCAATCGGCGGCAAACCTTCCCACGCGCAGGATTTCGGCATAGGTGAGCGTCTTTTCCGCCTCTACCTTGACGAGCGCCCTACGCGCCGAGCGGCACACTTTCTTGATCTCCCGTTTCGTGTCCCCCGTTCTGCCGCTTTTTAAAGCGGAATAGCTCAGCACGAGCGTGATCTCCTTTGCCCCGCCGCGCATCGCCAGCTTGGCTTCGTAGCCTTTGACTTTGGCGGTCGTTTCCCCCGTGCCGCCGACGACGCAATCGACCGCGCAGGGGCTTCCTTGCAGCGCTCCGCGCAGGAAAGGGACGTACATCGGACTGACGCGGACGGCGGCCGAACCCACTCGCTTCGCGCTGTCCGCGATCTTTTTTATTTCGGCGGGAAAAATATCCCTTCCCGCCGCGTAAAGCTCCGATTTCGTCAAAGCCGTCACCACTTCCGCGATACGCTTTTGGCGTTTGAATTCGCAATACTCTTCCGCTTCCGACGGAGAGAGGACGATGCCCGAATTTTTACCCGGGATGCTTCCCGACCTGTTCACAGTGTTTTCCATGCTTCAAGTATGCGGCAGAAAAATCAAATTTATTCCAAAATCAGCCAATTTGTGACAGTACGCGGAAAGTATAATGAAAGCATGAGAAATTGTTTGTTGAGCGCGTCCGCAAGCGGCGCTTTTTGGTTAATATTTCTATTCGTCGCGTGCTTTTTGGGAGTGCACACCGTTCGCCTCGCAAAAATCGGCTGGAAGTATCGCAAGGGCGAGAGCACGGAGGATAAAAAATCTCTTCCCCCTTCTCGGGAACGGGAATCTTCTCCGCGCCCGCAGGCGCCTGCGGAGCCTCCTTTGGAAAAACAGGAGAGCGCTCCGCCGCGAAGCGGAAGCGCGCCCGAACCCGTCTACTATATCGTAGAGCGCAAACGCCGACGCAGCCGCGACAGCTATTCTCCTCCCAAAGAGATTAAATTCAAGTGACTCGTCGAGAGAAAACGCGTTTTCTCTCGTGAGAACGACAGCGCCTATACGGCGAACGGGCGATATATTCCGGCGCTTTTCGGGAAGTCGGCTATTTTCTTGCTTGGAGCCACGCAAAACAAGGGTTTCCGCCTTTTTATCTTTTCCGGCAGTTTGCCTGCCCGTTTTTGCGTTTTCCAAAAGTGCGGCGTTCCTTTTTCGTCTTGTAAAGAGCGGCGCTGTCCTTCCTTTTCGCGTTTCGTTCCCCGCGGCGTTTGACGAGTTCTTTCCCCAATAGCCAAAGCCCTGCCACCTCTATGCGAAGGGGACAGGGCTTTTTTTCAGGATTCGGAAACGGTTTTCTGCTTTCGCTTGTTCTCGTACATTTTACGATCGGCACGGCGCTGCGTATCCGCAAGGCTCATATCCTGCGCGGCGTCGAATTTTGCGGAGCCGAGCGCCAAAGAAACGGGTACGGAAAAATCTTTCTGATAGACGAGGAAGTTTTGAGCGATTTTCTCTTCGTATGCTTCCAGCGACTCCTCCGCGTCCCGCAGAAGAATGACGAATTCGTCCCCGCCGTAGCGGTACGCCACTATTCTTTCGTTTTCTATGCCGCAGATCGCCCGCGTCGCCTTCGTGAGGTAGATATCGCCCGCGTCGTGTCCGAAGCCGTCGTTCACTCCCTTTAAATTATTCAGGTCCACGACGATGACGGCGTAATTTTCGCAAAGTTTCCGCGCTTCGAGATTATGTATATCCGTGAGGTAGGCGTTGCGGTTTTTCAATCCCGTGAGAATGTCCGTATTCGCCAGATCGTGAAAATGGGGATTGGAAATGCGCCTGAATACGAGCAGCGACACTCCCGCGGATACGACGCAGAGCAGGGCGCAGAAAATGAGGGCGAAAATCCGCATATGGAAAAAGGCGTCATATTCCGTTTCGGCGGAAATTTCGATCCCCAGCGCGCCCATCACCTGACCGTTCGAGTCGTGAACGGGGCAATAGGCGATAAATATTTTCCCCCAATCCGTTTTCAGGATCTTGGAGGGCATCACTACCTTATCGTCAAGCGCCTTTTCGAGTTCTCCGCAGATCTCCTCTTCGATGGGGTCGCCGGGATAGCGGAAATCGTCGCCCGCAGACTCGGGCAGACCGTCCACCACGTAGACGAGTACGCCGTCGTCGCCGCGTTTCGCGGTGTAAACGTAGCGGAGATTGGAAATGCGCCGCACCGATTCCAAGGCCTCTTTCGTTTCGACGTAGACGGGATTCGTCATATCCTCCCTGCCGTTGATCTCATCGAAATCGAGAGGCGAAATGACGCTGTCCAAGTATTCCCAAATATTGTTCACCCGTTCGGAAAGGCTCTGCACCATACTTTGATAGGACATACGATAGCATACGAAAAATATGCAGAAATTGGAAAGGAACAGCATGGCAATCAACAGAACGGCCACCTGCGAATCCATGCGTCGAAAAACCTTGGGTTTCATATTTCCCTCCTTCCGTTTTCGCTGCCGTCCTTCTATGATGTCTTATATATTACACCTTTTGCAAAAATAAAGCAAGCCTATTCCGGGAAAATAAAGTGATTTTTTAAGAATTTTGTCGTTTCCTTGCCCTTTATGAATCTTTCCCGCCGCGTTTCGACAAAAATTTATCTTTTCGTATTTTTATACGATCCAAGCGATCACAAATTTTTCTTTTCTTCCCCTATCCGTCCCAGCAGAAACGACGCGCACGCTTTTAATTCCCGCTCGTCGAAAGGCACGCATTCCTCCCCGCGATAGGACTTCAAAGCCATGCGAAAAAGCGACGCGTAGGCGGGGAATTTTTCCGTCCCCCATTCCCCGCCTCGCTTCTTGGACAAAACGAGTCCTTCCTCCACATATGCGGCTACCCTGCACATATTCAAAAGAAAATAGACGGGATCCTTTAAAATCTCCCTTTCCGCCCCGTCTATGTCCCGCAGGATACTGTCGAGATACGCCCGCCTCGGCACCTCCCGGAAAACTTCCTCTATCGGCGCGCCCGTCAACGCGTATCCCGTTTTATGGATGACCGTAAAATGGGCGGCGAGATCTTTGTCCGTCCCGTGCATTTTGCGGCAATATGCCTGCAAATTTTCCCTCGCGGCATCTCGATAGACATCGGAATAATGAATTTCAAAGGGAGTGGGATAGACGAAAGGATTGCAGAAGGAGGATAAGACCGCGCTCATTTCAAAGCCCTTCGCAGGCGCTTCCCGAGTCAGATCCAGCAAGGTCTGAACGAGGCGGCATTTGAGCGGAAGGGGAATTTTTCTCTTTGTCACCACGATAAAATCGATATCGCTCCGCTCAAAGCAAAAGCACCCGAACGCCAAAGAACCGTGCACATAGATCCCCGCGAGATTCCCCTTTAAAATGTCCGCGTAGCGGACGGCGATCTTCCGTAACAGCGCTTCCGCCGCCTCTTTGCCCATCATCCGCTCCTTTTGTCCGATTTTTAAGCGCGTTTAAAAGGCGCTTTCCCGGCGTTCTCCTTTTGCCGCCGTCTAAGAAAGCTCTTTAAAAAGCGCACTTTCGTCCCCTTACTTGTTTTCCGGCTCCTCTTCCACGTATTTTTCGAGATTTCCGCCGTCTTCCCAAAGCCTTTCGAGATGATAAAAAAGCCTCGTTTCGTCGTTGAAGATATGCACGATGACGTCGCCGTAATCGATGACCGCCCACCTGCCGTCGTGCACGCCTTCCGTGCGGGTCGGCTCGACGTTGTATTCCTCCGCGATTTTTTCCTCCACGTGTTCTCCCAGCGCGCGGATCTGCGTGGAACTGCTGCCGCTCGCCAAGACGAAATAGTCGCAAAGCACCGTTTTGTCGCGCACGTAAATGGTGACGATATCCCTGCCCCGCCTGTCGCTGAGCGCCTTGCAAGCCGCCTTTGCCAATTCTTTACTCGTAATTTCCGCCATAATTCTTCTCCTTGATTTATTTTTTGCGAACTTATGCCGATTGTCCCGATAATTCTCTATCGACCGGACCATCCGATGGAAGCCGTCCCGTTCTTGTCCCGCCGCAATTTTCCGCATTTCTTTGCAACGCTTTCCGACTAGCCGCCTTAACAATCCCGCGTCGTTTCCGTCTTCCCCGGTTTCTTCCGCGTTCAAAACGTCGTACTTCGTCGCTGTTTTCCCGTCTTTTTGCCGCTTGCGGCCGCGGACGGAGGAATATGTCGTTTCCGACATATGCGTAATCGATACCATTTTCGCCTCGCGCACGTTTTTTCCGATCCTCACCGCTTCTGCGGGGCTTTTCTCCCGTTCTAACGTCCTGCGGCGGACGTTTTCCCGCATACGAGATTTCCTTTTCCTACCCCATGGTGTTCGGGCATATAATCGCCTGTTCCCGCGCGCTCCGAAAGCGTAAAAGACGTAAGGATCATCGCAGGATTTTTTATCTTGCCCGGGTCCTATCCTTCTTTACTGTTTTTTATGAACTCATATGCCTCCAAAGTCAGAGGATATATTTCCTTCCCGCTCTTTTTTAAAAATTCTATGGTCGATTTTAACGCTTCTTCAAGGCACTCGTCGACAGTGTCTTTGTCCTTCCAAAACAATTGCCGCAGCGCGTCCGCGTCCTCGAAATCCCGTCCGCTTTCCAGCAGATCCGAAAGAAAGATCAGTTTTTCCAGCGCGGACATATTTTTTCGGCCGCTGGTGTGATAGCGCACGGCGTCCAGCACTTCTCCGTCCGAAACGCCGAAAGCGTACTGCGCAGCGTAGGCGCCCGCATATTGATGCAGCACGGACGGAGGCACTTCCCTCGGGGGCACAAACCCTTTTAAATAGGGGGAATCGGGCGGAAGATTCTTCGCGCAGTCGTGAAAGAGCGCCGCCGTCACCGCCCTCTTCTCCTCGATATGCAGTCCCGCGGCGCGCTCCGCGGCCAGCAGCGCCACGCGAACGCTGTGCGCGCGCCTAGACGGCTTTTCAAGCGCCAGCGCTTCCCGAGCGAAGGGAATTTCGTATAAACGCCTTTCCGCGATATACGCCGCCACGTCCGTCCCCGTCAACGGCGCCGTATCTTCTCCCGCCGCCGCCAGGACGCGGACGCGGGTGGAAGAAATATCCCTGCCGTTATAATCGACGAGGGCGAATTTTTTTTGGAAGCGGGCGTAAAAGGACGCTTCCTCCCGCTCCGCCCAGCCCGTTTCCTCGCTCCTCGCGCACACCGCGAGAGTAGCCGTTCGGAGGATTTCCTCGGGCTTTCGCCAAGAGGGAAAATCCCTCAGCATATCCGTGCCGACCAAAAAGAAAAGCTCCGCATCGGGATAGGCTTCTTTGAAATAACGGCAGGTGAGATAGGTATAACTTGTTCCGCCGCGAGAAATTTCGTAATCGCTTACCTCCGCTTTCGGACATTTTCTGAAAGCGAGGCGGCACATCGCGAGGCGATCTTCGTCGGACGAAAGCGCTTTGCCTTTTTTGTGGGGCGGGGTGTGCGCGGGCATGATGAAAAGCGTATCGAGTTTCAGACTTTTCACGGCGCTTTGCGCGAGCCGCACGTGTTCTATATGAGGCGGATCGAACGAGCCTCCGAAAATTGCGATTTTCATATTCTCATTATACTACATATTTAAGGATTTTTCAAGTTTAAACGGGGAAATTTCCGTCAAAAATATAGGTATGAAAAAATCCGCTTTTATCTCCGATATTATTTTTGCCTTTTTGGTGATATTCCTGCCCGCCGTGTGCCTGTTTCGGTATTGGCGCTTTCCCCTCGCGGCGGCAGCGGCTCTGGCGGCGCTCACGGGCGCGTTCGCTTCGCTTCTGACTTACTTTTTTCTCCGTCGGAAGCGGGAAAAACTCTGTCTGAAAAAACAGGACGAGGAAACGAGGGATAAACTGCTTTTGCACCTTGCTCTGCAAGGGAAAGAGGAGAATGTGAAATACTTTGCCGAATTTTTCTCCGCGCACGACGCGGAGGGCGGGAAAACGGAGGCGCCCGTGGACGTAAAGACGAACGGCAAAAAGGAAATTTCCCGTCTGGAAACGGAAGACATACTCTTTTTCCCCCTTTTCAGCGTCCGCCCCGTCGACGGCGATGCCGTCGCCGCCGTTTTGCGCGTCAAAAGCGAAAAGCGCAAATACCTTTTGTGCGGCGAGCTTGCGCCGGAAGCGGAAAAACTCTGCGCGCGCTTCGACATTCGGGCAATCACCGGAAACGAGGTGTATTGCATTCTGAAAAAAGGCGAGGCGCTCCCCGAGCATTATTTGGGAGAGGACACGTCCGTGCCGAAAAAGAAAAAGCGGCTGCGCGCTTGGTTTGCCAAGAGCAACAGCCGACGCTTTCTGCTGGGCGGAACGCTTATTCTTTTGACCTCGCTCATCACGCCCTTTCCCCTCTATTACATCATTCTCGGCAGCGCTCTCGTCCTGTCCGCCGTGTTCGTGCGTATTTTCGGGTACAGGTAAGCGCGGCGTCCGCCGAAAAAGGAAAAGCGCACGGGGCGCCCTTCTCGCGGGGGATTTTCCCCGCTTTTTTTCGCATTTTTCCGCGTCTTTCGCGCAGGGAGTCGCCTTATTTAGGCACTCCCGCATAGGAATCTCCCTTTTCCGCAACTTTTTGGAGTAAGAAAAAACTTTTCCCTTCGGCACAATCGTTTTTTCCGCAAGTCGCTCTTTTGCGAATCGTCACGATTCCCGGAGAGATAAAAAGGCGTCGCTTATATACAAAATTTCGTCCGACGCGGTGAGGGAATATTCCCCCGTTTCCTCCGCGGCAAATTCCGCGGCTTTTCCCGCGAGATACGCGCCCGCGCAGCCGCCGTCGAAAGCGGACAGACCGCCCGCGCAAAGCCCCGCGATCAAGCCCGAAAGCACGTCACCGCTGCCGCCCTTCGCCTGTCCCGGCGTCCCCGCGATATTCACGGCGGTCCTCGCGCCGTCCGTCACGATCGTCGAGGCGCCCTTCAACAGCACCGTCGCTTTGAGCGCTTTCGCGAACGCCCCGGGCGCGTCCAGTCCCTTTTCGGCGACGGTCCCCACGCAGTCCCCCGTCAGACGGGACAGTTCCTTATAATGCGGCGTCAACAAAACGTCGCATTTCTTTTCCGCAAAAAGCTCTTCCAAATGCCCCCTGCCGTACTTCGCAAGGCTGTTGAGCGCATCCGCGTCTAAGATAAGCTTTCCCGAATAGGTTTTGAGCAGATATTTTACGCCCTCGAAAACATCTTCGCTCGCCTCCGTTCCCATGCCGAAAGCGACGGAGTCGAAAGAGAGCAATTTTTCAAAATTTTTCTCGTTGAACGCAACCCTGTCCCCCTCGCCGATCGGAGAGAGAAGCACCTCGGGGAGTTTGAGGAGATAGCTTTGCAAAATATTTTCCGGTACGAACAGAGAGGTGTATCCCGCTCCGCTTCTGAGCGCGGCAGCCGCGGCGAGATACACCGCGCCCGTGTATTTTTTGCTGCCCGCCACGATCGCGGTCCTGCCGTAAGTTCCCTTATGCGTATTGCGTTTCCTTTTCGGCAGCAGCGCGGCGACTTCGTCTTTGCCGATCAAAAAAGCATAAGGCGGTTGCTCCTGCGAAAGCCCGGGCAGGGAAATGCCGATGTCCGCGCGCTTGGTTTCCCCCGCGAGGTCCATGCCGTCCCCCAAAAACACGCCCGCTTTATATTCCCCGATGCAGAGCGTTTCGTCCGCCTTTACCGCGCGCTTTGCCGCGACGCCGCTGTTTCCCGAAACGCCCGAGGGAATGTCCGCCGAAAGCACCTTCCTCCCCGCCGCGTTGATAAAATCCGCCGCCGCGCCGTTTTTCCCGTCCAGCTCTCCCTGAAACCCCGTTCCGAAAAGACAATCCACCGCCAGCGAAAAACGCTTTCTCGGAAACACCGAGAACACTTCTCCGCCCAGCTTTTCAAACTCTTCTTTATTCTTTTTGCATTCCTCGGTGAATTTTTCCGCGACGCAGACGACCGCCACATCCCGTCCCTTTTGCAGGAGGATGCGCGCGCACACGAAGCCGTCGCCGCCGTTGTTTCCGCCCCCGCAGACCACCACTAAATCCCCGTCTTCGGGACACAGTTTCTCCGCTTCCTCCGCAAGAGCCGCGCCCGCGCGTTCCATCAACAAGAGCGAAGGGATTTTGAGCGCGTCTATCGTAAACCTGTCCGCCTCGCGCATCTGCGCGTTCGTGAGTACATAATTCATAATTTTCCTCCTTTTTCCTTTCCGCCGCGTTTGCCCTCGGCCATTTTCCGCGCGGAATCCGATTCTTAAAGTTCTCATTCTCCCGTCCGCCGCCGAATGCGCGGCGCGCGGCGTTTTTTGACAAGCCCGTGCGCCGAGAAACGCGCGGGCTATTCCAGACGCAGCGACACTTCCGCGGAAGTCACCCGCTTTTGCCGACCGTCCATCTCCACCAGCAATCCGCCGCCCTCGTCCACGGAAAAGGCGTAGGCGGAAACGCGCTCGCCGCCCGAGATCAGCACGATGCGCCGCCCGAGATACCCGACGCGGCGACGATATTCGTCCATCGGAAAACTTTTTCCCGTTTCCTCGATCAACGTTTTTTCCACTTCTTCCCTGTCGAAGGGATGTCCCGCCGCTTCCCGCATGGAAACGGCGATGTTTCCGAGTTCTTCGGGCAGGGAATTATTGACGTTGACGCCGATGCCGACGACGGAAGAGGAAATCCGATTGCCCGAAAAAGTATTTTCGATGAGGATTCCGCAGATCTTTTTATCCGCCACATATACGTCGTTCGGCCACTTGATGCACGGAACGAGTCCGAATTTTTCCACCGTTCTGCACACCGCGACGGAGGCGCCCGCCATAATTTTAAAGGCGTCCGAAGCGGGAAAATTCTCGTAAAAAGTCAATCTCGTCAAATACACGCCCCCTGCCTCCGAGGCAAAGCTCCTTCCTTTGGTCCCCATGCCCCCCGTCTGCCGCACGGCCGTAACGACGAGATCCTCCCCGCCGCCGATCAGCGCCTTGGCGCGCAGGACAGTGGAATCCGTTTCTTCGTAACGTAAAATCTTCATACTCTGTCCCCGACTATTCCTCTTCCGTATCCCCGAAGGCGGCAAGCGCCGCGCGCGCCGTTTCGTATTCGAATCCTTTGCCCAAAAGATAGCGGAACGCCTTATACAGCGTCGCTTTGTCGCGCGGTTTGCCGCGCATATATTTTTCGAGCAGCCGCTTCGCCGTTTCCTCTTCTCCGTCGAGGTTTTCCACCGCCGCCTCGATGTGTTCCTCGGCGACGCCCTTCGCTTTCAACTCCATTTTGATCAGCCGCACCCCTTTCCTTCTGACCGCGGAAGAAGCGTAGCTTTGGGCGTAGCCCCCGTCGTCGAGAAAGCCGTATTCCCGCATCTTTTCCATGACGTAATCGGCGACGGCGGGAAGATATCCTTTGCCCGCGAGATACTCCCGCACTTGCTTTTCCGTCTTTTGCGCGGCGGAGATGAAGTTGAGCGCCTTATCGAAAGCCGTGGACTTTTCGCTTTCCATCTGAATTTTCGACAACGTCGCGGGATCGACGGTCTGTCCCGTTTTCAGGCGGTTTTTCATCGCCGCTTCCAATGTAAGGCCGCAGTAAAACCTGCCGTCCACGAAAATATTGCACCTCTTCTTATCCTTGACCTGCGGCGTTATCGCCGTTATTTCACCCACAGCACACCTCTTTTCCTCCGACGCCCATAGCGCGCGTTCCTTCGTTTGGTCCGCGCCGCGTTCGGCGTTTCACGGCGCCGATCCCCGCCGTTCGTCCCGACAGGGAACGCACGGGGAGGCTCAGCTATAAAAATATTGTATCATTATTATAAGTAAAAGTCAAACTTAAATACAAAAAACACATTCCGCCTTGTTGACTTTCCTAAAAATTGCGTCTATAATAGGTGGGTAAAAATCTGACAAGAGGAGTTTGATCCTTCATGAAAAAAGTTGATCTCGACTGGGACAGTCTTTCCTTTTCTTACACGAAAACGCCCCTGCGTTTCGTTTCCCGCTTCCGCGAGGGAAGCTGGGACGAGGGCAAACTGACGGAGGACGGGACCGTCGTGCTCCATGAAAGCGCGGGCGTTTTGCAATACGCGCAGTCCTGTTTCGAAGGATTAAAGGCCTACACCTCCAAGAGCGGAAAAATCGTCTGTTTTCGCCCCGACCTCAACGCGCAGCGCATGGCGGAATCCGCGGCGCGGCTGGAAATGCCCGTGTATCCCGAGGATAAATTTCTCGAAGCCGTAAAAAAAACGGTTGCCGCTAATCGGGAATTCGTGCCGCCCTACGGCAGCGGCGCTTCGTTGTATCTGCGCCCTTTTATGTTCGCCACGGGCGCAGTGCTCGGCGTCAAGCCCGCGGCGGAATACGAATTCCGCATCTTTGCGACGCCCGTCGGTCCCTATTTCAAAGGCGGGATTAAGCCCCTTGCGCTCCGCGTTTCGGATTTTGACCGCGCGGCGCCGCACGGTACGGGACACGTCAAGGCGGGACTCAACTACGCCATGAGTATGCACGCGGGCGCGATCGCCCACGCCGAGGGATTCGACGAAAATATGTATCTCGACGCCGCCACCCGCACCTATGTGGAAGAAACGGGCGGAGCGAATTTCATCTTCATCACGAAAGATAAAAAATTCGTCACGCCCAAATCTCCCACCATTCTACCCTCGATCACGAGAAGATCCTTGGAGTATGTGGCACAGCACTATCTTTCCATGCCCGTGGAGGAACGCCCCGTCCCCTTTTCGGAAGTACCGACTTTTGCGGAATGCGGTCTTTGCGGCACGGCAGCCGTCATTTCTCCCGTCGGGAAAATCGTCGATCACGGCAGGGAGATCTTTTTCCCGTCGGGTATGGAGCAGCCCGGCCCCACGCTGATGAAGCTTCGGGAAACCCTGACGGGCATTCAGGCGGGAGAAATCGAGGCGCCGAAGGACTGGATTTTCGAAATCGAATAAAAAGGGGCGGAAAAAGCCAAGCGAAAAACAAAAATCCGTTTACTTTTTATAAAAGATGTGATACAATATACGAGGTTCGTGAAAGAAGTTTTCAAGGAGCGTATTTACTTATGAATCAGGAATTCTATACCGTGGACTTTCAGGGCTTCCGGGCACAACTGCCCATTCTTCCGCTGCCGAGCGGCGTAAAGATCGCTTTTTTCAATCTGCACGGGGACAGCGAATTGACCGAGCACTGCGCTAAGCTTCTGACGGAAAAAGTAAAAGACTGCGAAGTGCTCATCACGGCGGAGTCCAAAGGGCTGCAACTGACGCATTGTATCGCGCGCAATCTCGGACAGAGATTTTACGCCGTTGCGAGAAAGAGCAAAAAACTGTATATGCAGGACGGCATCGACGTGACCATCGAATCCTCCATCACCACGGGCAGAGAACAAAAGCTGTATCTTTCCCGTCACGACGTGGAGCTTATCAAAGGCAAAAAGGTGGGCATCGTGGACGACGTCGTTTCCACGGGCGCATCGCTTTCGGGGCTGGAAGCGCTCGTCGAAAAGGCGGGCGGCATCCTCTGCAAAAAGGCGTTCGTGCTTGCCGAGGGCGGCGCGGCGAATCGCCCCGACATCGTCTATCTCAATACCATTCCCGTCTTCGAATAAAGCTCCGTTTCCTTAAATTTCTTCTAAATAGCTTATTGGGAATAATTGCAGAAGGTAAATACAATGAAAAAGAATGATCAATCAAAAGAAAACAATTCAAGTAATGACAATAATACAAATTTAGTTGCAATTATAGAAACAGTAATTAAAATGCCTGGGGTTAAAGTCGATAGAGAAGATTTTTTAAGAAAACAATTTGCAAAATCGCCAGCCGACATATATGACATAATAGTTAAACAAGGTCCTATAAAGGCAGGGTGCGACAAAAAAGAATTACATAAAAAAGCCGTTGCACTTATAAATGGAAGAACTATGTTTTCAAGCGGCGCCTCTTTTCTCGCTGGTATGCCTGGTGGAGTAGCGATGGCGGCAACTATTCCTGCTGATATTACACAATTTTATGCGGTTGCTTTACGATTGGCTCAAGAGTTGGCGTACTTGTATGGGGAAGAAGATTTATGGACGGAAAATACCCTTGATACTGAAAAAGTAAGAAATCAGTTAATCTTATATTGTGGTGTTATGCTTGGAGCGACCGGAGCCGCACAAGCTGTAAGAGTATTATCATCCGCACTCGCCAAGCAGGCATTGCTAAAACTGCCAAAACAAGCTTTAACTAAAACATTTTACTACCCTATAATCAAATCCATAGTGAAATTTTTTGGCGGAAAAATGACTAAAGATATTTTTTCCAAAGGTGTTTCAAAAGCAATTCCAGTTATCGGTGGTATTATTTCTGGCGGTATTACACTTGTCACTATGCGTCCTATGGGAATAAGACTTTGCGAAACATTAGAAAAAGCCCATTTTGACTATACGGAAGAAGATTTTACCGCTGATTGGAATGATATTATAATTGAGGGGGAAAATCAATCTCAGGAGGAAACTTCCACAACTACTATTATTCAAGAAGATGCTACATCTACCGAAACGTAAATATTATGGCGTAGGAATAATTCTTTAATGCTATTTGTAATGTATATGGGTGGGTTTAATACTTAAAACTAAATACCTTAAAGGGGTGGACAGTCAAATTTTCATCCTTTTTCATTTTAGCGTAAAAAAGAACGCAAATCAAATCTTTTATGGTTCAATTTACATTCTACTTGATGCACCAAGTCCTTATATCGGAAAACGCCCTTCTTCTCGCTTTTTGATGACCGATTCTCAATCAAATATCAAAAGCGAATTCGTTTTATCCTTCCGAAAAGTTCTTTCTTTTCCGTGGAGCAAAACGAAGAAGTTATAACTTTTTCCTTTTTTTGAAATCAAGCCCGACGGCGTTTATGCCGTCGGGCTTGATTTTTTAACTATTTTTAAAGGAGCGGCCGACCTTCTCCGTCTTTGTACTGTCCGAACAGACAAAGCAATCCCTCGATGAAGCCCCAGACCGCGCTGATTCCCGTCCAAAAGAGGAGTATCTGCACGACGCCGCGGCCCGTTCTGCCCAAATAAAAATTATGTACGCCGAATGCGCCGAGAAATATCCCGAACAGCGCCGCAAGATACCGATTCTTTTTGCCGCTTTTACGGGCTTCTTCGTCGCCCACCACCGTATTCACCGCTTTTCGGAGAAAATCGGAGATAGAAGCGGGCTCCGGGTCGTTCTGCGAAGACACGGGTGCCCCGCAATGCGGGCACGTCGTCATTCCGCGCTCTAATTTTCCTTTACAATACATACAGTCCAAAGCCTTGCACCTCCGCAATAATCCCCTGCTTACTTTATAAATTATACTACAATCGACGCCTTCTGTCAAGAGTTTCTAAAATGAAAATAGCCCGACGACGCAACTATCTCTTCAAGGCAGATCCCAGCCGAGCGTGCGCTCGACGGCGCGGTGCCACCTTTTGAGTTTTTCCCGCCGCTGAGATTGCGCCATAACGGGCAGATAAGAAGCTTCGGTGCGCCGAAGCGCACGGATCTGCTCCAAGTCCTTCCACACCCCTACCGCCAGTCCCGCCAGCGACGCGGCGCCCAGAGCCGTCGTTTCGTGTACGGAGGGGCGGAGCACCTCTTTGCCGAGAATATCTGCCTGAAACTGCATTAAAAAGCCGTCCCTCGACGCCCCGCCGTCCGCCTTCAACGCCTTTAACGGGGTCCCCGTGTCCTTCTCCATCGCCGCCACGAGATCGGCAGACTGATAGGCGATCGATTCCTGCGCCGCGCGTATGAGATGCTCCCGCTTCGTGCCGCGGGTAATGCCGAAAATACTGCCGCGCGCGTACATATCCCAATAGGGCGCCCCGATTCCCGTAAACGCGGGCACTATGTATACGCCGCCCGTATCTTCCACCTTCCGCGCATAATATTCCGCGTCCCTGCTCTCCGTGAAAAAACGCAGTTCGTCCCGCAGCCACTGTATCACTGCGCCGCCGATAAACACGCTTCCTTCCAGCGCATACTGCGGCTTTTCGCCCTTTACGGTGGCGGCTACGGTCGTCAAAAGTCCGTTTTTGCTCACGGGACGAGCGTATCCCGCGTTCATCAACAGGAAGCACCCCGTGCCGTAAGTGTTCTTCGCCTCGCCTTTTTCCCAGCAGCACTGCCCGAACAAAGCGGCCTGCTGATCCCCGGCGATTCCCGCGATAGGCACAGCCATGCCCCCTACGTTCGCCGTTCCGTAGATCTCTCCCGAGCTTCTCACCTCGGGCAGCATGGCACGGGGAATGTCCAGCATCCTCAAAAGTTCTTCGTCCCATTCCAGCGTGTCGATATTGAAGAGCATGGTGCGCGACGCATTCGTGCGGTCGGTGACGTGCATTCTGCCGCCCGTCAGTTTCCACACCAGCCACGTATCCACCGTGCCGAAAAGAAGCTCCCCCTTTTTGGCTCGCTCCCGAGCGCCGTCCACCTTGTCGAGAATCCATTTTATCTTGCTGCCCGAAAAATAAGCGTCGGGAATGAGTCCCGTCTTTTGCAGGATTTTCTTTTCGTATCCCCTTTCTTTCAGCTGCGCGATAATGGGCGCCGTGCGGCGGCATTGCCACACGATGGCGTTATAAATAGGCTTTCCCGTAGCCTTATCCCAGACGACGGCGGTTTCCCTTTGATTGGTGATGCCTATCGCCGCGATATCCTCGGGCGCGACGCCGCTCTTTGCCACGACTTCCATCATCACGCCGTATTGGCTCGACCAAATATCCATCGGGTCGTGCTCTACCCACCCCTCCTCGGGATAGATCTGCGGAAATTCCCGGCTCAAAATCGCCACGACGTTTTGCTTTTCGTCTACCAGCGCCGCACGCGAAGAGGTGGTGCCCTGATCGAGCGCCAAAACGTATCTCATTTTATCCTTTCCTCCCTTTTCAAAATCATTGTTCTGTATAGGACAGGCTCGTTTTTGAAACGTCCTCCCTTTCCCAAACGTTTGCTAGATTTAAAAACCGTTTTTCTCCGTTCTTTTCAGCCGTATTCTCTTTCCGCGCCTAAAAGGATAAAAAACGAAAGAAGCCGTCCTCCCTTTCCTTCCCGCGTCCGTGCTTCAAAGTTTTCGGAATTTGACGGAAAACGCCTGTTTCGGCTTTTTTGTCGGATTTTGCAAAAAAATATTTTCGACGCGTTTCGACAATTTTTTCCGCGGCAACAGTTGCCCCTTTTCGCATATGTCCTCAAAACAGACTCCCATGCGCCGTCGGGCATATGTTTTCTTACAAAATAAGACAAAAAACGCGCAAACTATCCCGTAAAACTCCCTCCCATTTTGCCAAAAAAATACTCTTTTCCGCGCCGCGGACAAAATACGGTCTACCTACGGGTTCCCCCATTCAAAAAACAAGCCCCTTTTATTTTGAAACGGTTTCGGAGGATTCGCAGCGTTCTCCTCCGCTTTGCTCACGACATTCGAAGGCGTGTATCCAATCGGAATAGAGATAATAGAAGAGAAAGGCGATAGAACTCAGTCCCCAGGTGAGCGGATACGCCCAAAAAACGACGCCGATACTGTGAATGAAATGCATGGCGACGGTGATATAGAGAATACGGATCAGGCACCAGCAGGCGAGCATGATAAACATGGGAACGCTCGCTTTCCCCGCGCCGCGGCAGATGCCCGCGATACAATGGGAAAACGCCAATAGGAAATAAAACAGCGATTCCGTGCGCGCCTGCCGCGTGCCCAATGCGATCACCTCGGGCGAGTCGGTGAAAAGATCGATGCAATAGGGCGCCAGAATCCAGATGAGTCCGCCGATGACTTCCGCCATGATTACCGAACAGAGAATTCCGAATTTCGCGCCCGCTTTGGCGCGGTCGAATTTTTTTGCGCCGAGATTCTGACCGATAAAGGTAGTGAGGGAAAGAGAAAAGCAGGTGATGGGCAAAAACGCGAAGCCCTCGACTCGGGAATAGCTGCCGCAGCCCGCCATCGCGTCGTCGCCGAAGGTATTGATATTCGACTGCACCACCACGTTTGCGATGGCGATGACGGAATTCTGAACGCCCGAAGGCAGCCCGTAACGCAGGATCTGTCCCAGCATATCCTTATGGAAACGTATTTTTTTGACGGAAACTCTATACACTTCCTTCGTGCGCAGCAATTGGATGATGCAGAGCAGCGCGCTGACGCCCTGCGAAATTCCCGTCGCCGCCGCGGCGGATCCCACGCCCCACTTGAAAACGCCGATAAAGAGCAGGTCCAAAACGACGTTGAGGCAGGCGGAAAAAATCAGATAGTATAAGGGATGGCGGCTGTCGCCCACCGCCTGCAAGATCCCCACGGAAATATTGTATAACACCACCGCCATGGCTCCGTAAAAATACACGCGGAAATAGCTGACCGACTGCGCAAAAACGTTGTCGGGCGTATTCATCCATCTCAAAAGCGTCGGCGTCATCAGAACGCCCGCCGCGGTGAGAATCGCGCCCGCCGCGAGCGCGAAAGCGAGATCGGTATGAATGGCGCGCCGCATCTCCTCGTATTTTTTCGCCCCGAAATAGCGGGCGATGACAACGCCCGCGCCCACCGCCGTGCCGTTGAAAAATCCTACCAGCATAAAGATGAGGTTGCCCGACGAGGAAACAGCCGCGAGCGCCTGTTTTCCCAAAAATCCGCCGACAATGATTGAATCGGCCGAATTATAAAGCTGCTGAAAAAGATTGCTCAAAAAAATGGGCAATGCGAAAAGAATAAGGCTTCGTCGGATGGGTCCCTCCGTAAGTGCCTGTTTGGCTGCTTCCGTCTGCATAAACGATACGATAAACTCCTTTTTCATGGAACGCTATATGAAAGCCCGCGCATAAATAAGTCGCGCCACGATAGTTTATCATAGCACTCCTTTCGGCAAAAGTCAAGCGAAACTCCCGTTTCCAAAAAACGAAAAGACGCCCGAAATTCGACCGCGCCCCAAAAGCTGCGCCCGCTCCCGTGTGAGAAACAAAAACCGTTCGAAGCGCGCTTTTTGACGTCTTTGGCTGACGATGAAAAAACGGAAGGCAGAAAAAATCCGCTACGCGCGTTCCTACTTTATTCTTTCTTTATTCTTTGCGACAGACTAGGCGGACGTCGAACATTTTTTCCCTGCGCGGCAATTTTGCGTTCACCTCAGCCCTGTCCGCGCCGTTTTCCCGATTCGAGGGAAGCCTGTCGAGAAGAAACTCCACGGAAGTTTCCGCCATGCTCTTTTTATCCGAGCCGACGGAGGGCAGCGGAAAAGGAATGGGGAGCTTTTCCCTGACGTCGTCGTATCCGACCACGGGCACGTCGATTTTGCGGCGGGAGAGAAAACAGACCGTTTCGTAGGCGAGCAGATCGCTGAAACAGAACACGCCGTCAAATTCTCTGCCCGTCTTTAAAAACTTTTCCCAGCTTAGAGGCGTCGTACCTCCCGACAAAAAGAAGCACCTCTTTTCGTCGAACAGCCCGCGGCGGGAGAGTTCTTTCTTAAAGCCCTCGAATCTGTCGCGCGCGCAAGTGAGGTCCAGATCTTCCGAAAAACAGACGATTTTTTTCGCGCCGCCTTCCGCCAGGTATCTCGCCGCTTCCCTGCCCCCTTTCTCGTCGTCCGTGTAAATGCAGTCCACGTTTTTCACATCCGAACGCCGCCCCACCAAAACGACGGGCACTCCGTAATTTTCTATCAGCCGCCCTACCTCTTCGTCGGGTTCTAAAAAGCTCAAAATCCCGTCGACGTTGCGAGATAAAACGGACAGATACAGTTCCGCGGAAAAACGGCGGACAGGCTCCACCATCATCAGCATGGAATATCCGCGCGCCTTTAAGCTTTGGTGCAGGTACGCCGTCATAAACGAAAAATAGAGATTGATGGGGTTGTCGTACACCACCGCCACCATCTTCGTCCCGCCCGAACGAAGCGAGCTTGCCGCCGCATTTTTTATGTAATTGAGTTTTTCCGCAATTTCCCCGACTTTTCGTTTGGTCGCGTCGGAAATGTCGTTTTCGCCGCGCAGGGCGCGGGAAACCGCCTGCGGGGTTATCCCCGCGGCAAACGCTATATCCTTGATTGTCACGCGCTTCGACATACTTGTTGCCTCTGTATTTTTATTCGTATCTCTTTTTATCGGCAGGCAGAAAACGATTCCCGACCCCTTTTGTCCGAAAGGACAAAACGGACGAAAGCGGCTCCGTTCCGCACAGGAAAGAAGCCGCTTTAAGGAGGTAATGAAGAAATGTGTGCCAAACTTCGCGTTTTTCACACACGTGTAGACAATTTTTCCCGAAAAGCGGCTGCGCAAGCCGCTGTATCCGCGGCGGATTCTGAGCGCTCAGCGGACGGAAAATCCGCAGACGCTTAAAAATTTGAGAAACGCCGCCCTGCCGTTTTGGTCGCGTTTAAACACGGCGGTGTTGTCGAGAATATGCTCGCACACGCTTTCCACACGCTTGACGACCGCTTCATGCGCGGCATCCGCCGTCAGGTTGTTCCCGTATTCTTCGAGCAGAGAGGCCACCATGTCTTTGTGTATCGACATATTTTCCGCAATTTCCACATTCTCGCCCGTGAGGAATTTTTCCACTTCTTTCAATTGATATTCGAGGCGTCCCGGCAGGATAAACATACCCATCGCTTCGATCAGTCCTATCGATTCGCTCTTGATGTTATGATACTCCTTATGCGCGTGGAAAATGCCGTCGGGATTGGCTTCGTCACAGCGATTGTTGCGAAGCAGCAGATACAGTTCGTATCCTTTTTCCGTTTTTCTCGCGATGGGCGCCAATGTATTGTGCGGCGCATCCGTTTCCGCGATGATCCCCGCGCTTTCGTCAGAATACGTAAGCCATTTTTCAAGGATGATTTCCGCCGCCTTTTTCAGAGTCTTTTTATCCCCGCCCCTGAAAAGCACCACGCTGTTGTACCAATCGGGCAGAGAGGCGTCCACGCCCTCGACGGGGCACGCAAGCGTCAGCGCCGTGGGCGCTTTGAACATGGGAAATACGTGCTTGCCGCCCTGAAAATGCTCGTGCGCGAGGATGCTGCCGCCGACGATGGGCAGCGGAGCATTGGAGCCGATAAAATACTGCGGCGCATAATCCACAAAATCGAGCAGTTTTTCAAACGTCCTGCCGTTTAACACCATCGGCGTATGCGCGGAATTGATGGCGATGCCGTGCTGATAGAAATATGCGTACGGAGAATACTGCCAAAACCAATCTTCGCCCGCGAGTTTCAAGGGCACCGTGCGCATATTGCGACGAGTTCTGCCCTGTCCTACATAGCCGACGTTTTCCCTACAAAGCATACATTTTGGATAGCCTGCGGATACGTTTCTCAGTTTCGCCGTCAGCTTGTTGTTCTTTTCGGGCTTGCTCAGATTGATGGTAATTTCTATCTTGTTCTTCGTCGTTTCCGCCACCCAGAATTTATTTTTGGAAATGGCGGACAATTTGACGTAATCGTTTTTGACGCCGAGTTCATACAACCCGTCGAACGCTTTTTCGGGATCTTTGCCGTATTCCCTTTCAAACGTTTTCAAAACCTCCGACGGACGGGGAGAGAGCATATCCAAAAGGTCGGACGTGAAAAACTCTTCCTCGCCCTCTTCCAAAACGCCGTTTTCTTTCGCATAGGCGACAAGGGGCGCCGTCACGCTGTCGGGACAGCGAAGAGCGGCGATCGCCTTTTCGTCGACGGGACAGGGCTCGAAGGAGTCGAGCCGCAGCTTTTCTATGATACGATTGGAAAGATACACTTCGTCCGTTTCTTTCAAGCCAAGGTGTATCTTCGCGTATGCCAATAAATCGGAAATCGCTTGATTCATCATAATTTTTGTACGGTGATGCCGTCCTCGATAGAAGTTTCATAAAAGCTCGCGCGATAGCCTATCGCGTCGAAGTACGCCTTTCCCACGCGGCGGATAAAGCCCTCCACGGCGCTCTTTTTGACGATGGAAATGGTGCAGCCGCCGAATCCCGCGCCGATCATTCTCGAACCCAGACAGCCCGTTTCTTTGCGCGCCAGCGCGCTGAGGGTGTCGAGCTCCCTGCCCGTCACTTCGTATAAATCTCTGAGGCTATAATGGCTCTCGTTGAGAAGCCGTCCCAATTCCACCAGATCGCCCGCCTTTAAGGCCTCCACCGCGTCCTGAACTCTCTTGCATTCCATGACGACGTGCTCCGCGCGCTTGGACACGACGCCCGAAAGAACGTATTTCACCTCGTTAAATTCCTTCGGCGTCAGCTCCGCAAGACAGGCGACTTCGGGCTTGACTTTCTGAATGGCTTTCAGCGCCGTTTCCACCTCGTGGCGGCGAACGTTGTATTTGCTCTCCACAAGATTGTGCGGCTTATTGCAGTTGGCGACGACAAGGCAGTAATCGCCCAGCAGCAAGGGCACGTACTCGTATTCGAGGGTGCTGCAATCGAGCAGAATGGCATGGTCCTTTTTGCCCATTGCGGAAGCGAACTGATCCATGATGCCGCAGTTGACGCCCGCGTATTTGTTTTCCGCCTTTTGCGAGATCAGGGCGAGGTCGACTTTGTTATATTTCACGCCCGCGTATTCGGAAAGCGCCACCGCGGTGGAAACTTCCATCGCCGCGGAAGAGGACAAGCCGCTGCCGAAGGGCACCGTGCAGTCATAGAGCAAATCACAGCCTACGATGGGCGTGCCGCTCTCTTGGAGATAATAGGCGACGCCCGCCTGATAATTGCCCCACTTTAACCCTTTATAAGAATCCAGTTTGTCGATGTCCAGAGTAATGACTTCCTTAAAATCGCTGGCGGCGACGCGAATGACGTTTTCCCCGTTCTTCCTGCCGTATACGCCGCAGTTGAGATTGAGCGCCGCGGGAAATACCTTTCCGCCGCAGTAGTCCACGTGCTCGCCGATAACGTTGATGCGCCCCGCCGCGGTGAACAGGTCTTCCGCCTGCCCCCCGAACAGCTGTGTGAATAAAGCCTCCGCTTCCTTCTTCTCCATTTGCCTCATACTCCTTCGATTTTTTATTCTCTTTGCGAAGGGTTACTTGAACGTTAAAGTATCAAAGTGTAGTTTCCCGTTCGCCTTTTTTCCGATATGATTATAGCATGTGCAAAAAAAAAAGTCAATGGTAATATTGACTCTTTTTTTCTCGTCTTTTTCGTGTGTTTTTTACAAGCTCATTTTCCGTATCGTCTTTCCAGCGAGAGGAGGTATTCCTTTTTATCAAGTCCCCCGCCGTATCCCGTCAGCTTTCCCTGCGCTCCGATGACGCGGTGACAGGGAAGAACGATGACGATGGGGTTGTTGTGATTGGCGCCGCCCACCGCCCGACACGCCTTGGGCGCGCCCACTGCCTCGGCGATCTGTTTATAAGAGCGCGTTTCTCCGTAAGGGATTTCTTCCAGCGCCTTCCATACCCGCTTATAAAACTCCGTCCCCGAGGGGTTTAAAGGCAGATCGAAAGTCTTGCGGGCTCCGTCGAAATACTCTGTCAATTGCCGCTCTGCAAGCGACAGCAACGGAGTCTGTTTCTCACGCCCGTTCTCCACGTTTGCTTTTTCAAAGGAAATAAAGACGATTTTCCCGCTCTCTTCGGCAATATATAATTCCCCGACGGGAGATTGTAAAGTCGTATAAAACATTTTTTCTCCTCTTAGAAAGGATTTTATGGGCGACGGGTTTTTGAGGTCTTTTCTTTCCGCGCCTTGTTGCATTTAAAAAAAGACTAACGGCTCCGTTCCCCGCTTTATCGCGTTTTTAAAGAGTGCGACTTTATTCTCCGCGTTGTCACGTTTTTCAAAGAGTCAAACCGCTTGGGGCTTCGTCTTATTAGTTTTTAAAAAATCGGTCCGTTGTGCTCTTTGCTCCGGTATGTTTTCAAAGGGCTTGCCATTTCTTTTTTCTGCTCCGGTACATTTCCAAAAAACTTAGTCCGTTAAAAAATCCCCTTATCTTTGCGTCGTAGGGACAGGTCATGTCCCGCCGCCTTCCAAAAAACATTTTCCAAACAGTGTACGCGCCCGTTCACCTGTTTTTCGGGGGGTCGGAAGTTGCGTTTTCTTATTTTTGAATTTCGTCCTTATGAGTTTCCTGAGAGTTATCGGGGAGGTCGCTTTCTGTATCGTTTGTCGCCGCCTTCCCGGGATCTTCGGCAATCGGAGTTTTCTTTCTCCATTTGAAATACCAAAGAGCAAAGTATACGACGCCGACGACGATGAGAAGAAGCGCGATCAGCTGAGAGGGAGAAAGGAAGGACACGACGGTGGCGCCGCGGTCATCCGCGCGAGCAAACTCGATGAGGAAGCGCCAAATTCCGTACCCCACGCAATAGACGGGCATCAGGGGGAATTTGTGTTTGCCGTTGTTTTTATAAAACAGGACAATGAGCGCCGCCGCGAGGATGAATAAAAAGATACTTTCAAAAAGCTGAATGGGAACGACGGTGCGCCAGTCGAATTTTCCGTTTGCGACTTCCACCCACATTTTGACGCCGTACCAGGCGGTCGTTTCCTTGCCGTGGCAACAGCCTGCCGTAAAACAGCCGATACGCCCGAAAGCGTGCGCCAAAGGCACACAGCAGGCGCCTATATCCAGCATATCGGGAAACCTTTTGACCGCCTCTTTTTCCTTGCAGCGATATTTGCCCATGACGAAATAGATCAGTAAAAAAGCGAGCACACCGCCGATTAACCCGCCGTAGAAAGTGGCGCCCGTGTCGTTGGCAATCTCGAACTTGCCCGTTTCCATAAAGTTATAGAAGGCTTGAAAAAGCACCGCCGAGCCGTACCCGATGACGACGGCGGACAAGGAACAAATGATGACGATCCGCTGTAACTCGACGGAAAATCCTCTCTTTTGAGTCATTCTGTCCGCCAGCAAAAAAGCCGCGACAACGCCGATCAAAATAAATATATCGTAAAGCGTCAATACCGCTTGGGGATACATTGCGTATTTTCCTCCTTAGGTGAAATACCCCGCGTTTTTCAAAAACGCCGGTTGCAAGCATTATACAACAAAACGCGCGGTTTGTCAATAGCGCACGGAAGTTTTATGGGGATAAGTTGAAAAAAGTAAAAGTTATAAATCTTACAAAAGGAAAAGAGAGTTCGGTCTTTCTTTACATTTTTTCCTTTTGAATCGAGCCGTAAGCGGCCTTGCAGCTATCCCCTTTCCGCAAGATCAAAAAAATCTATTCCTGCTTTATCGAAAGAATAGAATGTTTATTTTTCTCTTTCCTCTCAATTTCTATTTTCCCCCTATTTAAGATGAGAAAAAAGTATTCTCTGCACAGCATTTTATTTTTCCCAAAAACATCCTTCCCTTTACGAAAAGCACTCCCTTTCAAATTAAATTTTGCTTTGAGGAGGCTCTGTTTTCCTTTCAGCGTCCGATCTAGCGCATTTCCCACTTTTTACCGTTCATCGCACCCCTGCCCCGCCTGTCGGTATTTTCCGCTTACGATATAAGCATCGTTGCCCAAAAACGTACTTTCGATTTTATGCCGTTCCTTTCCCGTATATTTTGCCGCCCCCTTTTCTCCGCGCCCCGTATTTCTCCTTGCTAAAATCGTGAAAAGGTATGAAAAAATTTTTCATATTTTTTCCATATGTCTTTTTGAGGATCGAAAGCCCACGCGACAATAAGAAAATTCTCTGTCGTCAATTTTCTAATTTCAAAAAAATCTCCGCACGAAAACGCGCGGAAGTTTTAACGGATTATTTGCGAAATGAAATCATACTTTGTTTGCATAATCTCTCTAAGCGCTCAACGCCATTGGAGCGGTCATCGCAACCGCGCGTGAAACGTATAAGGGAAAAGCGCTATTTAAGCGGGAAGGAATCTATCGCCCGCAGTTCCTGCATCGCAATCGAAAATTCGCTTGTGTGTGCTTTCTCCCCGAAGGCGACAAAACCGCTTAACGGATACGACGGATACAGCCATTGGCTTTTATATCGTTTGAATCGCCTATGCCCTATCGCATTGTACTTTGCCTGTAATCCTTCCGCTTTTTTCAGGCGCCTGCTTATTCAGCCATCGTTATTCTTTGATTATAAAATAATGCGACGCTTTCGCGCCGCACTATCTTGAACAAAATGAAGTTTTGTTTTCGGAAAAAAGAATCAGTCTTCACAGACATAGACCGCAAACGCCGAGCCGTCGGGCAGGATGACACGAAGCTGATCTCCGGCTCTTTCCACCTCGCCCTCAAAGCAGACGTGGAGCATAGCCAGCACTTCGTCGCGCATCTCTTCCAATGAAACTTTTTCTTCCTTCTTGCTGCAATAATTCAATAACATGTTACTATCCTCCCAAATAAATTTGTGATTCTATTATAACATGATATATTCAAAATTTCAACAGCGAAAAATGTCTATGTTTGTCGAAAAATGTAACAATCTAGGGAATAAAGTAAAATTTGAAGAAATATTTTTTTATTTTTTACTTTTCCTGTCGTTTTTTAAGGATATTTACAATAATGCTTTTCTCGACCGAATCCGACATTCCCCTTTATTTTTCGCTGTCCCGCTCGTTTTCCCCCTCTCCTTCTCCCGCGGCTGCCGCCTGCGGCTTTTTCTTGTTTATCGCCAATTTATAGATGACACCGCCGATCACGGCCAATAAAATCGTGCCGACGAGGATTCCCGCCGAGAGCCAATAATTCCCCTTAATCAATGCGTGACCGCACCATGTGGAAGTCACAATGGAGGGGATTCTCGCGATGGAAGTGATCAGGATGAACAAAAAAGGGTTTTCGTCGGTGAGGCAGACCAGCCAGGTGAACATATCCTTGGGCGTTCCGGGAATAAAATAGAGCAGGAAAAAAGTAAAATTCAGCCGCTTTTTGTTTTTCAAAAAGGAAACGGACTGCATTCTTTCGGGAGAAACAAATAATCCGACGATTTTCATGCCGTATTTCTTGCCAAGAAAAATGATGATCAAAGATCCGATGATGCTTCCCACCAGACACCACAAAAGCCCTTCCCAAGTGCCGAATATACACCCCGCGGCGATTTCCAGGGCTTCGCCGGGAATGAGTTTAAGGACCGTCTGCACTACCCTTAAAAAGAGGAAGATAAAAATGGCGCTCTTTCCGAAGCCTTCCAACCAATCGCGGAATTCTTCGGGTTTCTTCACAAAAAAAGCAATTTGCTTGCCGACCGTAAAATAGAACGCGGCGAAACACAATATAAAAATTCCTATTCCCACCGTAACCAAAATCCGCTTGGTCTTGGCGTGCTTTATCTCCGTCGAACGCTGGTTGACTTCGTCGAAAAGAACTTTTTTCCATACGAGCGCCCGCTCTTTAATCTTTACAAAAATCGATTTTTTACGCGGAGCCGTTTCCGGAGCGGCGATTTCCCCTTCGGGGCACTCTTCGCCTTCTGCCGACGTTTTTTCCGCGCGAGATTTCTTTTCCGTTTCGCACGCGGACGATTCTTTTTCGGCGGACGCGGTCTTCTTCCCTTCGTCTGTTTCCAATCCCGCCGGCGTATCCGCACTCTTTTTCGCGAAATGAGCGTCCGCGTCTTTTTCGGCCTTTTCCGATTCTTCGTTTTGCTTTTCGGCGTCGAAGACCCTTTCCTTTTTCAAAGAGCTATCTTTTTTCTCAGGAGAGGACAAAACGACTTCGTTTTCCTTCTCTTCCCACGGGGAGGATACTTGTTCGTCCTTCCCTTCGTTTTCAAGCGGCATTTCGTTGCCGCCGACGGCTTCTTTTTCGGAAGTTTTCTCTTTGGACAGCTCTGCCGCGGACATGGACTCTTGTGCCGACGGCTCGGAGGACAGGGAGAGGACCTCCTTTTCTTCTTCGGTGGATGGAGTGTTTTTAGTTTTTTCCTTCCGCATACGCTTTGTTTCCCGTTTTATGACTGCTGTCATCACCCTGCACTGCAAGAGTCTATTTGCATAAGGCGTGAAGACGTCTTTCAGTTCTTTGCATTTGCACGTTTACGCTTTTCTCATAACATACCGACATTCTCGTTGAATGGGGCGCGAAATATCCGTGCAAGTACGTATTTTCGCTTCTATTATGGCATAGACAGCCGTTTTTTTGTCTAACGGAGTCTATGGTTTGCCTTACGATTTGGTAAGTTTTTCGGCTTTGAGGGACGTACTACTCCTTTTATGGACAAAAAAAGCAAATAAAAGACCGCACCCGTCCGAAATAAAGACAAGTGCGGTTGAAAAATTACTTTTCGATGTCGCAAGTGTTTTCCGTCTCAGACAAGAAAAATGTCTTACACAAAAGCACTTTTGTTTTCCGAGAGCTTACAGAGCGGAAACGTTAACCGCGCGAAGCTTGTTGGGATTTTTGGGATCGGCTTCGGTTTCGAAAGAAACTTTCTGGCCTTCTTTCAAGCTCTTGTAGCCGTCCGACTGAATAGCGGAATAATGTACGAATACATCCTCGCCGCCCTCATCATTAGCGATAAAGCCATAGCCTTTTTCCGAGTTGAACCATTTTACCGTACCTTGACTCATTCTGGGTACCTCCGTTAAATAAAATTTTTTTTGTACCCCGAATAAGAACATAAGACACGTCGATCTCGTTATTGCAGAGCAAATCAAAACCGTAGCCGTTCACAGTTTCTATTTTGAATACATCCTAATTATAGCACATCTTTTTAAAGATTGCAATGATTTAAGAGTGGTTTTTAAGGCATTTTTTAGAAATTCTCGTGAATTTTGTGGACATCAGGAGGATTTCGTGTTATAATTTTGTTATTGCCGAATATGGTATAGACGGCGGCGGTCGGCTGCCGTCACCTTTTTTGTCGGAAAATCGGCGGCGTGGGAGGATCTTTATGGAATTTACAGAAATACTCAAAGTCATTCTGCTGGGCATCGTCGAAGGGATCACGGAGTGGCTTCCCATTTCCAGCACGGGGCATATCGTTCTCGTGGACACCTTTATTCCCCTTCGACAGAGCGACGCTTTCAAAAATATGTTCAACGTCGTCATTCAACTGGGCGCCATTCTCGCCGTCGTCGTTCTGTTTTGGAAAAAGCTGTTTCCCTTTCAGTGGAAGGATAAGGAAAAACCCGTCGTCCAAAAGGATATCTTTAAGCTTTGGGGAAAAGTGATCATCGCCTGTATCCCCGCGGGAGTCGTCGGCATTATTTTCGACAAATACGAAATCGATCAGAAAATAAGCACCCCTTTGGTCATCGCCGCCATGCTCATCCTCTACGGCATCGCTTTTATCGTCGTGGAAAACAAGTATAAAGACCGCGTCTTCAAAATCAATACGACGGACGAAATCGATTGGAAGACGGCGCTGATCATCGGCGCGTTTCAGGTGCTGTCCCTGATTCCCGGCACCTCGCGTTCGGGCGTAACCATCCTCGGCGCGCTGCTCGTAGGCGTCGCCCGCCCCGCCGCCGCGGAATTCACCTTTTTTCTCTCCATTCCCGTCATGTTCGGCGCGAGTTTTATAAAAATCGTCAAGTTCGTATTGGAGAACGGCGGATTCGCGGGATCGGAAATTTTCGCTTTGCTGCTGGGGTCCGTCGTGGCGTTCGTCGTTTCCCTCATCGCCATTAAATTCCTGATGAATTTCGTCAAAAAGCACGACTTTAAGCCCTTCGGATGGTATCGCATTGCCCTCGGCGCCGTCGTTATTCTCGCGGTGGTCATTCCTCAGCTCACCTGTTGAACGTATGTATACGCTGTCGGCAAGTAACCGAAAAATATGACGTCACGGAGTCCGAAAGCTAAAAAATCAGACCGCATCGCCGATGAATTTTACAAAAAGAGAAACAACTGTCTGTACTCCCCTTGTTCTCTCATAAAGAGGAGCCGCACAAAATTTTGTGCGGCTCTTCTTCCTTACGGCGGCTTATCTCTCCCGTTGCGCGCTCCGCCCCCGATACGTTAGCTCCCCTCCTGCGCCGAAGACGCGCTTTTTCTCAATTTTCTTTGCGCTTTTTTCCCGTTTTTCTCGGGGCTATGCCCGCATAAAGATAAGCGCCTGCGCTTTTTCTTTCCCTATCCTTTACGCGCCCTATTTAGAGCGCGTAAAGGATGGGTTTCTAACGATTCCCGCGCAAAAGACTTCTGCGTTCACTCGCCGAGCAAAAGAATAAAGCAGCCTCCCTGCACCGAACGGGCGCGGAAATTCAGATATTTCCCGCTCTCCGTTTCATACCAATCCCCGAAGGGCACTCGGTCGGGAGATTCCTTTAAAAATCCGTCCAGCGCCGAAATCAGTTTTTTCTTTTTTTCATCTCGGTCGGTAAGGCTCGCCGCCCACATCAGCCAGTCGCTCTTCGTGTAGCTCTTGCGGCTATCCAGCGGCGTCCCGTACTTTGCGCATTTGCCTATGTAAAGGTCCGTTTCGCGCTCGAAAATTTCCTGCGGGAAGAGTCCTAGTTTTAAAAGCTTGTCGAAGGCGAAATTGTATTTGAGAGAAAAAGTGTCGTCGTCCGTATCCCACGTGATCGGGAAATGATCGTACTTTTTGCCGAAAGAAAGAATTTCCGCGGCGAACTCTTCCGCGATTTTGCGATATTTTCCTCCCGTTTCAATTTTTCCCGACGCGGCGGCGAGCTCCGCATAGGCGGCGATCCCCACGGTCGCCTTGATCGCCAGATTGATATTGTTTTTAAGATGCCCGGCAAAATCGTCCGTACATAACTGATTTTCGGGCTTCAAACCGTATTTGACGAGATATTCCACCCAATTTTCCGCCAAGGCGTACTCTTTTTTGAAAAAGTTTATATCCCCGTCAAAACGATAGCAAGCGAGAAACATCACTAATAAATTGGCGCATTCCTCCACGGGCATCTGTAAATCGACGTCATAGACGTCGAAAGACGCGGGGAGAAGGTAGAGCGGGAAATGCGTCTGCATACGCCCGTCTTTGTCCAAATCCACACGAGAACGGGTACGCTCCTTTTTCAGACCGTACACCTGACCGCAGCAAGCGGGATAGGTGCCCGCGTCGTGCGGAGCAAAATCATATTTCCAGACGGGCAGTTTTGCAAATTTCAAAACGGGACGCATCATGCCCTTGATCAATTCGGTGTTATACAGCAGATACAGCGGCATGGAGGGATAGCTGACGTCCACCGTCGCAATGCAGCCGTTCGAACAGCATTCCTTAGACAGAAAGAGAAGATTTCCCTCTCCGTCCTCAACCAGCTTATGCGCCGCGATGCTCTGACGCAGCGACGCATAGAGGATATTCAGATATTCCCCGCCGTATTTCTCCGCCCGCGCGCGAAGCGTGCCGTCGAAGGCAGCCAGTTCTCCGTCGACGGCTTCGCGGTGCTCATAGACGTATTCGAGAGCCTCGATGACGGTGTGCCGACGAAGGTAGTATCCTTTCAAAAATTCCCCGAAGTAATCGATGGAAACGACGTCGTCATAAGCCACCATGACGACGCCCGAAGGAGCGCGGTTGATAGAGCCGAGATAGCGTTCCTCGCCGGCAGAGGCGAATTCTTTAAATCCGCCCGCAAGATAGCCCGCGAGGTCGATTTCGTCGAGCAAATAAGCGCTTTCGCCCGAAAGATAAAAATATCCCCAATCCGCGCCGACCGCGTCGTCGTTATTGGAGAGCGGAAGCTGTCGTTTCAGTCCCAAAAAGGCGGTTTCAAACCCGTTTAATTTCAAAACGCCTCCGCGCACCCTGCGGTCGCAGGTTTCGCCAATGTCGTTGTAGGCAATGCGGCGATTGATGAAAAAAGACAGTTCCGATTCTTCCGCGCCCTCCGTTTCGTATTCCATGTAACAGACGGGGAGGGAGAGAAGTTCGAGGTTTTGAGGGGGCAGGGGAGAGATGAAACGGATTTTCAGTTTTACGTCCCCCGCCTCGAATTCGCAGTCGGTAGAAAAAGCCGTCACCGAAAGCGAGGTCTGCCGCGCCTTTTCTACGCCGCAGGACGCAAAATCCGCCGCCTTCCCCAAAAAGCAGTACGTCTTTCCGCCCGTTTTCAAAAAGCCGTACAGCTTCTTTTCGGCGCCCCACCAACTCTCCGTATTTTCCTCGTTAAAGTTTTCCGTTTTCGCCCAAAGGGAAAAATTCGGGTTTTTAACAAAAAGGGGGTACGCGGGCAAAATTCTTTTCATGATACAGTTCTCCTTTTCTATATTGTATTTATATCTGAACGCTCTAAGCGCCTTTTCGTTTCATGCTCTATCCGAGTCCCCTGCCGCGCCTTTTCCACGGCGTTTCTTTCTGTGACGATTTTTCTTTCATTTTATTTTCTCTCTTTTTTTTGCGTTAAAGGAATCCTCTTGCAGTAAAGCGTTTCTCGTCGGATTTTCCGACTCTTATATATTAAATCATTTTTATGAAATAGTCAATAGGTCAAATGTCGCTTTCTTCCTAAAATATGTCTTTTTCTTTCCTAAAAGCTCGAAAAAACGCATCTCAATTGAAATGCGTTTTTTTAATGACCGAAAACAACTCTTATGAGGGAAACCGCTTTACTTCTTAGAATCCTGAACCTCTGCGCCGTTTAAATGATTTTGTTTCGACAATGAGAATCATCCGCTTAAAAATTGTCCGCTTTTCCCGGCATCCCCTCCAGATTTTAGGAAAAGGAATCTCAAAGCGGAATTTTTAAACAAAAATAATTTATGGCGCTATGCTATACGCTGCGTCCAGGCGGCGATAACACGTTTGACCTTCCGCTTCACCAAAGTTTTGCAGAACGCTTTGATCGAAATCGGCGTTGACGAATTCGAAAGTTACGGCAAATGTTCTTGCCTCGCTTCCCGCCGCCGTCTTTGCAGGCAGCGTCGCTCCCGTATGCAAGGAAAGGCCGACGGGAGCCTTTGCCTCCGTTGTTTCCCCCCATGCTGCCGAAAGCAAATACATTTCGTTCGTCTGAGAAACTATTTCGCCGGAAAAAGAAACTTCCTTTATCCTCAATTGTGAACCCAAATAATAATATTTTCCCTCTGAAATCACGGGTGTTTCGCAGCCGGCAGGCGCCAAAAGAGAAAAGTCCGCCTGCAATTTTTTATCTGAATTGTTCGTAAGCGTCAATTCTACGCAGACGGTATCGCCCGGACGAAGATTTATAAAGGAGATATTTCCGTTTTCGTCCACCTGTCCTTTCTGACTGTCGCGGTCGGCTATTTTTATTTCGGCTTTAACGTCGAGCAGGGATACGTCGATATTGGCGCCGTTGGCTCCTACGCTTTTATTGGAAGAAAACCATCCGAATGCAGTACCCATGTATGTGAACACGGAAGTCATTAGCATAACGAAGGAAAGGGCAAACAAACACATGGACCGCGTCAATGAACGTTTGTCTTTTTTGTTTATCTCAGACATGGGTACCTCCTTTCATTAATTTTTTTGATAAAAGTTGACTATTCTCCGGTTGAAACAGACCTCTTTCCATATTTGACACCTTCAATCGGGGCAGTTGTTTCGCTATTCCAATATCCTATATTATCGCCCAACAGCGCATATTTACTACACTGCACCGATTCATTTAGATCGTCCGAATAAGCAGATACGGACAGCCAAATTTCTTTATCGTCGGGAGAAACGGTTTCAAATCTTCGTCGTCGAATATATACTAGTTCATCCCAGATGGGAGGCTCTCCCTGGGCGTTTCCGAAATGTACCAGACAATTGGATTCGTAATAATATTGATAGTCTTCCGTATCCGTCTTGTTTCCCGTGTGTTTTAATTCCGTATCCGTCACCAGCACAATTCTTTTTGGATCCGTTGCCGTCGTAGGAGAATAATCGTAAACAAAATCCACAAACCCGATTTGTGTCCCGCCCGTACCGTCGCGTCCATCGTCGGATACGCCGTCCGAAGAAAAATAAACAATTTGCATAGGTCCGTTGGAAGCTCCCATGATATAAATCCCTTCCTCCGACACCGTAAATTCGTAAGCAATTAAATAAATATCTCCCTGTAAATAGGTGCGATACGTTTTATCTCCATACTGTATGCGGATATAATCTTTTAACCCCTCTTCCGTCTTTGTGGGAACACCGTCTGCTCCCGCTTCTCCCATCGCTTTCGCCTGCGAACGCGGCAGTTCAAATTTCTCAATGGCATTTGTTTTGGAAAAAACGTTATATTTGATAAGTCCCCCCAAAAATGTTTTAGTTTCCGACTTCCAAATTCCAAAATAGTAATCCTCGTCAGTTTTCAAACTTCCATAAGATTTTGTGGACGGACATGCCGTAATCACACGAATTTTCGCACCGCCTTCCGGAACTTTATTGATTCTAAAAGCTAAACATCCTATGGGAATATTTGTTGTTTCACCTTTACTGCCAATAGGCGCATTTACAAGCTTATTATTTGCAGAAGTGTCAATAAGTCCTCCCAAAACATCAAACTGAATATCCCATGTAATTCCTTCGCCCATATTAAGCATTTTTGAAACTGTGGAAAGAGAATTCCCTTGCGCATCCTTCCAGCCTAAACTCGAAACGGACTGTAATTCATAGACAGGGTAATTGTAGGCTCCATTCTCATAAGTAGAGGTTGTATCCTCTACAAGGGCGGTACTTTTCGGACTTAATACGTGTTGATTGGCATAAAGAAGATTGCCCTCTCTGTCAGAATTAACTTCATCAATAGGCTTATAGCCGTATTTATCCGACGTCTGCTCCTGAACACCCCTCTTTGTCATTCTGTAAATTTTTAATCCGTAATAACTGCTATCTTCTCCAAATGAAAATCCCGAGGAACTTCCCTCTACATAACGAGTTTTTTTATTTGTTAGGCTCAATTGAAAACCATTATTGTAGTTTATAACGACATCATAGCTGTAATAATAACCGTATGAGAGGAAAGAAGGCTTTTTATTTTCATTTTCACCACAATATATATCAAACGAAGAATCATTTTCAAATAGCCCCCAATTAAAAGTAGTTCTTTGAATCCCCAAAGGATGATTGCTGTATTTAGATTTCACGGACGTACCGTTAATTCCAATCCAGTATTTGTCTAAATTACTCCTTGCCGAAATGCTGTCCCAGGTAATCCGCAGAGCGGTTTCCGAGGTCGAAATTATCCCACCTAAAGAAGACAGAGCAATTGCTCCCACCTTAGTTCCGGGAGTATTCAGATCCATCAGATAAATTTCTCTGGTAGCGGAGTCCGTCCAGGTGATTAGATAGTTATCGTCGGCGCTATTGAAAGAAGTATGGTTTTTAACTTCTTCCATTTCATAATAATATTCGAATCCGTCGGGAAGTTTGTCTATTTTCCATGCGTCATCGCTGTCTTCCCCGAGAGAAAAAACAGGAGAGGAAGTTCCGCCGCTGCCGTCCGCATAATCCGGCCAGATATTTTTAATACTGTCCGTGCCTGAAGACAAAGCAAAGGTGAATACGCCGTCGTAAAAACCGTATATAGACGTATTACCCCGATAAGCCTCCCATTCCTGTAAAAGCGACTCCCCATCTTTGTTTTTCGCATTCTGAATCAATAAATCCCCGTTGGTGTTCAGCACAAAAACCTGATTATCGTTATTAGATTTTTTGGCATCTATTACGCTTTTTGCGCCGCTGACAGGGTCGGTATAGACGCGATAAAGAATTGTTCCTTTCGGATCTCTTACCGTATTATCCGCATCGACTTTATAGACCGTATCTTTATTAGTGTCTAAAACGACCGTTTCCGTATTCACCCTATAAATAACGCCGTTTCCAGCGATCGTTCCCGCTGTCTTATCATA